>JGI994J12354_10005936_pt1 | contig 10345 bp, 8 predicted proteins | sample IntmicLarv3ML3BL_FD_12354 | JGI IMG/M metagenome (IMG submission 12354)
AGTATTTCTACTGTTCCGCGAAGGTCAAATCCTCGATCCAACATCTTCATCACCCGTTTTTATTTTACCTTATCTATGCAAAAAAATCCAGCTCACGCTGGACTTTTTTGACAGGCTGAGCTAACTGATTTTAAAATCAGTTAGCTCTTTTCTGTGTATCCAATTGGCTGCGATTATTACCACACATTTACTACTTTTTCAGCAAAGCCGAAAACATCCTTAAAGGGGAGTTCTGTTCCATCGTCCAAAACAGCAATCCCACTGAAATATCCGAACACCTGATGCTGTCCCGCAGGGTAGCCGCTGCTGTTGTCAAGTCCTGATGTTCGGTCAAGTAACGGTACGAAATCCATATCAAGCCGTCCGTCATTTGTTGTGAATTTCCACGGTTTCATATAATTGTCATCCGGTATTTCATGTTTTAAATCTCCAACCTTATCCCCGGGGATTTGAAACTCGATTTGGTCCAACTTGTGACACACACCATTATAAAAAATCATGTTTTCCGTGGCGTTGGATGTATCACCGAAGCCGTGTCCGATGTTGAATCCGAACGGCATCCCGTTTAACATGGTGCTTGCACTGCTCCAATACCATTGGTTTACCGGCTCCCAGATACCTCGTCCCCAATCATATATAGCCATGGAATCTTCATTTGAGAATTCATAATGCTTACCGTCAAATTTGAGATGACCTTTTACCGGCATGCAGCAAGCTTTACAATTGTAATAGAAGAGTTCCGGATCACTATATGGCACCACAATGACGGCAAGGTCTTTCTGGGGAAGGGTGATAGCAAATTCAACTGACACCGGCTTTCCAGATTTGAAATCCTCTATTGATGCGTTTATATACCCAATGCCATCTTTGTAAGTATAGCTAAGGCGTGCCTGTTCATTCGCTGCTGCATAGTTTTCAAAGATTCCAACCGGCATTCCCTTGGTATCCGCAGTGTCAACAAAAGGTATTGTGGTGCAGATACATTTCTTGCTTATGTAGTCCATCATATGAATAGTTATCATTCGTCCAGGTCCTGCTGCTACAGTTGTTACAGCGGCAGCATACTCATCCTTTTTCTGGATCAGGTAGTACTCCCACTCTTTAAGAGCCATGCCAGTTCTCTTCACCGCGTCACGGTTGAAATCCAATATCATTTCATTCGCCCATCCTGCTTCCAGAAGTTTGCCGTTTTCGTCTAGAAGTGGGTGTCGTATTTCCAGTTTATGCTGCATAAGCTGCCTCCTGTTGTTTATTATTTGTGATTACAGACCCAGATATGCCTCTTTCACTTGTCTATTATCCAGAAGCTCCTGACCTGTACCCTCAAGCATGGCTTTACCGCTTTCAAGCACATAACCACGGTCTGCTATTTTTAGCGCTTGACGGGCATTTTGTTCGATGAGGAGAATGCTCATACCGGTGCTGTTCAGTTGTTTAATGATTCCAAAAAGATTTTCAATAATAAGCGGAGCCAGCCCCAGTGACATCTCATCAATCATCATGATTTTAGGTTCGCTCATAAGCCCGCGGCCAAGGCTGATCATTTGCTGCTCTCCGCCGGAAAAAGTACTTGCAATGCGTTTCTCATTCTTTTTCAGCACAGGGAAAAGCTCGTACACTCGTTCCAATCCATCGCTCACACGCTGTTTATCTTTACGGTACTGATAGGCTCCGCACAGCAGATTCTCCCGTGCTGAAAGCTCAGGAAATAGCTGCCTGCCCTCGGGCACCATGCATACACCCATTGTAGCAAGCCTGTGCGGCTGCAAACCGGTACAATCTTGTCCGTTGAAGACGACTTTACCAGATTGTACAGCATTTAAACCTGTGATAGAGCGCAGCAAGGTAGATTTTCCCGCTCCATTGGCACCAACCACCACTACCAGCTCGCCCTCTTCAACATTAAGGCTCACGTCTTGCAGAATGTGCAGACCGCTGAGCACTACATTCAAATTACTGATCTGCAGTAACATCGTAATCCTCCCCTAAGTAAGCTTTAATGACGTTGGGATTTGAAGTAACCTGCTCAGCATCACCGTGGGCAATAAGCTTGCCATATTCCAACACATAGATGTCGGAGCACAAGCTCATGATTACTTTCAGCACATGCTCAACAATGAACAATGTAATATCCAGTTCACTGTTTACTCTTTGCACAAGTTCTAACATCATGCCCACCTCAGTGGGTACAAGTCCGGCAAACAGCTCGTCAAGCAGTAACAGTTCCGGCTGAGTAGCTAGTGCTGCTGCTAGTTCTGCTTTTTTCCGTTCAAACATATTTAGTGTGCGAACTAATGATTTTTTCTTATCATCAAGACCAACGAAGGCCATCTTTTCGTGAGCAATAAGCAACGCTTTCTTTTTATTATGCTGGTGGCAGTACGCTCCCATCAGCACGCTTTCCTCAAGAGTAATATTTGCAAACAGCTGGGCATGCTGGAACGTACAGGCAATTCCCATTTTAGCAATCTTATTTGTCGGTTTTTTTGAAATTGGAACATCTTTAAAGTAAATTTCGCCTTCATCAATGCGGTTAAATCCATTTACCGACTTGAATAAGGTTGATTTACCTGCACCATTTGGACCTATTAATCCAACAATGGTACCTTTTTCGATTTCAATACATACATTATCGTTAGCCACAAGACCACCAAAGCGCTTGGTTGCATTGTCAATTCTTAGTAACATGGATGACATTCTCCTTTCACTCTTCGGTGGCGAGTTTTTTCTTTTTCATGTCCCGCTCTGTATGCCTTTGTTCTTTTTTGAAAAAGGATACAAGTCCGTTTGGTCTAAGTAATGCCATAACTATGAGCACAAGTGCATAAATAATAACCGCGAATGGTGCATATTTGCTAGGCATCATGCCGCGTACATATTCGTCTAAAATAATAATGATACAGCCCATTACAGGTCCCCAAACACTACTGGAGCCTCCAACTATTGAGACAGTCATAATCTTTAATGAAAAAGTCCCGGAAAACACATCAGTATTGTTGCTCATCATATAAAATGCATAGAATGCCCCTGAAAGCGATGCCATACAGGTGCTGATGCAAAGACCGACAACTCTCCAGAGGGGAACATTGGAACCCAGCGCAAGTGATAGATTGGGATTTTCCCGAGTAGTAACAAAACTAGTACCAATACGACTGTTCCGAAGAACCACATAGAAAATCATACTAAGCATTGCCAAAACCAATGCAATAAAGAACAGTGACGGCTTGCTCATTAGCATTTCACGCGGCATACTTATACCTTGGGTTCCGCCTGTAAGGGCAGGGAACTGCACAGCAACAGCGTATATAATCTGGTTTATACCAATGAGTGCCATAATAAAGTATAAACCAGACAGTTTAGAAGCTATAAGCCCAACAATAATGCCAACGATAAGATTCATTGCCAGACCAATGAATACACCTGTAATCACATCGCCTCCAAACCTGTTAAGTGTGATGGTGACCCCGTAAACTCCCAGCCCGAAGAAAACAGAATGTGTAACCGAAAATAACCCAACCATAGCACCAACATTCCAGCTTTGCCCCAGTGCTATATACATTAATACCATGATCCCGATATTCATTAAACTGCGGTTGCCCGAGGCAGGGAGGTAGATTATGAGTAGAAGCGCCAGTATAGCAGCAGCAAAACCGGCGATTTTTTCTGTAATAGTTTTGTTTGTATAGAACTGCTTTATATTCTCCATTATGTACCTCTCTTTACAAACTTCTGGCAACATTCTTTTTGCTGTTAAAGATTCCGTACGGGCGCACCAGCAGGATGATGACAAATAGACCAAATAGAACAGGGTTGTGCCATTTTGCACCAAGTAAGTAGGTGATAAGTGCCGAGGTAACCCCTACAATAATTCCTGAAAAGTATGATCCTTTCAGGTTCCCTAAACCAGCTGAAATACACACCAAGAAAGCAATAGTTTGAATGTAGTTACCGAAATTCGGATCAACCTGAAACATTATCATAAGCATAACACCAGATAACCCAATGAGCGCATAACTCAGCGAGAAAGCAATGTCCATCATTCGCTCACTGTTAATCCCCATAGTGGATGCTATTGATTTATTCTGCACCACTGCACGGATTGCTCGTCCGGTCCATGTTTTTGTAAGTAAGAAATGAACACCCAGAAGAATAACAGTAGCCAATACAAAGCAGAGCAACTGAGTAAGACCAATACTAATCCCGTCTACAATATTTAAACGCACTTCAAAAATAGCCATGGTGCGCGGTAAACTGGTGAATGTGAATGTGACAAGGTTAACTATAATTAGTGAGATACCCATGGTGCATAATATCTGCGTACTGAGCGAGTCGTTATTCAGTACTGTTTTACGCATGAAGATGCCAAACATGACATTAATTATCAACACCATAGTAATTGCAAGAGGCCAGGGGATGTTCCATTCACGTACAGCAAAAAAAGTGAGGTACATTGAAAGCATAATGCAGGCACCATAAGAAAAATTTGAGAATTTTAACGCACCGGACTGAAAAGTAAAAGCGCTGGATGTTAGTCCATACACTCCGCCAATCAGGATTCCGTTTAAGATAACCGAAATAACTGCGGCAACTTGCATTCCCATTGCTATTCCTCCTTGGATATAATATGTTCACATGTGAGTCTTGTATGGAAGGCGATTTTTTCTGAATAGATTACTCTGTTCTGTTGCTTACACAGTTCATATTTGCAAATTCACACATATTGATTATTGTCAGATACTGGTTAATATACTGCAATCCCAAGTCGGGAGATGGCGGTTTTTCCCATCTCCCGACTTTTTACGGTTCACTGCATCTATTTGCTTTACTGGTCTGATTATTTGTTTGCCCAGGGAATTATTGGTTCGCAGGTTCGCAGGTTCTCTGGGAAGACACATTCCAATTCGCCGTCAATCCACTGGCATACTATGAACTGATCGGCTTTGATGTTGTTATTAGTCTCATCAAATTCCGCTCCCCAATACCATGGCAAGTCACCGTAATCCAGTTTTAGATTTTTCATGGCATCAGCAAGTTTTGCGGTATCATCCCACTCAGCAGGGTCCACAGCTTCCAGAACATGTTTATAAATATACATCGCACCGTATGCCTGCAAAGCATGGGTAAGCGGGGCATAGCCATATTTCTCAGTGTAATCCTCGCGGAACTTCGCAACACCGGGGGCAGCTTCGTCCGAGATAGCGGGTGTAGTATAGCTTTGACTTAATATACCGTTTGTTATGTCTGTACCGAGTTCAGCAAAAATCGGAGTATCATAATATATACCTGCACCTAATGTGACAGGAGGTACATATCCCATCTCGTGCATCTTTTGCTGGAAGGGGGTTCCATCCATCTGTGTCTGGAAGGGAATTAGAATATCATATTCTGCCTGTTGCAACTTAGTGATCAGTGGGCTGTAATCAAGCGTATCAATGGGATATCCTTCAAAAAGGACTACTTCGATTCCCAGTTCTTCTGCATAGGCCATAAACGGGGTTGTCACAGCTTCAATGGAGGTATTAAACACCACAGCCACTTTCAGATCTTCCGGCTCAATACCAAGATAGGTCTTTCCAATTGCAGCTGCCTGAGTAGCCGTCCCCCCGGAGAATCCAACAACATTCGCTCCTCCGCGGAAAAAATATGTGCTTTCGCCCTGAATCAGGTCGTAGTCCCAGTTCAAGCTAAGATATAGCACTTCCATGTCATCGCACATTGATGCAAATGTGCGGTCAGCTATACATCCATATCCGCTGAGAAATACACGTGAGCCTTGACTGTAAAGGCGTTCAAATTCTGCCAAAGTCGCATCCTGAGTTGGGCCGTCAGCAAAAACGAGCTCGATTTTACGTCCGTTAATTTCACCACCAAGATGCTCCAACGCTAACTCAGCACCTTGCTTGTATTCTGCCCCGCCAAAAGCATTGGTACCGGTGATTGGTGTAATCATGGAGATTTTGAATGGCTCAATGTCAGAAATATCTGCTCCTTCTTTGTCTTCATTTCCAGAATCAGTGCTTGTGATTGGATCGCTGGTTTCAACCTTTTTTTCTTCGCCACCGCAGCCTGTCATTGCAAATACGAGACACATGGCCAATAATAGTGCTAGTAGTTTTTTCATTTTCTTTCCCTCCATTTTTTTGCTTACGTGCTTCTGTTTTGCCGGCTGATACTTATGTTTTCCTTACTTAAGCGCTTGTACTATGTCTGTAAAAATAACGCCCAATGCGTGAGCTCCTGCGTCAGGATAACCTAAGCTGCGCTCTCCAACAGTACCCGCTCTGCCCATACGGGCTACAATCCCTTCGGTCTTCTTTGCTCCGGCAATTGCTGCCGCGGCACCTTTCTCAAAGCATGCAAGGTAGCTTTCACTTTCTTTTGCACTCGCTTTCCATGCATCAGCACAAGGTACCAAGGCATCAATGAGCGTTTTGTCTCCTACAACAGCGCCCTTACCAAAAGACCTCTCTCCTGTATTTTGAATGCCTTTTACCGCAGCCTGCAGCATTTCGGCAAAGTCTGCGGTGCTTAATGTATCTTTACCTGCGACACTTTTGCTGCACGCTCGGAAAGCGCTGCCCCATATAGGACCTGAAGCACCACCGCAGTTTTCCATAATTACCAGAGAACAGGCGTTTAGAAACCCAGAAATATCAAGGTCGGGTATCCCTGTAATGCTCTTCCAATCATTCTTAAGATGTTTAAATCCTTTTGCTACACTCATACCAAAATCGCCATCACCGGCAAATGAATCCAGCTCACAGAAGGGCACTTCATTTTTGATAATTGATTCGCTCATTACATCCACAATGTACTGCATATTACCTAAGGTAATATGTTCATCAATAACTGCATTTTCTGCTGGTGTTTCAACTTTATATGAGATATCACCTTGTATACCGTTATCCTTATAGTAGTCAATAAAAGGTGTGTTAAGCACCGGTCCGGATATCTTCAAGGCGGGGGTATCGCAGGGCTCATCCAGAAGCTCTTTCATCTCATCATCCAGTTTTAGTATGGATATTGATGCACCTGCCATGTCAATACTGGTCATATAATTTCCAACAAATGTGCGGTGCACTTGAATATTACGAGCCGCAAGTTCCTTTGTCACTTCATAATTAAGCAGATATAGTTCCATAAGAGGTGTAGCCCCGAATCCATTGACAAGAAGAGCCACATCTCCTCTGTTTTCGTTTTTCAATTCAAGATCGTTACAGATAGAAAGAACCATGCGTGCTGCTAATTCCTGCGCCTCTAGAACAGATTCACGGATAATTCCAGGCTCTCCATGAATACCTACACCATATTCAATCTCATCCTCACCGAGCACGAAAGTAGGGGAGCCCTTTGCTGGTACAGTGCATGATGTAAGTGCAAAGCCAATGCTGCGCACGTTTGCCACTGTTTTTTCAGCAACTTTTTTTACTTCGGCAAGGCTTTTTCCTTGCTCAGCAGCAGCACCTGCTAATTTATGAACAAATATTGTTCCTGCAACTCCTCGCTGACCAACCGTGTACAGACTATCCTGTACTGCTATATCATCGTCTACTCTTACATATTCAACCTGTATTCCATCCTCTGAAGCCATATGAGCAGCATTGGTGAAGTTCATCATATCACCGCTGTAGTTTTTAATAATAAGAAGGGTACCTTTCTCCGATCTGGTCTCACAGATAGCTTGGTAAACCTGTATTTGAGACGGAGAAGCAAATACATCCCCGCATACTGCTGCATCTAACATACCATTACCGATAAATCCGGCATGAGCCGGCTCGTGTCCGCTGCCGCCTCCACTAATAAGGCTGACTTTTTCTTTATTGATCACTTTTTTGCGGATAACTCGATACTTACTGTTCAGGTCCAAATCCGGATGTGCCAGAACTATACCGTTACACATCTCGTTAACAACATTTTCAGGTTTATTAATGAGTTTTTTCATGTATTATCAAACCTCTTGCTTGAACTTTTTGCCTAGGCGGTCTGCTACCACAATGGCTGCTGCCACCATATCCGGCGTCACCATGAATGGCATTGCATGAACCGACTCTTCCGGTATACAGGCTTTCGCAGCAATCTCGGCTAGCTGTTCATCACTGATACTTTTGATACCTAAATCATCAAAACAGACAGGTAAGCCAATCGCAACACAAAATTCAAGAACTTCTTCAATCTCATTCATATCAGCATTTTCAAGTACTAATTGGCATAGTGTACCGAAAGCTACTTTTTCACCATGGTAGAAGTGATGTGTTTCTTCGAGGATTGTCAGCCCATCATGGATGGCATGGGCAGCGGCGAGACCTCCGCTTTCAAAACCCAATCCAGATAACAGGATATTTGCTTCGATAATATTTTCCAGCGCCGGTGATACTTTTTTGCACTCGTTGGAAGTTTTTGCTTTCAACCCGTCACTCATCAGAGTCTGATAACATAATGTTGCCAGTGCGAGGGCAGTGTTAGTCCCTTTGGCAGGAGGTGTTTTTCCTTCACGTGCGCCACTAGGCAGCCCCGCATTAACATTCGAGTAGGAAGCAGCAGTCGCTCGTGCTTCAAAATATGTTGACAACGCATCTCCCATACCTGAGACAAGAAAGCGGACAGGCGCATTTGCAATAACAGTTGTGTCCACCAAAACAACACTTGGGCTCTGTTTAAAATACGCATAGTCGTCGAAAGCTCCATCCTCTGTGTATAATACTGCTGAGTGGCTGGTTGGGGCATCTGTAGCAGCAATTGTAGGTACAATTATAAGCGATTCACCCTCAGCAACACATTTTGCTGTGTCTATTGCTTTACCGCCTCCCAAACCAATAGTGCAGTCGCAGTTATTCTGCTTAGCAACATCCTGTAGCCGGGCTACTTCCTCACGGCTGCACTCTCCGCGGAAATCACTCTCAACAAAAGTGATTTCAAATTTCGCTGCTGTTGCATCCAGTTTTTCCTTTACACGTGTTACATCATCCTTGTGAGCAATAAGCAAAGCGGATTTCCCAAAAGTCTGCACAAAATATCCAAGGTTAAGCAGTTCATCTTCACCTTGGACATATTTAGTAGGGCAAATAAAGGCTTTTCTCATAGCAATTTCCTCCTTTGAAATTCCCTGTGACGAGGGTTCTTATCTAAGATTCTAGTTAATTATAATCTGATTTTCACAACCAGTCATCATATAAAAATACTACAAAATGGCAATAGCCGATGGTTATTTTTTGTTGTTTCGGTTGAAAACCGCAACATTATATGATATTATATACATATTGGTAATAATAAAAGCTATTATATTGTTCAATATTCACAACATGGCGAAAGGGGAGTGGGAAATGCAGACCGGATTTTTAAATATAGATCAAATTTTAGACATTGAAAAGTGGCAATTTTTGCAGGATTCATTAGCAAAGATGACTAAACTTGCTATCATCACAGTAGATTATAAAGGCATTCCGGTAACAAAACACAGTGAACCGCGTCCGTTTTGCCACTATGTACGGACGATACCGGAACTAGAGAAGTATTGCCACAAATGTGATTCTCGTGCCGGCCTTGAGGCGGTGCGTATCAGTGCTCCATATATTTATTTATGCCATTGCAATATTGTCGACCTAGCTGTTCCAATTGTTATTGATGGTCAGTACATAGGTGCTACTTTGGCAGGTCAGGTACGTTTACCACTGGATGAGCAAGCAACAGCTAATCTGGAAAAAATATTCATTTCACCAAACAAAAGCCTATTTGAAACCGATGAATTGCTCGACCTGTATAATGCCATTCCGATAATGCCTTACAAGGAAATTGAAGCTGTGGCAAGCATGCTGCTTAATCTGTGCAGTTACGTTGTGGAAGAGGCAATCAATAAAAATCTTCTGATTGAGATGTATGAGCAGATGGGGAGGGGAGCTGCTAACGGACGTTCAGCAGATATGTTCCTTGGCTATCCCACCAGCAGTATTGAATTTGCAAAGCGCACAATGCGTAATGCTGTGACCAAGTCATACATCACAACATCAGAAGATGATATACACACTTGTAAGAATCCTGTGCTGAAACCAGCGCTTGAATACATTTATGAGAACAAAGGAGAATCTGTAACACAAAAACAAATGGCGCAGTTATGTCATATTAGCACCAGTCACTTCAGTCGTTTATTTACGAAGGAGATTGGTGAAGGATTTTCTTCATTCTTGGCTAGGCAGAAGGTGGAGTGGTCAAAACAATTATTGCAAAAGACTGAGCTTTCAGTGAACCAAATTAGTGACGAACTTGGCTTTAGTACCCCCGGATATTACATCAAAACATTCAAACGATACGAGAGTCTAACCCCTGCTGTTTATAGGAAGTATTACAGATA
>JGI994J12354_10005937_pt1 | contig 10344 bp, 6 predicted proteins | sample IntmicLarv3ML3BL_FD_12354 | JGI IMG/M metagenome (IMG submission 12354)
CTTATGGTCTTGCCCTTTGCCTGTAGGTACAATGCTTATCGTGCATAGCTCATGTTCAAGGCTGCCGTCATGTACCGTCGTGAACTCAAAATCCATCATAAACGGCGAATCACTCACACCGAAAGCGGCACAAAGGGCGTTCACGAGGGCGTGTGCCTCAAGCGGATTAGGCGGCAAATACAGCTCGTCGTGCTTGGTGAAATGCCTCACTATCGTGGTGTACCTTTCGGACGGTGGAAAACTCGCTTTAATCGCTTCATTACGCCACTTCTTGGCATACACATTCTGGATGATAGACTTCGTGTACCGGCAGTCACTTCCCTCTCGGTTGAATAGCGGGAGAGAGGTGAGATGCACACCTGAATTAGAAACAGTCGCAGAAATCGGGGTAATATCGGTGGTGTGGCAAAGCATAGCAGCGAGGTCACTGTCGTCGATAGTACCGACCATACGGACATACCAGCTTTCGAGCATCTGAGTTGTCATAAACATCGTCAGGAGCGACACATTACGGTACACTCCAGAGGGGGAATAAAGAGCGTCCGACCAAGCGGAATGCACCGTAGTTAAGCCGTTTTTTAGGGTTCTAAGGGGAATCATCTATACCTGCTCCAAATCTCTTCGACATCAGCTTCCTTGAGAACCAGTTCTAAAGACTTGTCGTAGCCCATCGTCGCAAAGAAGAGCGAGAATCCGACCCCTCTCAAATACTGAAACTCATCCGACTCCAAGAAGCCGCGAGTGCAGTTTTTTATCAGCAGTATGCGGCAAAACGTGGATTGAAAGCTCTTTTTGGGGATAACAAACGCCTCTGCGGTCCTAACTGTTGTGTCGTAAACCTCTTTGGCGAGGTGCATAGTAGGGTTTCTACCCTTGCAGTCGTACACAGCGACCTCTATCTTGGATGTGCTGTTGTCTTTCTTGGCACGGAAGAACTGCGCTGTAAAGGGATATTTCGCCACTTCACAGGTGGAATAACTCGCACCGTAGTTAAGATAAAGCTCGAACGCATAGGGGAAGTCAAGCATAGCTGCATCATTGTTGTTGTTAAGCCCTATCAGACGAATCAACTCTGTCTCCCCGACCATCTCGTTCCATATCATTTTGGTGTTTACCATACGAGTAATGCTGCGGTCAAACAACCCTGTTTCTGTTGTGCCGTATTGCTTCATGAGATACCGTATCGCCTGCTGCCGGGTCACTACAGGGCAAGAAGCAAGCATTTCGTTTATATAATCCATATGCGTGTAAGATACCATATCAAAATCTCCTTTTTTCTTGTTTGGTGAGATGTGTACCACATGGGTTCACCATAGCGTTTTTGGGTTCCCGCTTTTTTGCGCTTTGGCTTTACAGAGGGAATTGTAGGTGTTTTCGGGGGAACCCACGCAACTAAATTACGAATACGTTACCATCCGTTTTAGAGGGCGTGGGACACCGTTTTGCAGAAAGTGAACCCATGTGGTACACATTATTTACCCATCTTAGCAAGGCGTTTTTTCTCTGCAATTCGAGAAAGCAGCACTCTGTCAGTTGTAATAAGCTCCTCTTCAAGCGGACTCGCCTTGAAGTCGATATACACGTTGTTAGAGTTGGTAAAAACCAGTCCCTCGCCACGGGCAAACTTAATGATTGATTTCACCTCAGAATCTGTAAGCCCTAATGTCTCCTGTACCGAAAGTGCTTCCGGCTTTTCGAGCTTGAGGATAATCTTAGTCTTAGCGTTGTTGATGATACCTTTGCCAAACTTGCCATCTTCGAGAGCAAAGAAGTCGGTTAAGTCCTGCGTAGCTGCAACGCCAGCACCACCATAACCACGGATAAGCTTGAATACACTCAGAACGAAGGACGCTGCAAGTGGAGTAGAATCAGGACCGATAAGCTTCCAGACCTCATCTATAAATACCGCCTTACGCTTCGTTCTATCTTCCTTAACCTTATCCCATACAAAGTCAAGCGCCATAAACATGCCGGGGGCTATGAGAGCCGCTGACAGCTCTGTGAGGTCAAGAATGATGTACTTGTTGTCGAGGTTTACATTGGTCTGGCCGTTGAAATTAGCGGCTGAACCAGTGGTAAACAAGGTTAAAATGGTCGATGTTCTCTCAAGCTTTGGTACATTTGCAATGTTCTTGTGAAGGTCGCCAAGCGTCGGCATTTTCTTATAATTACCTGTGGAGCTACTGTTATCTATCAGCGAATCGTTATCGCCTGTAATGCCAAACTGCTCATAAGTGAGAATGATTGCCTCATCCACGAGTTGCCTTTCTTCCATCGTTAAGGTGGTGTCGATGAGCGATACAAACGTACCGACCTGTTGAGCCTTGAGAGCGAGACGGTTTCCAGTGTAACCCTCGCCGTCAATCGCCTCGGTAGCCTCCTCGTCTAACTTCCTTATCTCCATAATGTTGATGCAGTGTTCAGAACCGGCAGCTATCTTCACGTACTGGCCGCCTATCTCTTCGCAGGCGCGTTTGAACTCATGACCCTTGTCGGGAGCTATGATAAATACTTGAATGCCCTTGAGCCGCATCCTCATAGCCATACACTGAAGCAAAAAGGTCTTACCCGCACCAGACATGCCAAGCACGGCAAGGTTGGCGTTGTTGTACTTCGCTGAGTTAAACAGGTCTACGATTGCCAGAGAGCGGTTCGAGCGGTTAATGCCAAACAGCACACCGTCCTCGTCGCACAACTCATAGCTTGAAAAGATGTAAGACGATGCAGCCGATGAGGTAAGGAGGTTCCGTCTGCTCTTCATCTTTATGTTCTTGTCGAGCTTACAGAGCGGCAGTGTGGATAAGAAGCCCTGCTCTGTCTGCCAACGGCACAGCTTAATGCGCATGTCATACGAAATCAGAATGCGGTTAAGCTCTGTAAACTTCCATTCGACCTCTGCTGCACTGTCGCCGGTTATGGTTACGATTACCGAGATATAATGCAAATCCTCATTATTGGCAAGGCCGCTTTTGAGGTAGAAGCCGGACCTGATGGAATCCTGTAAGGTGTCATAATCTACGTTGGTATCGTCTGTACCTTTGAGCGCGGCCCTCTTGTGCTTAATCTGCAAAGCGATTGAGCGTTGAGCCTTTTCTTTGGGCATCTTCTCGACGAATACGTCAACATCAATGCCCTCACCTGCGTTCACAAGCGACGAAAGCCATCCTGCATACACATGGTCGTTATACTCATCCTTTGGAATATACGCATAGCCGTAATACTTGCCATCTATCACTGCACACTTAGGATTAACAAACTCTATATTCTTGGGAGCAAAAAACTCTGTGACAGGGATGTAGGGCGGGTTCGAGGCATCTCGCTTAGTGTAGTCCAGATACCGCTTGACGACCTGCGGGAAGTGATTGAGAAACGAAACGGACTCAGCTCTCCTTCGGTTAAGCAGCTCATACAGTATCTCAAGCTGTTTAATATCGTCATTGTTCATTCGGTCAGAGTAGCCTATAACGGTATTGCCACACTGCTGCATGTAGGACACAACTGCGTGAGCTGTGTTGTTGAGCGTGTTAGAAATGTAGTCGAAGTCGGCGCTCTGCATATAGGGGTCGTACTGTACCACCATGAAGAAACGGCGGGAAACGCCCTCTGCCGAGGCCACTGTAGAAATAAGCTGCATATACTCCTGCTGAAGCTCTCGGACAGCCTCATTCTTTTCGTTGTTGTAGTCGTCACGCAAAATCGAAAAGAGACGTTCGGTGTCGGACTTCTTGGAGAGTGACTTGAACTGTACAGTCACAGGGGCTATTTTTAGCATAGAAGCAAAGGAGTCGATAATGGATGTTTGGTCCATTGGCGAACGCAACAGAAAGTTAATGGGCGTGAACTCCAGTATCTTGAGGTATCTTCCGTCGTCAGTGATAATAACGCCATTGCGGATGTCCTTGATAGGGATATAAGACTGAGAGGATTGTATCTCCACGTCCTTCTTGCCGCTCGACCGCCGCACCATGTCAAGCATAGCCTTTGCCTCAGAAAACCTACCCTTAGAGTCAGCACCGTTTTCAGAAGCGTCGTTCTCAAGTGAGCGGTTATATCCTCTCCGAAGGGCCTGCCCTGCCGGTCTGTTGTCCTTGTTCTTAAACATTGCCATTCTTCGCATCTCCTTTCGCTGTTTTTTCAATCTTCTTTTTAAGCTCTAAGTCATCAATAAAGACAACATTTGTGTCATCGGCAAAGAAGTTGTCGTTGTTCGCATTCTCTCTCTCGCTGATTCCACCAAGCAGCTTAGCCAGCCTCTCTCTCGGAAGCTCACGCTCGCCAACATCAAGCGCACCTGTGAACTCTGTTTTTACGCGAGGGTTGTACATAATCTTCCTACGCAATAATCTGAACTTGATGAAGTACATAAGAAATGTCGAAACGTTGTCGCCGTTAATGCCGTACAGCCCCAGCGCAGCCAGAGGAGCGGCCAGAAGTGCGATAGCGACAATTGTACCCTCAAGACCAAGCGGAAGCTTAATTGCAAGGAACAGCCCCGGAATCGCAAGGATAACAGCTTCAATGACTCGCCTTATAGGGAACAGCCCTGCGACCATCCCGCCGCCCTCTGTGAAGTTCTCGGGGATATAATATATGCTTCTCTGCTCAAGCGTTTCTTTTGCCATACAAGCAACTCCTATCTTCGGTTTTTAGCGCCATTTGAATTATAAAAAAAATACCGGCAGCGCAACACCGGCAATGGCATCACACGAGGGCGGCAGAACCGCCCTGCTGTGTGAGCCTTAACGCTATAGGTCTGTTACATTGTGCGAGCAGCGACAGGGATGCAGGAACCGTACACAATCATCCTGTCTCTGTTTATCTCTTTAACCTCGAAGTCAACCTGTGTGCCGTATCTCACAGGATAACCGGCAAGGACACTACGGGGGACTGATGCACGAGCGCCTACACCATTGAGATTAATCCGGGCGTAGCTCTCATCGACCGATACCACGATGCCTCTGTAGCGGGTATTCACCTTAATGCTTCGGAAGGCAACGCGAGCATCCTCCTCGTCCACCGTCCGGCCAGTGACAGCGATTTTCACTGTCTGCTCATCCTTGTTGACCTCAAGAGCCGAAACATCAGCAAGGATTACTTTACCTGCGGGGTAATCGACAATCGGGTCTACCCAACGGGAGGCCGACAGGTCGCGGGTGGCGATAAGTACATCGTTGCCAAGCGCCTCGACGAGAACACCTCTGCTTGTAGGCATAAGCACTCGTGCCTTAATCCTGCGGCCAACGTTAATGCGAGGCTCAGCGCCGAGGAAGAGCCGCTGTCTCTTACGCTCAAGAGCCATCACACGAGAGCCTACGGCTGCATATACGCGAGTACCCGATTCAGGGTCGATTACGCTCTCTGCTGCGGTGACAACGAACTGAATCCATGCGCCGAGCATCTTAGATGCCATCTGGTACTCACGGCGGTTACGGTCGAACTCGTCTGCCGTAGCGAAGTCAGCGCCAAAGAGGTTGATACCGAAGAAGTCCCTTGTACTGATATGAACAGGAAGATTGTCTGCGAAGTACACTACGACTCGCGGGGTTCTGCGGCCCTCTGTAGCAGGTTCTACCGCTACAATCCTGCGCTCATTAACAATGCCGCGCTTCTGAGCTGTTTTGAGCTGATTCCAGTTGAGCTGACGAAGCTCTGTGGGACTCATAACATCAATACTAACGTCAGCGTCATCGTTTACTACAGAGTCCTGCGAAGAGCGTCTGGCGCGTCGTCTGCGGGGGCGCTCTGCGTTGCCTGCACCACTGGCACTTGCGTTAGGAACTTCAGCCTCATCGTCAGAGCTGATTTCCTCTAAGTCGTCAACATCGTCGTAGTCATCCTCGGTGGCATCGTCAAGAGCCTCGGCCTCGGCCTCGTAGTCGATGTTTTCATCAAGCTCGTTTTCGATAGCGTCTGCGACTGCAATCTCTTCTGCAATGTCATTGTTAGCATCCATGTTCTCTACTTCGTAAGCGTTAATATCCTTTGCCATAATTTACCTCCGTCGCTTGTTGCCGTTTATGACAACATAGCGGTTATTTTATTTCCCGCCCCGTTACCGACGCGGGATTGTACTACATCTGACTAATCATCGAACAGAGCATTTGTATTCTCCTCAGCCTTAGCCCTTTGCTTATCAGCCTTGGCCTGCCGACCGTCAAAGTCGAACATGCCATCAAAAACAATACCACTTACGGGCGCTTGTTCCTGTTGCTCATCAACCGAGTAGGTTTCTTGAGGGGTGCTGCTGTCGAATACTGGGCTTTCTTCCCGCTGTCCCTCTTGGGCGCTCGCAGGGTCTTGCTTGGGTTCACTCGCTTCATACTCGGGTTCATCTCCTGTGCTGTTATTGTCTGAGCCGAAATATTCCGTGCTGTCATTCTCTGTGTCCAGCTCATCATCCGACAACTCGGTATACTCTATCTTTCGCTCTGCATTACGCAGGAACGGGTCAAGCTCCTCTGTAGCGGCGTACTTCTCTGATGCCTTCTGGTAGTCGGTAATCAGCATCGAAGGAAGTGGCCCACCATCGGGCATCTTAGAATCGGGATGATTGCTCCACCAGAACTTGTTCGCCACAAGGATGTTGTTTGTTCCGAGGAACACAAGGCACTTGCTCTTTGGCAGTGTACCTACCTCATGCTCTGTAAGCATCATTCGCTTACCTTCACCCGCACTCTGCTGATACTCCTTATTGGGAGCCTCAACGCGAGCCACTGCATGAGATGTCTTAACAGTGCTTGCCGAGATAGTCGCCTCACCCGAACGCTCACTAATGAGCTTCTTGGTGTCTGCCTCGGATGTGCCTAAGAACAATACCGTGTCACATGCACCCGTGATAATAGCGGAAGCTCCCTCGCCGTACACAACATCAACCTGACTTGGGTACTGGAACAGGATGGAAATACCTATCTTCCTTGAGCGGCATATCGTCATTTTAGTTTCCATCAGAGGAATCATGCCGATATTAGTAAACTCGTCACAGATAATATCAACGGGAATCCTTGTGTCAAGCCCTTCCCTATCCGCTGCATCACAAAGGTCTTTGAAGAGGAAGTTGAAGAACATCGACGACAGGGTTCTTGTTGCTTGGCTCTGGTCAGGGATAATTAAGAAATACACCACCTGACGCTTGCCGGGCCTTGCGAGGTCTATGTCCTTGTTCCGTGTTATGCGGCGTATAGACTGAGACTGGAATAGCTGCAATCTGCCGCCGAGTCCACCGAGGAACGAGTCCTTTAGCTTGTCGTTGGTCTTTTGGAAGAACCTGAACGCTATGTTACTTGGATGACCGTCAGGTGGCGGCATAATACCGTCCTTCTGCTGTGTAAACAGAATCTCCATCTCATCCTTAGAGTTGTCGGCAAGAAGCTGGTAAATCGTAGACAACGAGCATTCCTCTACGCGCCTACTGGCCTCTCTCCAGATAAACTCCTTTTCCTCATCCGAGCAGTCAGCTTTGGCAACGAGCTTTTCGATAAGCTCTCTGCGCTGCCTTACTGTAGAACTGGAACGGCGGGAAAGAGCGTCCTCCACCTTGCGGTGTGTATCGGGTGACAGCTTTACATATTGCTTGCCGGTTATCGCCCGGAACACAAGCTCATAGCTCTCACACAACTGCTGCTGTCGCCGCCATGCAGCGTAGCCGATAACTGCACGAAGCAGATTCTGCATACCCTGCGAGTATACGGGGTCTTTCGATTCACCGCCGGTATTCTCGATGATTATCTGTGTAAAGTCGGCGATACGGTCTATATCGCTTTCCTCTGTCACAGGGTCAAGGATTTCACCGAGACAATCCCAAGAATCGCTGTACTCAGGGTCTTTAAGGTTGAACACCTTAACCTCAACTCCACGAGACATAAGCGCCGGAGCCATTGAGGTGAACAACTCTCCTTTGGGGTCAGTCACGACAACGGAATTGCCAACTTTTACAGATTGCAGGATGTTCGTTCTAACATATCCCGCCGATTTACCTGTGCCGGGGTTTCCGACGACCGCAACATTCACGTTTCCCTGCCTGTTACGGTTTACCGCAACTATCTGCTTACCATCTTCATCCAACTGGCAAAGCACGATGCCATCCACGTCCCTTATCGGGCCGAACTCGAAATCGGGATTCCCGATTATGTCTTTTTTCTTCAAAAAATCAGCACTCCCATATGTGTTGTTTTTGCTGTACGATACACCACGTTCATCAGTGTACGCCACAAGGTTCAAGAGCAAATCCTTTCTCTTTGAAAGGAAGGAGAACAGCACAACTGCGAGTATGCAGCCACCCGTAAGCGCCCAACCCATCTGAGTTGTCGTAGCAGCGTAATAAACCACTATCGGGTTATACGTTATACTGTAGTCCAACCGACCAAGGATTATCCTGCTTATCGCCTGAACACCAAGGCCGGACACGTAGAGCGATACCACAACGAGACACACAATTGCTGCTATAGCCTTTCGCCGTGATATTCCTTCGAGATTACCCACTTCCATCACCCCCGAACAAGGGCGGTAATAACTTATCCATAAGCATCACTCCTTTCAAATTACGCCATCAATCTGCGAGACCGTACCAACTGTACCTAAACCCATAGTCAGTAGGGTCTACTACCGCATATGAACCATCAGCATAAACAATCTGAAGCTCATAATGCAGGTGTGGGCCGGTCGAAAAACCACTGCTTCCTACAGAGCCAAGTATTATATTCCTGCCAATCGTCTGCCTCGGACTCAAATTCGCCGTGCTGTTCATGTGAGCGTAGGTTGTAAAATACTTGTTGCCTTCATTGTCTCTGCCGTTATACACCTTGACGTGATTCCCGAAACCCGTATCACCATGATACACACCAACTATCTCTCCACGGGCCGTTCCACAGTAAATAGATGCTCCGTTAACGCCTGCAATGTCAACTCCATTGTGTTTGCTACCTATCGCAAAAAAATAACTGGGGTCATTGAACACTGCTGAAATGTAAGCGCCATCCGTGCTATCCTTTCGGATAGGCTTCTGATTAAGGCCGGTGAACATGAGGTTTTTGTCTACCGGGTCATAAGAAATCAAAGCGGCTGCCCCTGCGGTACTGGCATCTGTCAAATGCTCACGGCCAAGTATTTCACGAAGGTTCGCATATGTCAGTCCAATCATCCCGCCTGTAGTAGCGGTCTCGGAGAGCCGTAGGCGTTCTTCAAAGAAGCTGAAGCCCCTGTACTCTATAAAGCCGACAGCCAAATACTCGCCACACTCGACCTCATGCACATCTTCGCCATCACCTCTTGGGCCCGTGTACTCATAGTAGTAAATACCAAAGTACGGCTGTTCAATGCCCGATGTTGCAAGCGCCCCCCATGTAGTAGGAACATGACTGCCAACATCCTTGTGTCCTGCCTCATCGTTATGCCCTAATGTGCATTCATCGCCGAGGGAGCAGCCACCGTCCGTTGTAGGTAGGTGAACCTTAAAAAAGTCATTCTTGTTCTTTTTGAGAAGCTTTATGAGCTTATCCATATCGACACTCGCAAGCTCTCCAATGAACTCACCATCGTGGCCTTTGGGGACTGACATTTCTTCGAGAACTTCAGGTGCATTCTCCTTGTACCAGTCCCATTCCCATCCGACATTGTTGTACATACTGAGTATCATTCCTGCATCAATGGGGTCTACATTCAATGTCCCGTCCATCTGCGTGAAGTCAGTATATACAATTCCGTAATACTCAACCTCGTCGCGGTCGCCCTCAAAAGCGGCCTCTGACACCTCCTTTGCGACATCCTCCACCTTTGGCTCTGCTGTTGTCACAGTATCAAGGAGGGGTGGGTAGATGATGTCTACATAGCTGTCCTTCGCTACAGGGCTGTTGTTAGGATTACCCGCAAACCTATCGAACTCCTCAATATATGATTCTCTCGACTGTGCCGCGAACGCTTTATCGAAGTCTACCTCGCCACCGAAGAACCCTGTCAAAAGCGCCCACGGCGCAGACATAATTGCGAAAATCATAAGGAAGATGAAGCCAAGTGTAGCCCCTATAATAGCAATCAGGGCGTTTCGCACTTTTTCGTTCGATAGCAACAGCTTAATTACTGGATGCAATCGACCTCACTCCCTTCTATCTCTTTGTCCCGCCCCCACCAAAAGGCTTCTTTGATGTCGATGACGGTGTACCGCCAACGCTCCTCTTATCTCTCACCTGTGGTGTTGGTTTCGTGGAAGGCGAAGAGTTGGTCTGCGGTGCGCTCGTCCTCTGTGGAGCAGCAGGAGCTTGCGTAGGTGTCGGGCTGGTCTTAACCGCAGCAGGACTACTGCTTGGCGTAGGTGTAGGCGCAGGAGTCGTCTGAGGTGTGTGTGGAGCCGAT
>JGI994J12354_10005938_pt1 | contig 10344 bp, 7 predicted proteins | sample IntmicLarv3ML3BL_FD_12354 | JGI IMG/M metagenome (IMG submission 12354)
AAGTCCCCAAAAATGGGGACTCCTCGCCGTTTGATTTTATATCAAACCTGTTGGACTAATATGGCGGAGAGACGGGGATTTGAACCCCGGATACCCTTAGAGGGGTATACACGATTTCCAGTTTCCCTCTCTCATAAGGCTTTCAAGCCTTTGCCAATAATATTTGGTGCAGATGGCCGGAATCGAACCGGCACGAAGTTTAACCTTCGCAGGATTTTAAGTCAGTAAAGCGGGTAAATCCTCATTTCTCAGACCAATTTATTATTCTTGTTAAAGTTGTCCATCTCTTTAATAACAATGGTTAGCTTCAAGTCACTTTGACATCAAGTACATAGGATTTTTGTTGTGCTAATGTCTTTGATTTTTGAATTCCTAACCTACAAATGCATTTTACAATAGTATAAAATATTTGTCAAATGGTGTCATTTATTAACATCTTAATTTTTTGTATATTTATTAGGTATGGCTTACGACCTATACCATTTCCAAAATTTAATTACATGCGGAGCATATGAATTCCCTTACTTTGCGTATTCAGTAAACAACAAGCCTAACAGAACATTGTCAAGGGCGGTCGCAACCGTGTATTTACCCTTGACAATGTCCTGTGGCTTGTTAGCATTTCTAACGCAAATAAGGGATAACGTGGACAACAAAAAGGAGACAGCATGTACATGCTATTGTCGTAACCACGACAATAAGAGAAAACAACTTCGAATTTATTAAAAACAGGCTATCCCCCCAAAGCCATAAAATTTGACACACCGTCAAATTTTATGGTCATTTCCAAGTCCGCTTGTTCATTCAGAAATGAGAGGATTTTCAAATTGAGCGAGNGAGACTAAGCCAGNTCGATTTGAAAATCTCCCCCCGTCCACGCTCCCCAACCACACACCACCAACCCACCTACCTACTACACCACACCCCCGCACTACTGTATTTATTTATATAATAATTATATATTTATATATGTATTATTGTATCCATGATGTGTGCGTGAGGTCTCGGGTAGGATAGCCGAGACCTCACGCACACATCATGGGAATAAATGCAGGAATGGTGCGGGTTTTGGGGTGTGGTGTTTTGGTTTTATCCGTTCTTTGGTGGTGTGTGTGACGAGAACACTTTTAGGTCACTTTTTTGGATTGTCCCCCGTACTATTTTACACAGCAAAACGGCGTATGACCTTGGCAAGTCATACGCCTGTTTATGCTGTGCTTTTATTAGTACGGGATAATCCATCAGTGTTTTATCTGTAAGATAAACACTTTCTAAACATAGGTTATGTCCTTTCTATCGCTATGGTTTCGGTCATATTTTCCATCATACTTTCAAGTCTTTCAATCCGTTTGGCTATGTGTGGGTGACTGGATTTTAGCCGTTCTGACAGGGTCGGGCGATAGTTCATGCTAATTCTTTGTAGCAGATATAGGGCTGAAATGAGTTCTTCGCCGTAGCCGATTTTTAGTGCAAATTCGTCTGCCAAATATTCATTTGACCGGCTGTTTAATGCCAATATGATTTGACCGAGATAGATAATAATTGTATTGGCGACATTCAACAGGGCTTTTGTGATTGTGAATATTAAGTAAAATATCCCGCCATTGAATATTTCTGAAATGGTTTGTAAGATGGCAAGTACCAATCTGAAAAATATGACAAAGAGGGTAAATATTCCGTTGCCGACAACGTTTAATAGCAGTGCTTTTGTGTGTCCATATGAGAGGTGTCCAATTTCATGTGCCATGATTCCTTTTAGTTGGTCTGGGGTTAGTGTCTGCATTGCTCCTGTTGTGATGGCTATGGTATTTCTTCCGATTGCAAAGGCATTTATCATCATGGTATCTGATATGTATAGTTGAATATCTCCGCTTAGTCTTGGATTTTTTTCTAATGCCTCGTTGTATACTTCATTGAANAGACTATATAGGTATTGACTTTCTTCCATGGTTAATGGTTTTCGAATTCCTTCAATCCTTTGCAATATCCATTCACCTATAGGAGATAAGGCAATACCTATGGATATTCCATAGGCAAATAGGAGAATTAGGAAGCTTTCCGCACTGGCTCCGCACATCAGCCATGCCAATGTGAAGTATACGAGAAACCAAAGAATGTATACCCAATTGGAGGTAAAAAAGCCTTTCTTCATTGTCTCACGCTCCTAATTTTATGGTAATGGGTTTTAGCATTAAAATGGCTTATGAATATTTACCTTTGTATGATGTCCTGTGTCACGGGATAAAAATATTCCTTTTCCTGTTTTTAGCTCTTTTATTTCGTCGGGGTGATAATAGAATTCCCTTATTCTCTTGGCACTGCCGAACCCTGTTTCTGCGGTGTTTAATCCCTTTTGCTGTAGCTGATAGGTGACTTCCATAGTTGACCTTGTGCCGAGTATGTTTGCGAAGTGTTCGGCATTGACTGAACTGTTTTGACGTAATACAATGTAGTTGTTACAGTTTTCAATAATTTGTTCTTTAAAGGCTTCTCCACTGGCAAAGTCTAAATCGGATAGGCTTTGTGTTGCTAAAATGCATGTGATGTTTGCACTTCTTGATTTGTTGATTAGGTCAATTAAGACCGGCGAGGCGTATACATTAATTTCGTCTAAGATAAAGAATGTTCGCCTGTTGTTTTGTGTGAATAAGTTGCTGATTGCCTTTTTACTGTCGATTAGGATTAGTCTTCCCATTAGCTTTGATATTTCGGGATAGATGAGCGGATTTAGAATAAAGAGTATGATTGCGTTTTGTTTTAATGCGTCTAATGTGTCTATGCCATCATCCGTGAATATTGTTCCCAACTCGCTTTCGGCAATGGTTGAAAATCTTGCTACGGCACTTTCGGCGATTTTTCCACTGGTTTTGGCAATTTCTACGTTTTCCATGTGTTCGGATTTTGTTATGATTTCCGCCTTGAGGAGCTGAGCACTTAGCTCTGTGAATTTTTCTACTGGCATATATGATATGATTCTTTTGAAGGATAAAGGAATCCCGGCTTTCTGCATGAGAGTAACAAGTCTTTGTAAATATCGTTCCGTGTTTAGTTTGTAGTGTTCTTCGCTCCAGTCGGTCATATTGATAAGCATGTCTTTTGCTACTGTTGGTGAAGCGTTTTTGAAGGGGTTGTATTTTGCCGATAACAAGGGTTGGGTTAAGTTTATGACAAATACCTTTTTCCTTCCATGGTTTAGGCGGGTGACGATGTCGAGAAGTGAACCTTCTCCAACGTCTCCTTTGCCGTCCATGATAAGGGCAGGATAGTTTTTTTCTATTGCTGATTTTATGTAATTGGATAGTACAACGGTTTTTCCGCTCCCGGTTGTACCACAACAAAAAATATGCTTGGCGTTGTCTTCTGTATAGACTGCTTTTCTGCCTGATGTTGTGCCAATTAGAGTGGAATTCTTTGGGTCAATAGATTGCTTGTAGTGTTTCATTTTGGTTTTTTTGACCTCTTTCCTAAAGTTGTATATTTTGTTGAGTGATAGCCTTTTTCTGAATTCATTGAAAAGAATGAATGATGGAATTGTTATGCACATTCCCATAGCGATAGGTGAATATTTTCCGAACGAGTTCAATTGTATTGCTTAACATAGGTTGTGACCTCCTGTAAATCGATAATCTGAATATTGGGGTAGGGCGTTTTGCTTTTATCTAAAATCTGAACAATTTTGATTTGTGTGTTGGGAACGACCCATTTTTGATAGTCATATTCTAAAAAATTGTCCTTGATGTTTTTTTCAAGCCTGTTTTTGGCTTTTGCTGTGAGTTCAACTTCTACACAATATGTTTCGCCGTTTGCAGAAAAAGTAAAGTCAGGTCGGTGTTTTCTGATGGAAAATCCGTCTCGGCTGTGCAGTTCTTTTTCGGTGACTATGTCTGCAAGGGAAATTTTTTCTTTTAAGATAAAATATATTGCTGTGTCTAAGACGGCTATGTCATGGGTTATTTGTTCCAGTCGTACCTTGTCCTGTTTGGTTGTAAGATGGTTTAATACTTTTCCTTTGTATGTTAGGAAATACAGACTGGGTATGCCGTATATGATTTTTTTCCTATTGATATATCCAGTTTCTATGAGTAATTTTAATCGCTTGTCTGTGGCTCGTTGTCCAGAAAAACCACCTAAAAAACGGATATGACGACCTAAGCAGTATCGCCAACGGTTTATTTCTTTCATGATTAGATAGTCTCGGTCTACCAGTCGCATTGCCTGTTACATTCCCGCTTTCTTTGCTCTTTTTCTATGTTTATGCTTGTCTGAAAAATTTAGAAGTAAAAAAAGAGAGTATCCTAAAATAAATTTCTAGGATACTCTCTTTTTGTCAGACTTGTTTATCCCCAAAAGCCTTCTTTGTTTACCCATATATTAACGCTATCAAAAACATCTTTCTTTTTACTCCATATCGTAAAATAGAAATTTTTGTATTTAAAATAATACGTATGCACATTCCACATTATATTATCATAATTGTATTCATATAATAAATCTAATTTTTTAAAAAACTGCTTAATTGATGTTCCTTCTTTAGAATTGATAAAAAATTCATCCAAGTAATAACTATGAATTAACCAAGCTTTTTGATTATCATCAGGTTTTTGATAATGACTTCCGTTCCAGATTTCTTCATTTGTGTAAAAAATTCCAATAGTGGATAAATCCTTATGCACAAACTCTGGACTACCCTCAAAATATTCAGAAGATATGACTTTACCATATTTTTTTACTATATCTTTATACTTCATTCCGATTAATAAGAGCGGAGTATTATTGATAGTTACCACACGGTCACTATCCTTAGGTTTATATCCTTTATCTAGTTCATTATTTTTTTTGACTTCTTCCAGTTCAATAATCGGCGTAGGTACAGACAAAGCCAAATCAGTTAAAATTGTTTCTAATTTATTATTCAATTTTTTGCATATACCCATGTTTTTATCGGAATTTTCATGCTTTGTTTTGCTAAACATAGTATGAAAATTATTAAACATAGCATATGCTGTTCGACAATAAAATATTGCTGTGTCCTGCAATTGCTTATTCGAATCATAATCACTGTATTTTTTAGATTTTGTTATATCCAATAACGATGTAAAGATACCATACGAAAGTTCATGAATTTCAGATAACATAATAACCTTTAGTTCTGCTTGCATTGCCTCTACGAAGTCTCTCATTATAATATCCGTAACTGAAAGCCCTATATTTATTGCCAATATATAAATATTGCCTTTTTTTGAAGCCAGTTTAACAAGTTCTTCAAATCCTATTTCTACTATTTTATCTTTTAAATAATTTTCTGCCATATTTCCAAAGTTGTTTAGAAATGTCTGCTGTGTCGAACTCAAGAGATTAGATAAATTTTCGCCAGTTTCAAGCCATAAATCAAATTTCAAATCATATTCAGCACAATTAGCACTTGCTAATTTTTCTTTAGAAAGCACGTTCGAAATGAGCTTTTTTGTATTTTCATCATATTGTAAATAAGTTTGAGTTTCCAAATAAAAATCTTTCCCTAATTGTAAGACCTCGAAAGCATCTGGAACCCATCTTTTTTGATTCAAAAATTTCGTATCAAGATTTGCTTTTTTTATTCCATTTTCTGTGATTTTTTTAGATATATCAGATATTTTTTCGTATTGAGAGGTTCCTAATGAATAACCCCGCTGCTGATTCAATTTATGAATTAAATTACCTGATTTATATGAATCAACCAGTGTAGGCACATCACCTAAAAAAAGACTACTAAGATTTTGAATCGGTTCAAGAATTCCCTTGTCCTTTGTATCTTTCATGATTTCAGATGTTTGGCTATTCATTTTAGAAAGTTCTTTTTGAGTTGAATCAAATTTGTTTAAATCAACACCCAATATTTCATGATAGGCGTCTCTTATATAATTTTTTCTTGAAGCTTTTGCCCCATGACCTGATGGACTTATAATATCCATAAAGACAGTATTGGCGAAAGCAATTGATTTCCAATTTTCGCCCCCATAGTACTCAACCATATCCATATAATAATTTCTAATATCAAAATCTAAACTTTCCCATAAGGTTTTTGCAGGCATTAAAACAAAAAAAACATTGTCAGACATGAAACAATTGGCACCTAAATACATTAGAAGGGGGTAGGCATGCACTAATATTTGGTTGCCTTGTTTTATAACAGTGAAGTCGTATGTATCCCCAAATTCTGACAATGTGCCTTTTTCCATATCAATTCGAATTTCTCTAATACCTTGGTGAATAACCAGTGTCTTATCCCCTAAATCGATTTTCACTCTAGTCAATTCCTCTATATCGTCCATGTTCATCAGAAATTGTCCTTGATTTTCATAAACGGTAATAGTACTGTCTGGATAGTCATAAGCAACAATATTTAAGTTGTATGCTGATAGCTTCCGCTCGGTTTCTGCTTGAACAGTAAAAGTAGTTGAGAATGTCAGTAAAATTGCTATAGATAAAACGATACTTGTGATTTTAGTCCATTTCATCTAAATCTACCTCCTGCAATAATAATTGAAAACTGTTTGTAAATAATTCCATAGAATTTCCCGTAGTTGCCTTTTCCCATTCTGCGTTCGGAACTAATTTCCATTCGTCAGCAATTTTTTGAATTTCCATTTCAAATGTAGTGGATATCATTTTAACATCTGACGCAAATGCATTTTTTAAATCTTCTCTTATAATTTCTATTCCGTTATCAAATTCAACATCTTCTCCTTGTTTGGCTAAAACATTCTCGATTATCCCACTTACAATAACCTGAAGGTCAGGTGCTGACACTGTCACAGTTGCAGTACCGCTGTCTCCGTCTGTTTCCATATTATCAACAGTGTAGGTGATTTTTTCAAAAAAGGCACCTGCCCAACCTTCATACTCATAAGGCTCGTCTTCACCAACGAGATATTTGTATGAATCTAAATACTTTCCTCCTTTTATTTCTTCTTTCTTAAATAAAGATAAAACATCTATACCATTCGTTTGGCAAGCAAACAGCACACTTGCACCCAATAAACATGATAGAAAAATGGCGATAAAGACACCGATTAAAACTTTTTTCTTTTTCAATAGAAACACTCCCTTTCAGATTTTCAACTTCTCTTTTCGTTCATATTAAGTAATTTTAAAAAAGAAAATTCCTATCAAAAGGTGTACTTTTTGATATTAGTGGGGTTGGGGCACTTCAAGGGTTGATTTCCTCAAAAATCACGTCAAAAAGTGAAAAAAGGCGAAAAAAACCGAAAGATAAATTGACTTTCGTTCTTTTTCGCTATATAATTTTCTTAGCAAATGAACTATCAAAAAGCACACATTTTGATAGTTCATTTTTTTCGTTTCATTAATCTGTATTCCCTCAAACGCCTGTAAAACGTGGCTTCTTTCAAGCCTGTTTGTGTTGATATCTGTTCAAAAGTCAATTTTCCGTGTTCCCACTGCCTAACGAGTATACCGAAATTTTCAGGGGGCTTTTTGATAGGACGTCCGAATTGTACCCCTCTTGCTCTGGCTGACATAATGCCCTCTGCCTGTCGGGTTTTGATGTTTTCACGCTCGCTTTGTGCCACAAAAGAGAGTATTTGCAACACCAAGTCGGCAATAAATGTTCCCATGAGGTTTTTGTTAAGGCGGGTATCCAACAGTGGCATATCAATTACAACGATATCAATTTTCTTTTCTTTTGTAAGTATTCGCCACTGGTTTTGAATTTCTTCATAGTTACGCCCCAGTCGGTCTATGCTTTTTATGTACAGCAAATCGCCCTCTTTTAGCTTTTTCGTGAGAGCCTTATATTGTGGGCGATTGAAGTCCTTTCCGCTTTGCTTGTCTATGAATATGTGTGCTGACGGTATTTTTTGTTCATTCATGGAAGATATTTGCCTGCCTTCATTTTGGTCTGTGCTTGATACTCGCACGTAACCATATATGTTCATAAACTCAACCCCTTTATAAAGTTTATATTTTCACCACAAAATTATAACTTTATTTTTGTTGAAACTCTTGAAACATCATAATTACAAATTAAAACACCAAAAGCCCGTGGTAACTTTTTTCAGTCACCAAAGGCTTTTGGCTTATCTTCTCCGAAGGGAAGCAAATTTCGTACTGCCCGTAAAAATTAGGCAAAAATACGCAGGGCAATGAAGGGTAGTATTTTTGCCGGTATTACCGTAGGTAATGAATTTTTACGGGTAGTTAAACGCCCTGTTTATTCGAATATTTTTTATTGGTTCAAAAAGTTAAAAGGCTGTTGTCTTAACAATCGGTGACTTTGTCCCCGAACCCCTAAAGTTTATCGCTTTTGTTGTCCCAAAGACGGATAACAGAAAACGGATAGAATTGCTCCTACCCGTCTTTGTAAACAACCCTATAAACCGCTCTGGTCGCACTTCTGCGTTGCCATATCCTGTTTATAGGTAAGCCCAATATATTATATTCTTCCCCAAAAACAATATGATTGAAATAATTATGGCAATTTAATATATCGCCTGTTTTCATTACCGTTTTTCGCCATATTGTCCAACGGATTAAATTCATCAAATTGTTGTTGCAAATCCGTACCAAACATATTGACATATTCTTTTACAATATCTAAAGAGGAATGACCCAAAATTCTTTGAAGTCTGAATATGTCTCCACCGTTTAAAATCCACTTTTTCGCAAATGTATGGCGAAAAAGGTGAATAGATGTCTTGCTAACACCTCTTATTTTGTTGTATCTAGCAATGGCTGAACCAACGCTTTCTTTGTTCATTTGTTCCCCATAATTACTGCAAAACAAATAGTCATCTAATGACCCTTTTCTATATACTTGATATTCTTTCAATATTCTTGCCAGTGCGGTTGATAACGGAATAATTTGCTGTTTTCGGTTCTTTGTCTTTGTCAATCGAATTAAATAAGCTTCGTAGTCTACATCACAATTTTTAACATGTGTCATAGTGGACAAACGATTTCCTGTTGCTAAAAGATAATTCACAATGACCCATGACCTGTACTCCGCAAAACTACACTTATTTGTATCTGGTTTTTTTAGTAATAAATCAAGTTCATGGTCGGTATAGGTTTCCTTCAATTCTTTCTCTGCTTTAATGAGTGAAATTCTAAATTGCTTGACATACCCCAATTCCATTGCGTAATACAAAATTACCCTTATGCCATGCAAATAGGTATTGATGGTGATGGCTTTTATATCCTTCTTTTGAAGGTGTTGCACATAGCCATAATAAATGTCTTGTGTGACCGTGTCGCAGGGCAACCCTGTATCGTAGAACCAACCAAAGAATTTGAAACAATTCTCGTAATAGGTCACCGTCTCTGTTGACACGTTGTTCATTTTTTTGAACAATATAAATTTCTCGAACATCTCCGCCAGTGTGATATTTTTGCCCTCGCTCTGAATGAATAGTCGCTGTTTCATGAAACCAACCTCACCTTTCTACTTCAATTCTATGTGAGAAAAGTGTGTTTAGTACAAAAATCGTGCCCGCTAGACTGGGCAAAAACAAGCAAAAAGTCTAGTGGTCAAGCGAAACATAATGTTGCAACTTCACGTTATTGTAAACAGACGCAAAGAAACGGACAAGCCTTGATATTACAAGGTTTGTCCGTTTCAGTTAAAAATTTTGGTCCGAGTGGCGGGACTTGAACCCACGGCCTCTTGACCCCCAGTCAAGCACGCTACCAGCTGCGCCACACCCGGATAATAGCTCGCTTAAACATTATAACGAGGAAGAAAAGGTTTGTCAAGACAGAATTCTATAAAACGCCAATGGAGTTGTAGGATTGGAAACAACGCAGATTTGCCTTGAAATCGCCATAATGTAGGCTTTGAACTGCGTCCAAACAAGCAAAACGCCCCCGAAAACGGGGGCATCCTGCCGTCTGATTTTTATATCAAACCTGATTCGATAATATGGTCCGAACCATCCTAAGGGGCATAGAAAAACACAGTGTCCATGCGGGTTTCGGCCATAAACAATGTTTACATTCTCGATTTTTATCAAAAAAACTTGTCAAATAATACCCCTTCTGTTTAATATGAAGAAAAACACGTTCATTTTTCGGTGGTACGCCCCAGGAAGCAAAGATTTTCTTGACTGTATACACAAAAAAAAGTAGAATGAATTTAACCGATTCCGTAATGGATTTTTTCCTGTATGGGCAACATTCGATACATTTTTCATTGGAATATAAAACATAAAACAAAAAGGAGAAAATCAGCATGAAAAACAAAAAAGTTCTCTCGTTCATTCTTACGCTTGCGATCATCTCGGCAGCTTTTTCGACCTTTCTCTGCCTCCCGCCGATGACGGCGAAGGCGGACGGGAACACAATCAT
>JGI994J12354_10005939_pt1 | contig 10343 bp, 8 predicted proteins | sample IntmicLarv3ML3BL_FD_12354 | JGI IMG/M metagenome (IMG submission 12354)
TAACTCATAACTCATAACTTTTAATTCTTAATTCTTAATTTTTTACTTTGTGGTCGAGGATAGTTATAAAACGATAAAAAGTCTGTCGGAAGGATATTATACTGAGAAACGAAGCCGTTTCCTGTCGTTTGCCATACCCGTTCGCACGGTTGAGGAGGTAAAGGAATATGTGCAGGAATATAGAAAAAAGTACTATGATTCGCGTCATGTATGTTGGGCATATATGCTTGGTGCCGACCGCCTGACATTTCGCTCAAACGACGATGGTGAACCGTCATCAACAGCAGGGAAACCTATCCTTGGGCAGATAAATTCGAATGAACTGACTGATATATTGATAATTGTGATACGTTACTTCGGTGGTATAGAGCTTGGGACAAGCGGTCTTATCGTTGCTTACCGTACCGCCGCTGCTGAAGCCATTGCCGCCGCCGGGATTGAAGAACGTACCGTAGATGAGGATATGACCGTTGTATTTGAATATCCGTACCTCAACGGGATAATGCGTATTGTGAAGGAAGAACAGCCTGAAATAGTATCACAGACATTTGAAATGACATGCGAGATGACTCTCCGCATCCGTAAGAACCTTTCCGAACGGCTTAAAAACCGTTTACTCAAAGTAGAAACGGCTTACCTGAAGCTACCGGCTCAATCCTGATTTTCTTGCTTGAGAATGTTGCAGTTGGCGTTTTATATTGTATAACCGTCCTTCTTTTACGAATTTCGCGCCTGTTTGTTTGAACCAGAATGATACATTTTCTTTTATGCACAAGTTGCGCAACTCTATAATCCAATCGTAGTCACATATACGTGCATCATTTCCTGATTCACCGCCTGCAACGACTTGTTCTGCCCAAGAGCCAATATTATATTGTCGAAGGTCAATTTTTTCCAATAACGGCTCGCAGATAATTCTTTTATGTTTTATCGGGGCTTCCATGTAAATCGGTAAGCGATAATCTGCACGCTCTTGGTTTTCAATGGTACAGCAGATAGTCACATTATCGTATCCGTCACCCCAATCATCGGGCAAAGATATTTGAAAACGGTCGATACGTTTTGTTATCATCATAAAATGCAAGTCATCGCGTTCGCGTATCATCTGCCATGCTTCGACACGCCATTCGTCCGCATCTTCAAGGAAAAAGTCGGAGGTAAAGCATGTATAAATCAACGTGTCCGAAGGTATTTTGTATTCTCCGTTTCGTTTTTTCTGTATGGGCAGGTCAAAAGACTTCGTTTTGGTTACTATGGCACTGTCAATGCCGCGGGTATAATCACCACGATAAACGTAACAATATTTGCACCCTGCGCTCAGCTTGTGGCAACCATGCCACAAGTTCCACATTTTCGATTTCGACTCTATCCCATTTTTTGGCATTTATCCGGCTCTTTTTTTACCATTTCCGAGAAGATGGGAAACATATCTCAAAAAGTTACTTGCTTTATTGTGTTCAAAGATAATACTTTTTTCCTAAAATAATGCGGTGCTATCGTTTGTATTTGCATATGTCAAAAATAGAGGGTACTTTTGGGTGAAAATTTAAACATTTTCTTAATTTAATAATTGAAGTTATGGGATTTGTAAAAGAATTTAAAGAGTTTGCAATGCGTGGAAATGTGTTGGACATGGCAGTCGGTGTTGTGATTGGCGGCGCTTTCGGCAAGATTGTATCTTCGCTTGTTGCTGATGTGTTTATGCCGATTATAAGTGTTATTACAGGAGGGGTTAATTTTACCGACTGGAAATTGGTACTTAATAAAGTAGTTGTGGATGGTGTGAATATTACCCCTGAAGTAACAATAAATTATGGTAATTTTATTCAGGTTACGTTCGACTTTCTGATAATAGCATTCTCAATTTTCTTGGTAATAAAGGCTATTAATAAGATCAAAAAGAAAGAGGATGAGAAACCTGCCGAGCCTGCTGCTACACCGGAAGATATTCAGTTATTAACAGAGATACGTGATCTATTGAAGAAATAATAAATGCAGAAGAAAGAAAAAAGGCCTTTGATATTGATATCTAATGATGACGGTGTTAAGGCTGAAGGAATTGTGAGGTTGATAGAGGCATTCCGTAACTTGGGCGATATCGTAGTTTTTGCTCCTGATGGCGCCCGGTCGGGAATGTCGAGCGCGCTTACATCCGTAAAGCCGATAAAATATAAAATGCTTGCCGACGAAGAAGGACTGACCGTCTACAGTTGTACCGGAACGCCTGTCGATTGTGTTAAATTGGCAATAAGCGAAGTGTTGCAACAAAAACCCGACTTGCTTGTCTCGGGTATTAATCACGGTGGCAATCAGGCTTTGGCGGTTCATTACTCCGGAACGATGGGCGCAGCTTTCGAAGGATGCGTTTTCGGCGTTCCTTCATTTGGTATTTCATTGTATGATTATAACCAAGACTCCGATTTTTCGGAGTCATGTCGCGTGGGGAGAATACTTGCGGAACAGATTTTTAAAAACGGTCTACCCCAAGGAGTATATCTTAACCTGAACATCCCGAATGTGCCAAAGGTGAAAGGTATTGCCATAGGTCGCCAGACCGAAGGTAAGTGGGTTCGTGAATATGACCGTGAAGAAGATAGTAACGGTGAATCTTTGTATTGGCTTACAGGTGATTATGAAGTGTCCGGTCCGGCTTATCCCGATAACGACGTGACGCTGTTGGATGCCGGATATGCTTCCATCGTCCCTTGTAAATTAGACGTTACCGATTATGCCTTTTTGAACGAGCTGAAAAAATGGGATTTAACAACTTCAACAATTGACAATTGACAATGAAAAATACAAAATTAACAATGCACAATGCACAATGCGCAAAACTCTTTATCACGAAGCTTTTATTATAGACAATGTACTATTTCAAACATAAATAAATTCTGATGAAGTATTACCTTATTGCCGGTGAAGCATCGGGCGACTTGCATGCATCGAACCTGATGAAAGCGTTGAAAACGAAAGATGCCGAGGCTGATTTTCGTTTCTTCGGTGGTGACTTGATGCGCGAGGCAGGAGGCAAGCTTGTGAAGCATTATCGCGAAATGGCATTCATGGGCGTTATTCCCGTTTTGCTGAATTTACGCACAATCATGCGTAATATGCGAACATGCCGCGAAGATATCCGCGCTTATAACCCCGATGTAGTAATACTTGTCGACTATCCCGGGTTTAACCTTAAAATCGCGGAATTTGTAAAAACCAAATTGAATATACCCGTATATTACTATATCTCACCAAAGATATGGGCTTGGAAAAAATATCGCATCAAATCGTTTAGAAAGTACGTTGACCGTATGTTTTGCATTCTGCCGTTTGAGGTAGATTTTTTCAAGTCTCTTAATTATCCGGTTGACTATGTGGGAAACCCATCTGTCGATTCGGTGGCAGCATTTCGTGAGGAGATAAAAAACAAGCCCGATACATTTGTTGATGATAACGGACTGGCAGACAAACCGATATTGGCAATCCTTGCTGGAAGCCGTAAAGCCGAGATAAGGCAAAACCTGCCTACGATGTTGTCCGTTGCTGCAACATTTACGGATTTTCAGGCTGTCATAGCCGGAGCGCCGGGGCTTACTCCCGGTGATTATTCTTCAATTGAAAATGGAGAGTGGAGAGTGAAAATTGTTTACGGCCAGACATACGACCTGCTTAGAAATGCATCTGCCGCTCTTGTAACGTCAGGTACGGCAACGCTCGAAACAGCTTTGTTCCGCGTGCCGCAGGTCGTTTGTTACTATGTCAACGGAGGAATACTTGTAAACTTTTTATTCAAAAACTTCTTTCATGTACCTTATATATCCCTTGTGAACCTGATTGCAGGACAGGAAGTTGTACGGGAACTTTTCGGTGCAAAATTTTCATATAAGACAATACATGATGAACTGAAACTTATCCTTGAGGATGAAGCATATCGCAATAAAATGCTTGCAGGCTATGATAGTGTGATTTCAATATTAGGCAACCCGGGTGCATCGGAGCGTGCAGCAGAGTTAATTGTCGGATATCATAAAAAAACAGGAGCATTAACTGAATAATGCTCCTGTATGTCAACTACACGGAATCAACTATATTTACATTCTCATAATCGTACTATTTCACGACTAATTTATATGCGTTGCCATCAACAGTCACTATAGCAAAACCTTTAGGCGCTTTGATAACTTCGTTATTGCCTGCCGAAACCTTATTAACTATAGTTTGACCCAATAAATTGGAAACAACAACATTCTTGCCGGCAGCATTTAATATTGTAATTACCCCTTCTCCTCCGGTCACTTTTATCCCTGAAACAGCGTTCTCATTAATAGTTGGCTTTCCGTCTTGCCAGTCTGTCGATGCAGGTTCTGCGACATTAAAAACATCAGGTATTGCGTCTTCATTCAAAGTACCTCGAGTTAACACTGCTACGAAATCCCTGTAAATCGAAACCCATCCACCTTCTGCTGGAGCAATTTTTTCATTTTCGTCGTATTTGCGGCTCTTTGTCTCAGATTCTATATAAAAACGTTTTTCGTGGTTACTGCTTACATCCGCACCGGATCCATCCGGATTTTGCGCATCCGAAGTTACGAAACGCAACGAGAAACATACATCATTATGATGATTACTCCACGTATCAAACTGATAATATGCGCCATACATAAGGTTGTTTGTAGGTACGCGTTCCGCACCGACTAATTTTCCGGGTACACCGTCCACGGTTTTAGTCATGGCATCCAAAGCATCTCCGTCGATAAACTCATCACCGTTTCTTGTCGTAATTATATATTGCTCTCTTGTAATACCGAGGTTTTCAAGCTCACTTACAATGTAAAGGCGATCATCATCATAAACGTGTATTGCATTTACAAAGGCCAAACGATCATAACCGGGTTCTAAAAGATATTCCGGGTTCCTGATAGGTACATTATCAGCGCCATTACTGCCTATCTTACGCGACGAATCGGTAGCATTTATAAGATAACGACCTTCCACGTACGATTTTATTGTTTTTGTCGCTGAAGAACCGGTGTTGTTAACTCCCGTGACCTCCTGTTTTTCTACAGTCTTAACACCTACCGCTATCATATATTGAGGCTTAATAAATCCTGTTCCGCGATTAATAAAAGCAGTGTCAAAGAACAGATGGTAGTTGTACTTAACAGTACCATCAGGATAGACTTCTTCAGGAAATATTTCCTTATTAGCCAAACCCAAAAAAGTACTTTTCCTGCCAATAGAAACAACACTTAAGCCGTCTTCGAACAAATGATTGTTTGGATTATTAGCAGTTACTATACGTAATGTTTTGGGAGCATCCAAAGACTTTCCTGCATCGGTTGTCGCATTATCGTCGCGAATACTGCTCAACCTTCTGTATAAAACTGCATCTTCATTATCAGCAGCATTTATATGAAACTGTTCATCAGTTACATCATTTTCTTGTGCCTCTGCACCATCATCATTGAAACTTCCAACGGAAGCATTTGCGTTTGATATAAATGCCGTCAAAAACAGCATTAAAACAAAAGCTGACAAAGTAAAATTCTTTTTGTTCATAATAATTTAATTAAAAGTGTTTGTTGATATTTTGTTTTACTTATAGTGTCGTAAAGATACACATAAAAAATCAAAACTTTTTCATTTTTATCTCACAAATGCATTGAATTACCTATGGTTATAATATAAAAACCTTTTATCAAAATTGAAAAATCACTTTTGAAACATACCGAAATGAGAAAGTTTGAATATTTTGATGATATTTGTTAGTGTTTTGTGAATTTTTTTTTAATTTTGAACCAAATATTACCACTTAAATCTAAAAGGGCTTACGCCAAAGAGTTATGAGCATATATATAAAGAAGCTAACCTTAATTATCAATTTTTAAAATTATCCATATGAAACAGGAAAGTAAAGAGCAATTTTACCGTTATGTAGGAGACATAAATCAGGTCTGCGGTATCAATGAATATGAGTTAACCGGAGGGAGAGCAAAGGGAGTGCGCGCATTCGACGTGAAAAGCGGTGCAGGACTTGAATATACCGTATTGGCAGACAGGTGCTTAGATATAAGCAGCCTGACGTTTAAAGGCATCAATTGCAGCTACCTTAGCAAGACGGGTGTTGTCGCACCGTTTTATAGCGAGAGCGGAACGAACTTTTTCAAGAGTTATTTTGCCGGTTTCCTGACAACATGCGGACTGCGCAATGTCGGAAATGCTTGTGAGGAAAACGGTGAGGTCTTTGGTATGCATGGGAGGGTTTCGAACATCCCTGCCGAAGAAATCCGTGTATCTACCGATTGGGTCGACGGTGTGCCTGAAATGACAATATCCGGAAAAATGAGAGAATCATCTTTCTTCGGAGAATATTTCCTGATGGAGAGGAAGATAACTTGCAGGTACGGAGAAAACAGAATTAAAATCAGTAATACGATAGAAAATCTGGGGTTCAAGCCGGAAGTGTTAATGCTGCTGCTTCATTTTAATATAGGATACCCGCTGCTCGATGAATGTGCCCGGTTCGTTTCACCTTCGAAAGAGGTTATTCCGCGTGATGATGAAGCTGCAAAAGGCGTTTTGGAATACTACAAGTCTCAACCGCCTACGAAAAATTATGCCGAACAAGTGTTTTATCATGATTTTAATGCAGACTTCGACGGCGACACGATGGCTGCCGTGATTAATCCCAAGCTTGAATTGGCTCTTTCCATGAAGTTCAACAAAAATCAATTTACGCGTTTCACTCAGTGGAAGCAGATGGGAGAGGGAGAATATGTTCTTGGAATGGAGCCTTGCAATTGCTATGTCGGGGGGCGTACACATTCGCTGAACAAAGAAAATGTAACCATACTGCAACCTTTCGAAAAGAAATGTTTTGATGTGACAATAGATTTGCACTTCGGAAACGAACAGATAGAATTACTTGAAAATAAAATAAAATCAATAAAATCGTAATCTATGAATCCGATACAGTTAATGAAAAAAACGATGCTCCTTTGTTTTGTTGCAATGTTTGGAGTAGCTCAGATGTTGTGTGCTCAAACAGAGCAGGCTATCCGTATATCGAAATGTGATATAACCGATAGTAACACTTTGCATTTCATGCTCGTCAACGAATCAGGAAAACTTGTTACAAAAGCTTCGTTCACATTGACGGATGCAGCAGGGAAATCTTACGGAACGGTGAGATATGATACTTTGCATCCTCAAAAACATTTCATTGCAGATTTTCCGCTTCAAGGACAAAAGGTTTACAGTCTTTTTGCCGCCGGTTTACCGAATGTGGTTTTCAAATCAAAATCGGTTAATGGCAAGTTTGCCGTACCCGAGGAAATGCAACTGCTTGCGATAGCCAAAGGCGCAATGAACGAACCGGACTTAGCTTCGTTGGGAGAAAAGCTTGAGGCGACGATAGCAATATATAACTGTATAAAATATGAAGGTCACCCGGTGAGGGAGCTGATAAACAAGAAATATACAACCATAGATAACCCGTATACGGAATTATCGAAAAAAACCATATCACAGATGCTTTCCGGAAATGTTTCACAAAAATCGGAAGCGCTGAAAACGTTGATTGATGAAATAAGTAAGGACAAAAAGGATTATTCCGACAAAAACATATACTTAATAAGCCATGCCCATCAGGACCTTTATTGGCTGTGGGGGCATAATGAGTCGGTAAAAATGATTCAGGATAACCTGCGACAAGCAGTAGCTTTTCTGAAAGAGTTTCCGCAGTATCGCTTTTCGCAGAGTCAGGTGGCAATCTACAAAGAGATAGAAAAATCGGATCCGAGAATTTTTGAAGAGATAAAAGGCTTTGTGAAGGACGGACGCTTTGAGTTGATTGGCGGTGAGTCGAGCGAAGGGGACACAAACTTATCTTCGGGTGAGGCAATAGTACGCTCATTTTTGATGGGACAGCGTTATTTTCAATCACGGTTCGGGAAACAGGCAAAAGTAGGATGGCTTCCCGATAATTTCGGTCATGCAGGGCAACTGCCTCAACTGCTGAACCAAGCCGGCATAAACAGTTTTTATTTGAACAGATGCGCTCCTTATCAGGGATGCTTTTTATGGGAAGGCGTTGACGGCTCGAAAGTGCTGGCATACGCAAATCCGTCGTATGTGACTCATCTCAGCCCAACGATATGCAACGATTTCGAGAAACTGATACCTAAGCAGGATAACTTGTTTCATGTTCTGGGTGTAGGCGACCATGGCGGCGGTCCTACACGCTTGGACATAGAGACGGAACGTAAGATGCAGAAGATAGATAAATTCCCGTCTATCAACTATTCTTCCGCAGAGGATTTTTTCAAAAAGGCTTATGATAATGTTGAAAAATACCCTTATCATAAAGGTGAGATGCAATTTGTTTTTGAAGGATGTTATACGTCTGTTTCGGGCATAAAAGAGGGAAACAGAAACGGTGAAGCGCGTTTGTTCGAGAGCGAAGTGCTGAACAGTCTCAATCATCTTTATTTCAATAAATATCCCGTTTCCGAATTGTATGGAGCATGGGAAAAGCTCACGTTCAATCAGTTTCACGATATTATACCCGGCTCTTCAATTTTTGAAGCAAACAAAGACGCTATGTCTACGTACAATCAGGTTGAACGGGCAGCCGTAGAGACGAGAGAAAATGCTTTCAGGAATATTGCTGACCATATAAAATTGAAAAAAGGTGCCGGTCAGCCTATTGTGGCATTCAATTTTCAACCTTATAAAGGTAAAGTTTTAGTGGAGGCGGAAGTTTTCTCTTACGACAAACCGTTTTCGGCCGAGTTGTCGCATTGGATGAATTACTACGATTACTATAAAGTGACGCCGGTAGACCGCGGACAGGGCAATTTCCCTACCGTTACCGTAAAAGACAGTAAAGGAAAAGTCTATCCGGCGCAAGTGACAGGCGGCAAGCTTTTTCCTCCGGGATACAGGATGAAAGTGTTGTTTGTCGTTGATGAAATGCCTGCCGGCGGATATAAGTCTTTTTACGTGGACGTATCAGACCCGGGTAAAAAGGCAGAGGGGATCTCACATAAAGACGGTGTTTTCGAGACAGATTATTTCAAGATAAAGATTGATTCGGAAAGCGGACGTATCGTTAGCCTTGTAGACAGAAAAACCGGAAAAGAGTATGCAAACGGAGAGCTTAACACTCTGAATGTCTTTATGGAAGATAAAAAAGGTTCGATGAAAGCATGGTCGATAAGTAAAATAAATGCGGTCGAACAGATGAAGACGGACAGTTACAAAATCGTTGAGGAAGGTCCTGTGCGTGCATGTATTGAAAGCCGCCGGTCGTGGGGTAACTCTCATATAATCGAGAGATGCTACATTTATAAATCATATCCGAGGATTGACTATAACCTCGAAGTTCATTGGTTAGAGGCAGGCTCGACGACGAAAGACTCTCCGATGTTGCGTGCAAATTTCCCGTTGAACATATCGAACGCCCGCTTCAGCAATCATGTTCCTTTTGCAGTTATTGACAGGCCGGTTAACGGACAGGAGGTGCCCGCACAGCGATGGGTGGATGTGACTGACGGTGAAAATGGAATAGCTTTGTTGAACAAGACAAAATATGGTCATTCACTGACTAACGATACTCTACGATTGACGCTGCTGCGCTCTTCGGCTGAGCCGGATTATTATCCTAATCTTGGCAGGATAATGATAGATTACGCTTTGTTCCCGCATACCGGCGATTGGAAAAACGGTGTATGGCAAGAGGGCGATCTATTTAATAACCCTGTCTATGCTTCGGAACCTGCATCTCTTTCGTTTAAGCCCGAAGAATTATTTCCCGAGGAATCATCGTTATATGAAATATCTTCGCCGGATGTAGTTCTTACCGGAATAAAAAAAGCTGAAGACGGTAATAACTTAATCATACGTTTATGTGAAACGGCAGGAAAAGAATCAGAAATTTCACTTCGCCTTCCCGAAAACCTGAAACGCGCAGAAAGAATGGATATTCTCGAACAGAAACTCTCCGGAGTTTCCGAACCTTCGATTGATGGCAATACGCTGAAACTGAAAGTTAAAGCTCATGAGGTGATAACTTTGGCGTGTGAATTTTGAACGAAGAAAACTTCGTTAATTGACAGTTGACAATGCACAATTGACAATTAAAAATACAATAAACAATTAAAAAAACATTTTCAATTTTCAACTTTCAATTAAATTAAGTCTATGAAACAACACTTTATTTCTCTGCTTCTGGTTTTTGCAATGACGGCTTTTGCGCAGTCAAACTTGTCGTATGTCGACCCTACGATAGGAAGCGTCGGCCTTATCCTTGAGCCTACACGCCCTACCGTTCAGCTGCCAAATTGTAT
>JGI994J12354_10005940_pt1 | contig 10343 bp, 9 predicted proteins | sample IntmicLarv3ML3BL_FD_12354 | JGI IMG/M metagenome (IMG submission 12354)
ATGGGACCTAATGTGGCAGGCGTTATAGGCTCAGCGGTTGCGGCAGGCTTTCTGCTTATTATGTTTAAATAATATTTTAATAAAAATTTATAAAGTCGAAGCCCCGGCAAATTTTCCGGGGCTTTGGTTTATTTTATTATTTGAGTTACTTGCATAAGCCTTTTTCATATAATGAAACAGCCGACCGCTTTAATTTTTAAAGCCGATTTTTTTGCGTTATGTTTTTTTAGGTTGAATTTGACAGGCAAAACAATTAAAATGAGTAAATGATTATTTTGAAAGAAGAGAGGGTTCTTCATGTCTAAGCTGAATATAGCTGTTATTTTCGGAGGTTTTTCATCCGAGCATCAAGTGTCAATAAGTTCTGCGATAAATGTTATTAATAATTTATCAAAAGAAAAATATAATATTATACCGGTATATATTAACCAGAAGGGCAGCTGGTTTCTTTATGAAGGTAATATAGATTCCATAAAAACTGTTGCATGGGAAAAATTTGGCACGCCCTGCCAGATAAGCTGTGATATGCAAAACAAGGGTATATTGCGCATAACAGGCGATAAAATCAAGCGCATACCTGTAGATGTGGCATTTCCCGTTTTGCATGGTAAATTCGGAGAAGATGGAACCATACAGGGCCTTTTAGAAATGGGCGGCCTAAAATATGTCGGCTGCGGCGTTTTGGCGTCTTCCGTTGCTATGGATAAGGCAACTACTAAAATAATCGCTTCCGCGTTAGGTATTAAGCAGGCTAAATACCTTGTATTTCGCAAAGAGGAGCTTGCTGATATGCAGGAGGCTCTCAAAAAAATCCGCTACAAGCTGGGCTATCCATGCTTTGTAAAGCCATCCCGCGCGGGCTCTTCCGTTGGGATAACAAAGGCTAAAAACAAAAAAGAGCTGGAAGTGGCAATAGAGCTCGCCTTGGAGCATGATGAGAAAATTATAGTCGAGCAGGCAATCGTAGGGCGGGAGCTGGAATGTTCCGTGCTCGGCACAGGAGGAGCTGATACTGTTGCATCACCTGTGGGAGAGATACTTGCGGGTGCGGAATTTTATGATTTTGATGCAAAATACAATAATACCGAATCTCAAACGGTTATGAACCCCGACATAGGAGAAGACAAAGCAGAAGAAATCAGAAAGGCCGCTGTGGAAATTTTTAAAGCAATAGACGGCTGCGGCTTGAGCCGCGTGGATTTCTTTATTGAAGAAAAGACAGGTAATGTTATTTTTAATGAGATTAATACAATTCCCGGCTTTACGGATATAAGCATGTATTCAATGCTTATTGTAGAGATGGGATTATCCCAGAGTGAGCTTATGGATAGACTTATAGAAGTAGCTTTGGAAAGGTAATAAAGGAGTGGTTGATTTGGCCGATAACAGGCCCATAGGTATATTTGATTCAGGGGTAGGCGGGTTGACCGTTGCGGGGGAAATTATAAAGGCTCTTCCCAATGAAAAGCTAATATATTTCGGCGATACGGCAAGGGTTCCCTATGGCTCTAAAAGTACGGATACTGTGAATAAATTCGCCTGTGAAATAGCGGAGTTTTTACAAGGCTTTGATGTTAAGGCGATTGTTATTGCCTGCAATACTGTAAGCTCAAACTCTTATGATGTTTTAAGCGAAAAATTTGATGTGCCGTTTATTGAGGTGGTAAGCCCCGGAGTAAATGCCTGCCTTGCGGCTACTAAAAATAAGAAAGTAGGCGTAATAGGAACGCCTGCTACCGTAACAAGTAGAGCTTATGAAAAAAAGCTGAAGGCATTGGATGGCGAAATTGAGGTTTATTCAAAGGCATGTCCGCTGTTTGTGCCGTTGGTTGAGGAATGCTTGACATATGGGGAAATTGCCAGTCTAACAGTCAAAATGTATTTGGAAGAATTAAAGGCTTTGGGCATAGATTCCCTTATACTCGGCTGTACCCATTATCCTATAATGAAAGAGTGCATAGGCCGCTTTATGGGGGATAATGTAAATATAGTAAACCCTGCAAGATTAAGCGCACTGACCCTAAAAAAGTATCTGGAGGATAATAATATAACCGGGGATCAAAGAGATAATATTTCCCCCGAGTTTTATGTAAGCGATTTAAACCAGCAGAAATTCGGCGAAATATGCCGCCTTGCCATGGGAGACGTTTATGAAGCGAGAAAGATAAGTTTAGGGAATATATAAAATATAATGAATAGTCAGGCCGCATGAACTTTTAAGTTTGTGCAGCCTTTTTTGTTTTTAAATTATGAGCTAAAAGTAAATATTGGAAATATAATTTTGCGCAAGCGCCTGAATCAGCCAATAATAGGTTTTATATCTCTTAATGTAAGATAATGTTAAGGATAGATTCATTTACAAACAATGCTATATAAGTTATGCTAATCATATAAAATTGCTGAAAGTATTTTAAATAATCTGAAAGGGCATATATGCTGAAACCGCTTTTTACGGCGCCTGACAGGTAAGTAGGTATATGGTTTTGCCCGCTTCATCAAATAAAATTTTTAACTTGACATAGAACAGCTGCTTTTAAGGGGGGAGTCAAAATAGACCCTATTATATCTTTAAAAAATGTGCGCAAAGTCTATAAAATGGGCGATGAGCGCATAGTTGCCCTTGATGATATTACCTTGGATTTTGAAAAAGGGAAGGTGTATTGTCTGCTGGGCACATCGGGCTCAGGCAAATCAACATTGCTCAATCTCATTGCCGGCTTGGAAAAGCCAACTAAGGGTGAAATAATATTTCACAAAGCACATGTGGAGAAAATGAATGAAAAACAGCTTGCCGATTACAGGCAGAAATATATAGGCTTCGTATTTCAGTCATATAATCTTCTTCCGGCGCTGACTGCTCTTGAAAATGTGACCCTGCCCCTTATTTTCAAGAAAATACCCAAGAAGAAGCGCAATGCCGCAGCTAAGGAGATACTTAAGGCAGTCGGACTTGAAAACAGGGAAAAGCACAAGCCTGGGCAGCTTTCAGGCGGACAGCAGCAAAGGGTTTCCATTGCCAGGGCGTTTATAAATAAGCCGACAATTGTTTTTGCGGATGAGCCCACAGGCAATCTTGATACAAAAACTACATATGAGATGATGGACCTTATTACAACCATGGCTAAGGAAAATGAGCAGACCTTGATTATTGTAACCCACGATCTTGAAATAGCCCATTATGCCAATACAATAGTATTCATAAGAGACGGCAATATTGAAAAAATAGAAAATACCGACAATTTGACGGAAGAAGAAATTGTCAAAGGCTTTGTAAATCTGTAGGTGAGCATATAAGTTTATAAAATGGAGGATATGGACATATGAAATTTAGCAGAATATTTGCAATCGGTTTGGCATTTGCTTTGAGTTTTGGAACGGTAGCTTATGGCAGTGAAATAGATGAGCTTAAAAATCAGCTGGATAATATGCAAAACAGCTATGATAGTTTGTGGAACAGCAATATTGAGCTTAGCAATCTCGTTGATTCTCTTCGCAAACAGCTGGAAGCTGCGGAAAATGACCCGACTTTGCCGATTCCCAGAAAGCCTATTATAGTTATTACAAATCCTCTTGTTGTTGATATAGAGGCAGGCAAAAGCAAAACTGTGGAATTTACACTGGAAAATCTAACGACAGACAGCGCAAAAGATATTGTTACAACATTTTCATTCGGCACAGGTACAGGGCTTGCAGGCTCTTTTAAAGACAGGAACAACAATATCTCTTCCATGGGCAATAAGGCTAAGAAAACTTTGAGCTTTGAAATCACAGCCCATGAAAGCGCCGCGGAAGGCTTCCAGACTCTTACATTTTCCCATAGGTTTTTAAATGAGAAAAATGAATCGGAAACGCTTACAAGCACAATAAGCGTTAAGGTTACAAGCGCTGCCTCAGGCGGAGTTTCCCTTAAAAATATAAATTCATCTGCGGCTAATGTTGCGCCGGGGTCGAATTTTGATTTAAGCGCCGTTATACATAATGAAAGTAATAAAACTATGAAGGATGTTTCCTTAACCATAGAGGGCATGTCTTCCGACGGTATTTATTTGAGAAATTCAACTAATGTTGTTGATATAGCATCTCTTGTAGGGGGCAAAAGCGAAAATATATCCATAGGGCTTACAACAAGCCAGAAACTTAAAAAAGGCTCTTACCCACTTACGTTTAGGCTGACCTATAATGATGGCTCAGCCGCCGCTCAATCTAAAACCTATACATATTATGTAAGCGTTGCTAATACAGGCGCCAGTGAAAACGCTTCAGAGGTGGTTATAACAGGCATCACTTACCCTAATTCTACAATGGGCGTAGGGCAGGAATTTTCGATGAATGTTACTTTGAAAAATATCAGCCAGTATCCTGCGAAAAATATAAAAGTATCCGCTCAACCGGGGGCAGATGGGGCTATTGTTCCCAAATCCACCAGCATATCGCAAATTCTCTATCTTGAGGCAGGGGAGGAAAAGCAGCTTACATTCCGCTTTGCCGCAACTTCATCAGCAAAAAGCCAGAATTATGTTATAGGCTACGGCGTTGATTATGAGACAGGCATTGAAGATGACATGGGTAAGATGGAAACAAATACATTTACCCAGTATCAGGGTGTAAATATTTCCAACCCGGAAGAGGATAAAAAAGATAACGATACAAATAAAACCTCCACCCCGAAAATAATTGTAAGCGCATACAAATCAGACCCTATTATTGTAAAAGCCGGGCAGGAATTTGATTTGGATATGACATTCCTCAATACCAGCAGTGAAAAGGCCGTTAAAAATATCAAAGTAATCCTTTCGGTGGAAGAAGAGGTTACCACAGGCTCAGAGAGGCGGGGCAGCGTATTTACCCCTGTTGATTCTTCCAATACATTTTATATTGACCGCATTGATCCCAAGGCGGAGGTTAATGAGCATATCAGGCTTTACACTTTGCCTGATGCTTCCCCAAAGAACTATATAATAAAGGTTCGCTTTGAGTATGAGGATTTGGATAATAACACCTATGATGCGGAAGAAAGCGTAGGCATTAACGTTAAACAGGTGACAAAGCTCGACACAAGTGAAATAAATATTGACCAATGGGGCTCGCTTTATCAGCCTATCTATGTCAGCTTCGAGTTTTATAATACAGGCAAGGTTACGCTTTCCAATCTTATGATTAAGGTGGAAGGTAATTTTGATGCCAACCAGTCCTCTGTTTATTTCGGCAGCTTCAGCCCTTCTTCAACGGATTATTATGATAACCAAATTTTTCCGACAGAGGCCGGATTGCAGGAAGGCGCAATCGTCATAACCTATCAGGATGACACAGGCGAAGTTATAGAAGAGCGCAAGGAGTTCAGCGTAGAGGTTTCGGAGCCAATGGATATGAGCGGCGATATGGGATTTAGGCCGGAATTTATTGTTGATGAAAAAACAGGTGAGATGGTTCCGGCTGTTTGGGATGAAAAAGGCAATCTTGTTCCGGCTGTTTGGGATGAGGCCACAGGTATGTTTATACCTGCAAAGCAAGGGCCTTCTACTCCTGTAAAAGTTGGTATAGGAGTTGGCGTTGTTGTAATTGTTGCAGCTGCGGCTGTAGTTGGCATGCGCATAAGGAAGAAAAAACAGGAGAGTACTGATATAGATGAGTAATATAGATATTGTTTCAATGTCATTGAGAAATCTTTTTAAAAGAAAACTGAGAACTTTTCTGACTGTTTTAGGCGTTGTCATCGGTACAGCGGCTATTATAGTCATGGTCAGTTTAGGCCTTGCGGTTAACGCCAGCTTTGAAGAAAGCCTTGCCTATATGGGTGATATTAGGGTGCTTACTGTGAGAAATCCCGGCGGAGGCGGCGGGGGGATGATGGTTTCTTACAGTGGCGGCGGTATGGCTGTTTCTTCGGGGGGCTCATCAGGCAGCAGGCAGTCTCAGGAGAAAATTGTGCTTAATGAAAAGGCTTTAAATGCTTTTAAAGCTATACCGCATGTTTATGCGGCAACCCCTGTCGTCAGCATACAGATGACGGCTAAAAGCGGCAAATTCACATCATGGCTGGATATAAAAGGCATAGACCCGGCCACTATGGCGGATTTTGATTATAAGGTACAGGCAGGCGAGCTTCTTAAAGGCGATAAGAACGGCATTGTTTTTGGTGCGGAGGTGCCCTTTAACTTTTATAATCCCAATGACAGGAATTACTGGATGAATATTGACTGGGAAAACAGAGTACCCAGCATAGATGTTATGGCAGATAAAGTAGAAATGAGCTTTGAAGAAGGCTACGGCTACGAAAATCAAAATCCGATTTATCAGGATTACAACACAGATACAAAGCAAAAGCCCAAGCCTTATAAACTTACTGTAAACGGCTGGTTAGATTCCATGGGGTATGAAACGGATTATTATGCTTTCATGGATATAACGGAGGTTTTGAAAATAAAACTGGCTCAGCAGCGCTACAGGCAGAATGAAGGAATACGTTATTATGGAAATAATAATTTTTCTTCCAGCGAATATGATACAGTTATGGTGAAATGTGACGATATAAATAATGTGGAGAAGGTTAAAGAGGAAATCGAGAAGCAGGGCTTCTATGTTGACAGCTATTATATTGATGTTCTCAATCAAATGAAAGAGATGTCACAGAGCCTCCAGCTATTTCTGGGAGCCATTGGCGCGGTTTCTCTTTTCGTAGCGGCTATAGGTATTGCAAATACAATGATTATGGCTATTTATGAAAGAACCCGCGAAATCGGTATTATGAAGGTTATCGGTGCCTCCATTAAAGATATTAAAAAGCTCTTTCTCTTAGAAGCTATATTGATAGGCTTTATAGGAGGAGGAATAGGTATTTTACTCAGTTTGGGAATATCTCACCTGCTTAACACTGCCGGCGTTTCTATTATGGGAATGTTAGGTGGCATGGGCGGTGGCGGCACAGTGAGCGTTATACCCATGTGGCTTTGCGGCGTTTCGCTGGCGTTCTCATCGTTTATAGGTCTTGTATCGGGGTATTTCCCTGCAAGGCGCGCTATGAATCTTTCTGCTCTTACTGCCATAAGGACAGAATAAAGCGCCAAATATTTCTTTTCTGTTCGTCTCGGGATTGGAATATAAAACAAAAACAACCGGCATAAAGAGGATTGAATACAATCCCTTTTATGCCGGTTGTTTTAATTTGAATTATATATTACTTATTAGATACATATTCCTGGCTGAAAAGCTCAGCGCCTTCATGGTCAAGAAATTCAACCAATACTTTAACGCTGCTTTGCTTTGTAACAGATTTAATTTGATTAGCCATTTCAACAAATATCTGGCTTTGCGCACCCATTGCCTGTTCAAGCACAGGTATTGCGGAGGCCCTGTCAGCGCCCAAATCCTCTTTTAAAGCAACTTGCAGGATAAGCGTATCATCTTCTGCCTCAATAGTAATACTCATCATATCATTTTCCATAGATGATTCGATTTCAGAAAGCATTGTCTTAGCTTCATTGGTATTCATGAAATCTTTAACGGTTTTCGGGCCGCCGCAAGAGCTCAGGGTAAAAGCGGCAATCATTAATGCTGAAATTAAAGTGAATAATCTGTTTTTCATTGAATAGGTCTCCTTTTTAGATAGATAGTTTGAATGTTTTGAAAAGCAATTGCAGATTAAAACAAAAAGCCTTTTTAATCACACAGTTTCTAATTATAGAGCTCTTTTTGTATCATGTAAAGCATTTCCCGGGATTCTTAAGAAAATGTGTACAAAAGGCTTTAAATATAGTATTATTACTGAAAGGTTATTAAGAAAACCAACCAGTATAGGGAGGCCGCCATGAAATATAAGCATATTTTATTTGATTTAGACGGTACATTATCGGAATCCGGCACAGGCATAATAAACTCTTATGAATATACCCTTAAAGCCTATGGTATTGAACATAAAAGAGAAGATCTTGCTGAATTTGTCGGCCCGCCTTTGAGAGATAATCTGCTTAAATACTTAAAAGAAGGCCATAATGTTGATGATTATATAAAAACATACAGAGAATATTATTCTGAGCATGGAATATTTGAAAACGACATGTATCCCGGCATAAAAAATATGCTTGAAAAGTTTTCTGAAGAAGGGTATAAACTCCATGTAGCTTCATCAAAGGCTACATTTTATATTGAAAAGGTTCTTAAGCATTTCGGTATATTTGAATTTTTTACCTCCATAGGCGGCGATCATATGGAAGGCGGCAGAGGTGAGAAAATAGATATTATCAACTATGTACTGGATATGAATAATATAGCAGATAAAAGCTCTGTGATTATGGTGGGCGACAGGAAATATGATATATTAGGAGCGAAGGAATGCGGCGTTGAAAGCATCGGCGTACTTTTCGGCTACGGTTCAAGAGAAGAGCTTGAAGAAGCAGGCGCAGCATATATTGCCGAAAGCCCGCAGCAAATATGGGAGATTATAAGCGGGCAGCAGTAAAGGCAGAAGCAAGCGGAGGCAAAGGATTATGTTTGATTTTACCCAGAGGGCACAAATGATATATGGCGGGGAAGCTATGGAGCGTTTGGCCGGCTCTAATATATGCCTACTGGGCGTTGGCGGAGTAGGCTCCTATACGCTGGAGGCATTAGTTCGCAGCGGAGTGGGGCATATAACGATAGTTGATAAAGATATTGTGGAAAAATCCAATATAAACAGGCAGCTTGTGGCTCTCAATTCAACCTTGGGTGAGGCAAAGGTTCGAGTGGCGGAGCGTCGCGCTAAGGATATAAATCCTGAAATAGATATAACATCTCTTGAGATGTTTTATTTGCAAAAGGAGGATTTGGATTTTTCGGTATTTGATTATGTTATAGATGCAATTGACAATATAACGGCGAAATTAGCTGTTGTACAGAGCTGTGAGGAAGCAGGTGTTCCGTTAATTTCCGCCATGGGCTGCGGAAACAGGAAGAATCCTTCATTGCTTAAAATTGCCGATATTTATGAAACCATGGGATGCCCGCTTTGCAAAATTATGAGAAAAGAGCTTAAAGAGAGGGGGATAAAAAAACTCAAAGTCGTTTATTCGGCGGAAGAGTATATTAAAACTGGCGAAAGGTCACCGGGGAGTACGGCTTTTGTCCCCGCTGCGGCAGGGTTAATGATGGCTGCTGAGGTTGTTAATGAATTGTGTAAGGGCTGAGGGAATCTCTTCACAGATATTCAGAAAAGCGGCGAAAATATGTAAAAACCGATTAAATCTCATTGCTTAAATGAGCTTTAATCGGTTTTTTTGATTATATATTTACTTTAATAAAGCAGTATGCACAAAATTTATTTGGAATTTTGGTTATATTCATTTGAGTAATACAGACACATAAAATATTTTTCGCCATACTATATAAAATGACAGGATTGGGGGAATTTATGTGTTTTTGATGGCCGGCATTTTCTTAATATTATGCTCTTATGTAACGGGTGGGAACTCTTTTCCTGAAATTTTAACGCAGGAGGAAGAGGAGAAGTATCTTAACGAGTACAATAACGGCGACATCAGCGCCAAAAATAAGCTCATTGAACATAATTTGCGCCTTGTTGCTCATATAGTGAAAAAATATGCCGGAGCAAATCAGGAAATGGCAAGTGATTTAATATCCGTAGGAACAATCGGCCTTATAAAAGGCGTGAATACTTATAAAACCGGGCATAAAACCAAGCTGGCAACTTACGCCGCAAAATGTATAGAAAAGGCTATAGTTACGCAAAACAGCGAAAAAAGCGCACGAATTAGTGCGCTTTTTCCGCTTCGGCTTGGTCTGCCTGAACGGCAGACTGTGGCTTTGCGCGGGATGTGGCAAGACGAGCAGCTAGGCAAACAACCTGCATTTCCACAAAACTCCAATTTGTCAGCACACAATAAAAACAGCCTGTGTCATATGGTTTTCCTAATGATACAGGCTGAATATTTTGACATTACATACCGCTTGGCATATCTTTCATAAATTTGTCCATAAGTTCTTTCTGCCAATTGCCTATCGGCTTTAAGCGGCCGAGGAAGAAGCGCATAACTTTGGGCTCCTCGCTGAACTCGAGGCCGCCGATAAGCTCTCTGTTTTCGTAGAGCCAGCCGATTCTGTCGGCTACAAATTTTACTTGGGATAAAGTGAATACTCTCTTTGGCATTGCCAGCCGCACCAGCTCCATATTGGCGAAGGTTTCTTCTCCTTGCGGGGTGCGCTGCTCGCTCATTGTGCCGCGCTCCATGCCTCTTATGCCGCCGCAAAGATAAATAGCGCAGGCAAGCGCTCCGGCAGGATATTGAGTTTGAGGAATATGAGGCACAAATTTCCCTGCGTTTATATGGCAGCCCAAGCCGCCGGCAGGC
>JGI994J12354_10005941_pt1 | contig 10342 bp, 6 predicted proteins | sample IntmicLarv3ML3BL_FD_12354 | JGI IMG/M metagenome (IMG submission 12354)
GTACAGGACACAAGAGCGTTGACCGTCCGGTAGGTTGTCGATGACATTCATGATGATCTGCCTTGTGGCTTCATCATCGATTGCCTTATCCGGCAGATTCATCGGGTCGTCATCAACCATAGTCATTATTGCATCTTCATCATCTAAAAATGCAATGCCCTTATACTTTCGAAAAAGCTCGTTGCACTTATTGACCGTGATCTGATTGACCCATTTGTAAAAGGCGGCAGGCTCGCGAAGCTCCGCAATCTTATTGCAGACGGTGATGAAAACCTCCTGAGTGATATCCTCGGCATCCTCAGTGTTTTTTACCATCCGCAGTGCAAAACGGTAGGTACTCTTGTAAGTATCAAAGTATAGTGCTTCTTTGGCGCTCTCGTCACCTTGACATGCTCTGGTCACAACTCCTATCAAGTGTTCCTGTTCCAATTATCTCATTCTCTCTTTCATAAAGATACATTTTTCAGTCTCAGGAGTAGCTACGTAGAGATATTATTCAACCTCTCATTTTTCAGTTCAATCAATTACAAAGATAGATATCTTCTGGTAGTCGCATCAAGCATACGCGTCAGGATCGCCGCCACCTCGCTGCGCTTTATATTTGATGCAGGGTTGAATGTCCCAAGCACATCGGAGCCAGTTAGTATACCAGCGCGGTAAAACGTGTAGATTCTCTGCGCAAACTTTGAGGTGGATGATAGCGACACATCGGGTATCGCACCATCCACAACAATATTGATTACTTTGTATTCGCTTTCGGGAAGCGCTGCATAGAATATATACACATATTCCTGTCTCGTTATCATTTCACCTGCTCTGGCGGACAGGTCAACTTCGATTATCCCGTTTGAAAGCGCGTAGGTCATGAAGGTCGAGTACCACTGGACAGTCCCGTTTTTGTGAGTCACCATTCCGTCTTTATACAACTGATGTATACACGCTGCCAACTTGACAGCCTCGGCAACTGTCATATTATCATTTGGTGCGTAAAGTGTTGGTGATTTACCATTTATCAGTCCACTCTTGTACGCTTTTTCAACGTCTGTATGGTACCACTCGGATATGGGAACATCCGTGAACGGGAACGCATCCGGTGTGGTCGACCCGTTTGCATCAGATGCAACCATCACAGCATCAATAGAATAACCTCTGCCCGTCATTAAGGAGACTTGCTTAGAAGCGGCACTATATCCCGTTTTTGTGAAAGTAACTTCCTTTCCGTTCGCATCAGGAATCCAGATGGCCGCTGCTCCTTTTTTATTGGTGTACGCCTTGTATGAGCCGGCAGAGATCTCAACCCCTTCCAGGTTTGTTTTCACTGTATCGGTGATAGAGATATCTACTCTCATAACAGGATTTGTACCATTTGTTGCGATTCTTGTGGCATCCGACTCAGGCGCTGCCCTAGCGCCTGATTTGGTCATTACACTTCCGCCTGTGATTATAAGCGTCCCGGGTTCTGTGGGCTTGAGACCGGGAGTTGTGCCACCTCCCCCGATCCCAGCACCACCTCTGTCATAACTACCATCTCCGTCACCACCGGTTGCCGTGACGATACCACCGGATATAGTTACATTTTCACCGTAGCTGCCAAAACCACCGCCAATGCCTGCACCTTCGGTGCCGCCGGTCGCAGTGACAGTGCCTCCTGAGATATTCACGGTGCCTCCTGAGTCAGCAAAGAGAGCGCTGCCGCCGATACCCGCACCGCAGATACCGCCGGTCGCCGTGACTGTACCACCGGAGATATTCACGATGCCACCACCGGAGCCATAATCAGCACCGCCGATACCCGGACCTTCTGCCCCACCGATCGCTGTGACAGTGCCACCGGTGATATTCACGGTGCCTCCTGTGCCTTCCCAGCTACCGCCGATACCTGCACTGTATTTACCACCGATCGCTGTGACAGTGCCGCCTGAGATATTGACAGTACCTCCGGAAATATTGACGTCGCTTCTGTTATAGCCACCGGTATCCCCACCGCCGATACCGGTCGTTACTCCGGTCGCCATAACGATACCGCTTAGTATCGTCAATGTAGCATCAGTGGTATTGATTCCTGCTCCATACCCACGAGAGAATACATAGCCGGAATTATTTATGTTTTTAGCAATCAGTTTCCCGCCGCCAATGCTGTCTTTGATTGTCAGTGTTTTTCCGGCATTGATTTCTATTCCATTAGTACTTTTGCTGCTCACTATAATCTCAAGTGTTTTCCCATTTAAATCTAGTGTTATGTTTCTCGAAACGGTAAGTCCGTTTTTTTCCTCTCCAGGGTCACCTATAGTAATATTACCTGTCAGTTTTATTTCTTCATCATTACCATTTGCTATTTTGTCTTTCAGTAAAGCTTCTGAATTGACCGCGCGCACTGTTAGTGCCAATATCGGGCTAAACGAAAGGAGAAGAAACAGTGCGAGAAAAAGTGAGATTGTCTTGACAGATAGTTTTACCTGTATCTTACTCATGCGATGTATCCTCCAAAAATCTGTTTATTATCACAATGAAAAATGATTATATCGTGGACTCGACGAGCAACTAAGCAGTTCCGTCTTAATGCTGGAACAGTCTCGTAATCTGTAAAACTGTCTTTGCCATTGATGGCTTGGTTGTTATGTATCCAGGCTACATTAGAGTTATAGGTGTCACCGGTTAAGTTTATTCTGCCACTATTTTAATCACAGGTTTACTTTATTAAGTCATATAGGCGTAGTAGTGTTATAATGCTTTGCTCTCGAGTATATTGGCTCTTAGGTGCAAATTTGTTGGCTCCAACACCTGTCATTATACCTTCCGCTTGTACTTGCCCTATGCTCTCAATCGCCCATGATGCTACACTATCAAGATCGGAAAAAGTAGCTGTCTGTTTTGTTAGCGGTTTGCCGCACGCATTTGCCAAACGCGTTATTATTGCTGCGGCCTGCTCACGTGTCAGTAATCCATCGGGGTTGAATCTATTGTCACCCACACCTGAAACAACACCAATTGATGCCATCTTCTCAGCATGCACATCATCGGTATCGTCAAAAGAGCTGCGGTGTGTGATTTCTCCGCCTGAGTGTTTTTCATATAACATGACTGCAAGCTCACAAAACTCAGCTCGGGTGATTTGTGAAGTATAGTCTGTTCTAAACGACAGAGGAACAAGACCCAAAGTAATTGCTTCATTTACATCAATAACAGCCCATGAAGATGGCAAATTAGGTTTTGGCGCACTATTATTCTCAGATGTCCCCTCAATAAATCGTGCTTCAATTACCCTATCTAACGTTGCATCAAAACTCCATGGTGATATCCCGCTAACACGAGCTTCTTGTTCGTACCAACCATCAAACCTCCAACCACTATTTGGAATAGCAGTCAAGGTCACACGTTCATCTGATTGATATATACCACTGCCGGTCACCGTACCTCCCTTGCCGGCTTTTGCAGTAATAAGATAGTGTCTTATATTCCCTCCTGTCGGAATGAAATCAATTATGAAACTGTAAGATCCAAAATAATTATATACCGTTCCGCCTCTCGCGACTTCAACATAGTAAGTACCGGGCATTATATCCCTTAACCCAAACTGACCAAACCTCCATGTTTCACCGTCAATATGTCCGGAGGCCACCGAATACCCATAGTTTACAATCATATTTCCTCTTGCATCTCTAATATAAAGACTCATGCCGTAATCGTTTCTATCATGTGAAAAATTGACCATCAGAGTTCCTTGTTGTGAAACTGTGAAAGTGAAGTAGTCACTGGGTTTTGAAGAGGAAATAGACCCATCATATGTTGAATCAAATTTTAGTAGTACAGGGTTATCTTCAGTAGCAGATACCAAAGGAACCATTGTTAGTAACAGGATAATTATTGCCATAAGTGTAATTATTTGCTTTTTCATTTGAGAATACCGTCCTTCTAATTCTGTTCATTTATCCATTGTCGAGACATTTTTGTTACCGACTATCTATCCGCCAGTGTCTTGTAATCAATATTGTTAAATGTGATAATGCTTTGCTCTCTCGTATAGTTTGATTTAGGGCTGAAGTTGTTGTTCCCGGTACCGGACATGATGCCGTTTGCACGAACAAAATTGATACCATCTGCAGCCCAGCTTGACGCTATCCCTAAGTCTGCAAAGTCGGATGCCGGGGGATTGCTCACGTTCGCGCCTATTGCCCTGCAAGTATTCATGATCATTGTAGCTGCTTGCTCTCTGCTGAATTGTCCGTTTGGTGAGAACTGCCTATCACCTGTGCCGTTTGTAATACCGAGGGCAAAGGCGGCTAAAATGTCAGGATCGTTTGTGTCGGTGAAGGCATCTGGATCGCGTGACAGACCTTTTTCAGCTAATACTTCGTCAATACTTCTATCGGTGGCATATTCGACCCACTTGACCGCCATGCGGCAAAATTCGGCGCGGCTGATTACTCTGGTGTAGTAATTCTGAATGTCATTTGGAACATAGCCTTTATCCAGCGCATCAGTTATGCCTTCCTGCGCCCATGCACTTGCACTGTCGAGAGGATTGGAAGGGGTGGAGTTCCCCGGCAGCTTAACGCCGTCCATTATTTTTACGGGAGACAGACGATTTGTTGTGGTGCCATCACCTAGTTGTCCCGCAGGATTATCTCCCCATGCCCACAGGCTGCCATCAGTTTTTATTGCCATAGTGTAAGACATACAAGTTGAAACTGTAGCAACCGAATCCATAATCTTAACCGGAGAATGACGTTCTGTTTCAGTTCCATCACCAAGTCGACCGTGATAATTCATTCCCCAGGCCCATAAACTGCCATCAGTTTTAATTGCTATGGTATGCACCCCAAAAGTTGCAATTGAAGTAATAGAAGCAACCGAATCCATAATCTTAACCGGTGTGTTACGAGCTGTTGTAGTACCGTCGCCTAACTCACCAGAGGAATTAAGTCCCCATGCCCACAAACTACCGTCTGTCTTAACTGCTACGGTAGACCAAAGATTAGTTGAAACCGAAGCAACTGAATCCATAATCTTAACCGGTGTATGGTGGTCTGTTTTTGTACCATCTCCGAGACGATTATCCCAATTATATCCCCAGGCCCACAGACTATCATCGGTCTTTATTGCCATTGTATGCCAATCATATGTTGTAACCGAAGCGACTGAATCCATAATCTTAACCGGTGTATGGCGATCTGTTGTAGTACCGTCGCCAAGCTGTCCCTGATAATTCGCCCCCCAAGCCCACAAACTGCCATCAGTTTTTATTGCCAGAGCATGCTCTCCATTATAAGTTGAGACCGAAGCGACTGAATCCATGATCTTTACTGGGGAATGGAGTTCCGGTCTAACGGGGTCAACATCTTGTCCCATAGGAGCTTCGCCCCAAGTCCATAAGCTACCATCGGTTTTTATTGCAAAAGTATTCCAACTTTTACAAATGACTGAGGCGACTGAATCCATAATCTTAACCGGTGTATGGCGATCTGTTGTTGTACCGTCACCAATCTGCCCCATAGTATTCGATCCCCATGCCCACAAGCTGCCATCAGCTTTTATCGCCATTACAGTTCTTGATCCACTACTAACTAAATCAACTGAATCCATGATTTTTACAGGTGAATGGCGGTCTGTTGTTGTACCGTCTCCGAGTTGACCTTTCCAATTTGATCCCCACGCCCATAAGCTGTTATCATCTTTAATAACAAATGAGTGCCCTTCTGCCGCCAATATTGTTTGCCCTTCTGTCGCGGCAGCGGCGTTTGCGGCAGGGAATGGTATTAGCGAAGCAATTATGCAGAGGATTAGTGATACTGATAGTATTTTCTTTTTCATTTTCAAACTCTCCCTAAATAAAATTTTAGTAGCATACAACCGTAGTGCATTCATTTACGAAATCAGAGCATAGTTTAACCCTAAATACTCTGCCTCCATGGTTGGCCATTGTGTTTTTCTGCATCATACTATCCCTTTATACTTCCGATAAATTTCGTCGCACTTATTGATTGTGATCTGATTGATTCAACCGCAAAAAAGAAACCGGTTCAGCAGCTAAGGAGATATAAGGCGCTTTCGATGAGCTTAGTAAGAGTTTTGCATTCTTGTCTGGTCAATGTGCTAACACGATTGGTTTTACTTGCTCTACGGCAAAGTGTTATTGCGAATAAAACACTTGCCTCATGTCCACCCATACACCGTTTCTTACGGTAACATGAAATTCATTAAAAGAGGTATACCACGTTTCTGGATTCTCCAGAATTGACGGCTCGAACGGATATGTTCCGGAAGCATCAAGGTCGTATTGACCAAGGATTTCATAGTATTTTTTCACGAAAAGATTCACTACCGTTTCACTTGTTAGAGTTACGGTTAAGTCTCTTTGTACAGTTCCCAGAGCGTATGACGCCATGTAATCAGCATCGTTAATCAGTACGATTTTACCTTCTTCTTCAATATATGAGTATTCAGCGTTGTATGGTTCATTAAAGTGTCCACGATAGTATATCGTTGTAACAACGTAATCCATATATCCATAGTAATACTCACGTTCACTATTGTTCAATTGCCTCACAGTGAATGATTGACCATACTTATTTATTGACGCGCCGCCTTTGAGCTGTTCAAACTCTGCCATTGAAAAGCTCATCGGTTCTATTAGGTCAAAGATTAAAGTAGTATTACTGCCGCTATTTGAGACTCTAGATATCCTGATCCAAATCTCATCGTTTGTTTTAATGGGTTCCGTTAAAGGTGCAGATGGAGGTGTAACTACAGGTACAGGTATTGATGTATCCTCAACACGGATGAAAATAGCATCTGCTGGATAGCCATACATAGTGTCCTCATTTGTTCCGTTAAATAATTCAACGCCATCTCGTTCAGTCCAACTCTTCCCGACAAGGTTTATCCCGTCAAACATGAGAGTAAATTGATCATCAACACCAAAACTATCAAAAGTTGGAGTTCCTCCTGAAGAGTTATCTGGATATAATACCGTTAATGGGGTAAATATCAGCATATCATCGATGACAACATAAGTTCCCTCCCAATAGTGTTCATCGTATGAATTCGCTACGGTTGCTTCGCTCCAATGAGCGGCCCAAGTCCAGTTTGCATAGCTTAAGTTGAGTCGGCGAAACGTACCATCGCTGTTAATATCGATAAATGGGATATAGAAAGTTCCCAATAAATCCATGCGATTATTACTGTAGTATCTGCCGGGAGGTATTGCGGAGGGAATGACTCTGCTAAGCTGTGTCTGTTGGCCTTGGAAAGTGAGTGTCAGTTCATCGTTATCAAGTTCAAATCGCATCACTCTCACATCTCCGTCAAATGTTAAGCTCACACTGTTAGCATAGATCTCATATTTTCCCGATTCGGTGTGTCCGCCCACTATTACGGTTACTGTGTTATCGTTACTAAATGTATATTCATCTCCGGAGGCTTCTGCCCATATGCCTTCAAAATCGTTGATATCTCCGTGTCCTTCAACGCTCGGGACGTCAACACGGGGAGTTCTGCTGAGATTAACGGGACCATCGCGGTACGCTATAGTCAATTTCTCGTTTTGATTATCGAAGTCGCATGAAAGTGTTTCTCCTCCGCTTAGGGATAATCTCATTTGACCGTCTTCAATGAGGTATGTTCCCGATTCCATAAGCGCACCGTCAGAAGTGATTACTGCTATGGTGTTATCGCCAAAGAAGGTGTATGTATACCCCGTTGCTTGATCTACCCATGAGTCGAGAGTAATAACCTGAGCAGCGGCAATGGTTTGGGTCCCTTCAATATCCGCAGCTTCATCAACAGCTTGGGTGTCATCAGCAATTGTGTCGTTATTGATATCATCACGCTTGTCTGTGACCTCCACCCGTGACAACCGCTCAACAATGGCAGGAGCGTCCTTCCGCGAAAACACTCCGCTGATCTGCGGCCAGAACACGGCAGTCGCTGTGACTGCAGCCGCAAGCACTACGCCGCCAACTATGGTCACAATCGCTTTCGTGCTTAGCACAATTCCGACTTTACTTACTGTTGCAGCTGTTGTTGCCGTGACACTTGAAACTGATCCCGATGCTCCTGTGCTCGGAGCGTTCATACAAGAAGCGCTATCGGATATGTTACTAAGTGTGCTGTCCGGGACACTGTTCGTAGCATTGATGGCGACATTGTTTGAGTTGCCTCCGGACATACTCTCCGGGGCACCGTCAAGTGCGCCCTCCGGAGTGGTGCTTGCAGTGCTCTCCGAAGCACTGTTTGAAGGCATATTCGAATACAACGTTCTCTTGATATTCTCCCACATGCGTGCAGCCAGTTCATCAGGCACAAATATCTGATCAATAGATTGCTGCAGTATCGGAGTGAGTGCAAGCGGAATACCATAGAGTTTGATACCCTCTTTCTTTTCCTTTTCTTCCAATGCCGCGCGAATTTTAGCACGCGCAGTCGAAAGGCGGCTCTTTACTGTCCCTTCGCTTATCTCAAGGATATCGGCAATTTGAGCAATGGTTAATTGTGAATAGTAATAGTAAAGGACACAGGAGCGTTGACCATCCGGCAGGTTTTCGATGACATCCATGATGATCTGCCTTGTGGCTTCATCATCAATCGCCTTATCCGGCAGATTCATAGGGTCGTCGTCAACCATAGTCATAATCGCATCTTCGTCGTCTAAAAATGCAATGCCCTTATACTTTCGAAAAAGCTCGTTGCACTTATTGACCGTGATCTGATTGACCCATTTGTAAAAGGCGGCAGGCTCGCGAAGCTCCGCTATCTTATTGCAGACGGTGATGAAAACCTCCTGAGTGATATCCTCGGCATCCTCAGTGTTTCTCACCATCCGCAGAGCAAAGCGGTAAGTGCTTTTGTATGTATCAAGATATAGTGCCTCTTTGGCGCTCTCATCACCCTGACGCGCTCTGTTCACGACGCCTATCAGGTGTTCCTTTTCCAAGTCTCTCAGCTCCTTTTGATAATAGTATTTATGCTCTTATTAATACAGATGTAAATATGCGTCGTCAGGTTCATTTATTTTGAAATATTTCTTGCGATTCTTTGTCCATTTACGTTCAACTTGGAAGTCCGGTACAGATGTCTTGCACGATTTAACAGTACGCAGTATAATCGCAGCAATTGCATTTGAGATGGATTCACTTTGAGCAAAATATCCTTCAAGGCGTTCTGTATTGAGTTTTATGCGGCACATATCGGAGTATCAAGTCCGACTGTATACAGACTTTTCGATGAGTCCGGCTTGCTTTTACTGATTGAGACTGACTATGATGATTTGCACGGAATGTCAATGGAATACCTTATCGGTTTCTTTGATGATTATTTGAAAGGTACGGAATAATGATTCTTTACCATGGCTACGATATTGTAACGGGAAAAGTCGCCAATGATACCGTCGGTGAAACTGTGGCGTATGTTGTGCAGGACATAATGCGGCGTGAGGATGCGCTCGATAGATTAAAGTTTGAGCAAATAAATAAACAAGTGTGTTTCAATATAGCTAAAGCTCTCTCGCATTTGAAATTCACCGGATTTGAAGAATGCAGGTGATTTAATGGGACATGAATTGGTACGGGCAACACTCGTTCCCGTTATAGTTAAATGCATAGCAGATAAGCATGGTGTTTCAGAAGATACCGCTCTTGATATGTTCTATAATTCCTCAACTGCCGAGTCGTATTGCGACGATGAAACGGGGCTTTACGGTCAGAGCGCATTGTATATCTTCTCGTTGTTTGAAGAAGAATACAGTGATAAAATGCTGTCGGAGTGATAAGCAAAAAGTAACTAAACAACTCCGGTAGTGACATTTGAGGTTTCGTATGTGTTTTGGGAGTTGTATTTATTTTAGTCATTACATTTAACGTGGCTTAGTAAGTTCGTTATCAATATAAGTTTCTCTATTTCTTAACTTGGTAATTTCATTATTTATTGCTTCAATCGCATTGGTTACGTTCGTATATTTTTCATTAATAGATTGCTTTTTATTTTCAAATTCCGATAAAATATTCGCTTGCTGCTTTCTGTATGGTTTCATCCTTTTTGCTTTTTGCATAGCACATATTATGAATAATGTAATTAACACTATGTAAGGCACCAAAAATAATATCGAATTAATGTAAAACCTGCCACGACTGAGTAGGGATAGTGTTCTTATTATCAAAGCAAGAAAAGCAATTACTAAGATCCCTTGAGCGACTGATAGTAATAAGGATTTAGGTTTGGAAATCGATGACAACGTGTAATTCCGCTCCTGTTCAAGCTGTGTTTGACTATCGAGCATTTCCGTATACCCGGGAATTGCTGTTATGTCTTTATTCAACTTAATTATTTGCTCTTCAATAATAGTTTT
>JGI994J12354_10005942_pt1 | contig 10342 bp, 9 predicted proteins | sample IntmicLarv3ML3BL_FD_12354 | JGI IMG/M metagenome (IMG submission 12354)
CCGACGCTGACGTGTAGATCTTCGATTTTCAGCAAAAAATTGCCCTCCTCGCCCGTCCTGTACACGATTTACATTAATACCTTTGTTGTTAGTACTTGGTTCTTCACGAATTCACAGAATGTGAATATTCAATGAACCTACGCTATCCAGAGGATGCTGGCGTATGGGAGATCTGAACGCAAAGGAATATCAGAACTTTGAAGACATTAAACTCATTGATGAGAACGGAGAGGAATTCTGGTTCGCCCGTGACCTGGCGATCGTTTTGAAGTACACTGAATGGCGGAATTTCACGAATGTAATAGACAGAGCAATGCTGGCCTGCCATAACAGCGGTTTTGAAGTGAAGGATCAATTTGTTGAGGTCAACAAAATGATAGAGATCGGCAAAGGCAGCAAGAGATCTGTGAAGGATTACGCTCTTTCCCGCTACGCCTGTTACCTTATAGTTCAGAACGGAGACCCAAGGAAAGAAACGATAGCTCTCGGACAGACGTATTTTGCGATACAGACGCGCAGACAGGAAGTTGCAGATCATTTCAATCAGCTCGACGAGGATAACAAACGCCTTGTCATCCGTGGCGAGATAAAACAGTGGAATCAGATGCTTGCCGAAGCAGCACACAACGCCGGCATCATCACAGAGGATGAATTCGCTTCGTTCCAGAATTCCGGTTACATGGGATTATACGGCGGAGAAACGGTCGCGGACATTCATAGACGCAAGGGGCTGAAACAGAAAGAGAAGATACTCGATTTCATGAACAGCAGTGAACTTGTCGCAAATCTTTTCCGTATTTCACAGGCGGAGGAAAAGATCAAGAAGGAAAGGATAAAGGGAGTGGATCAAGCCTCTGATGCACATTTTGAGGTCGGGAAAAGAGAAGGGAAGCGATCAGCGACATCGGCGGCACGTTACCAGAGGAACAGCCGATGCCTAAGAGCAGCATCACACAGGTGGAACGCGAACAGTTGAATAGGATGAAGGCAAGTAAGAACAAGATGCTTGATGAGTGATCCTGCATCCACGATGCAGACGTGGGTATGTGCCAGCAATGGTTCAGAGGTCTTCAATGAATGCTGCAGCGAAGATGGGAAAATGTTCAATTCCCTTTTCATCCACATACACGTTCGTGTTCTCGAACATCATTCCTTTGATCTTGTAGTCTTTCATGACAACGTCTAACGACTTTGCCCGACGGTTGTTACCAGATTTTACTTCCAATGCTATTGCTTTTCCATCTTTATTGATCACAAAATCGATCTCTAAGGTTCCTTTGCGTTCGAAGTAATTCAATTCATAATCGTTCTTTCGGAGCATTTCCGCTACGATGTTCTCTGCTATTGCGCCTTCGTTTACGAACAGGTCATCGTTCAGCAATGATATTCCCAACCCGTTTTCCATCATTGACACCATCAGTCCGGTGTCTTTCAGGTAGATTTTGAAGATATTCTGTTTCCTATTGGCCAATAGCGGAATGACAGGTTCATTGAGGTTATAACAGAAATCAATTATCCCTGCGTCGTAAAGCCAGGAAAGACTGCTCCCATAGGTATCATATCTACTGTCTTTACGTCCTTCAATATCAGCATATACGAACTTCTTGTTCTTTTTGGACAATTGAGAAGGTATGGATTTGAAGGACGCTCTCACTTTATTCTTGTCGACATCTGTTGCATATTTCGTTATATCGTCCAAGTACCCGTTGACAATCTGTTTTTGAACAGTCAGTACCTTTCCGAAATGGTTTGCTTCTTTGAATACAGATACTGCCTTAGGCATCCCGCCGATGATCGTGTACCATCTGAAATATTCGTTCAGTCGACTCAATATGGATTGATCGATCTCCTTTCTTTCTTTCAGACATTCTCTGACATATTGTATGATGTCCGGTTTGAGATCCATTGCCCATAGGAATTCTTCAAAATCCAAAGAATTCAAATCCATTAGGTCTTCGTACCCTACAGGGTATGATGACACCTCCTTGTACCTTACTCCAAGTAAAGAGCCAGATCCTATGATATCGTATCGTCCGTCAATAGTGAAGAACTTGAATGCAACACGTGCGTTGGGACAGTTCTGTATTTCATCTAAAAAGATCAAAGTGTCTCCAGGGACGAATTTGGTGTGGGGGAAGTAAGCAGACATATTCCTCATGATCGTATCTACGCTGCGACTTCCGGAAAATATCGTTGTCAGTTCAGGATCCTCTTCGAAATTCAGATATACATAAGTTCCGTAGTTGTTCTTTGCGAATTCATTCACAGCGAAAGTTTTACCGACCTGTCTAGCACCGCGTATAAGCAATGATTTTTTATCAGGACCATTCTTCCATTCAATCAGTCGATCAATGATCTTACGTCTGAGCATTATCATCCAGATTGTGTTCATAAGATATATAGATACGTTTTTTCTGAGGAACTTTGGCACAAAAATCCCGTTTTTTCTGAGGAACTTTGGCACAAAAATCCCGTTTTTTCTGATGAACTTTGAGAGGTCTGTTACGTTTTTTCTGAGGAACTTTTACGATTGAGCGTTAGCATTTCTTTAATATGACTTTCGACTATTCCAGAAACATGAAGGTCGTCGCACTGAACGGAAGTCCCCGGTTGATCGGTAATACGTCAACGGCAATCAACATCCTTTTCGATGAGCTGGAAAAGGAGGGAATAGAGACTGAACACTTACAGGTGTACCAATCTTCCGTGATCCCCTGCAACGACTGCGGTTCCTGCGGGATACGAGGGGACGGCCGTTGTATAAACGAGAACGATGACGTTAACATGTACCTGGAAAAGTTAATGGAAGCTGACGGTATAGTTTTAGCATCGCCTGTATACTACGGATCCATGACGTCGCAGTTGAAAATGATACTGGAACGCATTGGCTATGCGTCACAAACTTCCGGCAACCAACTGAAAAGAAAGGTCGGTGCTGTCATCACCATACAGTCAAGGAACGGTGGCGATGCTGTTTATTCTGAACTCACCAACTTCCTGCTGCAGAATCAGATGGTGGTATGTGCGTCTTCTCAGCTTACCATACTGAACGGCGAAAAACCGTCTGCGATCATGGACGATAAACAAGGTATCAAGGCATTGAAGGACCTGGGGGCGGAAATGGCATGGCTCCTTTCCAGGGTTTCCGGCAAATGAGATACATAAATACTTTCTTTCCTATATGGTAGACGATGTACTGGAGGGATGACTACGAGAAGAAAGTGTCAACGCCCAAGAAAGCGTTGTCATTCGTGAAGCCCGGCGATGCTATTTTCATCAGCGGAGGCTGTTCTTATCCGAAATTCATCACCGAGAATCTCTTAAAGAAAGAAGCGTATCATGACAACAAGATACTTACTCCCTTCACATTCACCCCTTCCCCTTATTTCGGAGAAAGTGTTCAGAAGAATTTCAGAGTGAATTCTTTCTTCATGGATTCTGAAGTTGAAAGAGGTGTTCAGAACGGGCGTGTTGATTATACTCCTATTCATACTTCCGAGTTACCGTATATGTTCGCATCCGGACGTATTCATCTGGATGTTGCGATCATTCAGGTCTCTCCGCCGGACATGCACGGTCATTGTTCATTCGGAACCTCCGTTGACATATCAAGGGCAGCAACCGATGCTGCTGATGTCGTCATTGCTGAAGTGAACAGACAGATGCCCCGTACTCTTGGCGACTCTTTCATTCACATTTCTCAAATCGACCACATCATTGAGGTCGATTATCCCGTTGAACACGAGTTCGACGATGAAGGCATCGAACCGGAGATATTGGACAACATAGCAAAGAACGTAGCAACGATGGTCCATGACGGTGCTACCATTCAGATAGGCATCGGTCAGATACCCGATGCAGTTCTGAAACACCTGAAAGACAAGAAACATTTGGGAATTCACACAGAGATGTTCTCAGACGGACTTATCGATCTTGTTGAATCCGGTGCAGTTACCGGCGAGAAGAAAACGATACATCCGAAGAAGATCGTAACATCTTTCGTCATCGGGTCCGCAAGACTGATAGATTTCATCGACGACAATCCGATGATCGAATTCCATCCTTCCGATTATACGAACAATCCGCTGGTGATCGCGCAGAATTACAAAATGGTATCAATAAACACAGCATCTTCTGTCGACCTTACCGGACAAGTTCTTTCAGACAGAACGGGATTGGATTATGTCCCTAATCCGGGAGGACAAGCAGATTTCATCAGAGGTTCTGTCTATGGAAAAGGAAGATCCATCATTGCGATGCCTTCTACCACGGACGATGGTCTTATTTCAAGAATAGTTCCTTATATTCCGCATGGTGCGGGAGTTTCATCATCCCGAGAAGATGTCCACTACGTCATAACAGAATTCGGCATCGCTCACCTCCGCGGAAAGACATTAGCGAACCGTTCGCTGGAATTGATAAATATAGCTCACCCGAATCATCGTGCAAAATTACTCGATCTTGCTGTTGCGATGGGATACTTACCGGTGGACCAAAGTAAACGTCCGTATCTCGGAAAACCATATCCGTCGGAATTCGAGTTCCGGGAAGTATTCGATAAGACAAAGGTCCTTATCAGACCTGTGAAACCGACTGACGAGGATATGATGAAAGAACTCTTTTACTCATTTTCAGAGAAGACGATACGTCAGAGGTTCATGTCCACCCGTATCGTTCAGCCTCGTATCGAAAGGATGAGTCAGGTGAACATCGATTACGATCTGACAATGACGTTCGGAGTGTTTGTCGAGCGCAGTAACGACGTACAACAGATGATCGCAGTTTGCGGTTACGAACGGGAACCGCGTGAGAGCTCTGCGGAAGTGTTCTTCGCCGTACGTGACAAGTGGCAAGGCAAGGGACTAGGAACATATCTGCTGGAGATGCTGATCAATGTCGGCAAATCGCGTAACGTGAAAACGTTCACTGCTCAGGTGTTATCCACCAATGCGGGAATGCTGAACCTGTTCTACCGCACCGGTCTGGACGTTTCCGCTAAGTTGGAAGATGATGCATATTCGATCGTATTCGATCTCGTGAAGCACTCGGGATGACCTCTCAGTCGTGTCGGATATATCACTTCTCTCTGATCGCCATGCGGCGGATCTTTCCGTTAACTGTTTTCGGCAATTCCTTGACGAATTCCACTACTCTCGGATACTTGTACGGAGCAGTTTCGCGTTTAACGAAATTCTGAATGTCCTTTTTCAGATCGTCCGTTGCTTCAAATCCTTCGCGGAGGACGACAGTGGCTTTGATCACTTGTCCGCGTATCTCGTCGGGAACACCTGTTACGGCACATTCCAGCACGGACTCGTGACGTACGACAACACTTTCGATCTCGAACGGACCTATCCTGTAACCGGATGATTTTATCACGTCGTCATTCCTGCCGACGTACCAGAAGTAACCGTCCTCGTCCTTCCATGCAACATCACCGGTGTGGTGATATCCGTTGTATATCGTTGTTTTTGTCTTCTCTTCGTCCTTGTAATATTCCCGGAATATTCCCGGAGGATCCTCGGAGACACGTATGACGATCTCCCCGGTCTCCCCGGGAGCACAGCTCTTGTCGTTAAGATCGACAACGTCAACGTAGTACTGCGGAGACGGTTTTCCCATGGATCCCGGGCGAGGTTCCATGTTCAGACTGTTCATGACCACCGCTGTCGTTTCTGTTTGACCGAAACCTTCCATCAGTTTCAGTCCGGTGGCCTTATACCAATTCTCGAACACATCCGGATTCAGCGCTTCACCTGCGATGGATGAATGCTTCAACGACGAAAGATCATATTTCTCCAGACCTTCGTTGATGAAGAACCTGAACATCGTGGGCGGGCAGCAAAGTGTTGTTATCTTGTACTCCGATATCTTCGAAAGCACGTCTGAAGGTTCGAACTTCATGAAGTCGTAGACAAAAACAGCGGATTCCATGATCCACTGTCCGTATATTTTCCCCCATGCGACCTTCGCCCATCCTGTTTCCGCAATGGTAAAATGTATGCCTTCGGGGTCAACATCCTGCCAGTGTTTTGCAGTTGCGATGTGTCCTATAGGATATGAATGATCGTGAAGTACCATCTTCGGATATCCGGATGTGCCAGACGAGAAATATATCAGGAACGGTTCGGTTGACAATGTTGGCACCCTTTCCAGAACATCCGATGCCTTTTCCACACCTTCGTCCAAGCTGGTCCATCCTTCCCTGCTTCCGTTCGACATTAGTTTTATCGGCATATCGATGCCGTCGAACGCTGCCGATGCTCCCAGAATGCGGGATGTACAGATAACCGCTTTGGCGCAGCTCCTTTCCACTCTGTATTCAGCATCATGTTTCGTGATCATTGACGTAACCGGAATTACAACAGCACCCAACTTGTTCAAAGCGACAGTGACATACCAGAATTGATAATCATGTTTCAGGACGACAAGAACGCCGTCTCCTTTCTTAACGCCCAACGATCTGAGATAGTTCGCTGTTTTGTTGCTTAATCTCATAATGTCGCTGAACGTCAGCGTTCTGCTGTTGCCGCGGTCGTCACACCAGACCACTGCACGTCTTTCCGGATCGTTCTTACCGATATCGTCGACGATATCGTATCCGAAATTGAAATTATCGGGAACTTTGAACTCTATTTTAGAAATGACACCGTCATCATCGTATGTTTCTGTGATGTAACGCTTATGGATGTTCCTCATTTCCTCACCGATTCCTCTTTCATTATCACTGCAAGGAACGTGCATCCTTTTTTATCAGCAGCTATCATCCCGTGTCCTTTTCCGGAATCGTAGAACACCGAATCCCCGGGCCCGAGGATCTCAACGTGCTTTCCATGCCTGAATTTCATTTTTCCTTCGATTACATAATCAAATTCCTGACCCTTGTGTTTCTGTAACGCGATAGGCTTATCCTGTTCTTCAGGGAAGAACGGAGCTTTGACGATGAACGGTTCTATGGACTTGTTCTTGAAATGTGCCGCAAGATGTTCGTAAACGAAACCCTCACGGCGTTTCATCGGCAATCCTTCGCCACTCCTGACCAATGTGTACTCCGTAAGGTGCGGAGCTTCGCCCGTAAGCAGTTCGATGATGTCAACGCCGAGTCTCTTGGCGCATTTGTACAGGAACGTGAACGGTATGTCTTTCTTACCATTTTCGTACTCCTCGTACTCAGTAACAGGGATGTCAACGGCCTCTGCCATCTCCTCTTTGGAGAGTTCTTCCATTTCACGTAACGAACGTATCCTTTCGGCGATCTCTGCAATCTTCCTATCCATAATGGAAGCGGATATACTTTCCAGATAAAAAAGGAACTGTCAGGAAACTGAAAAGAGCGCATTTATGTGAACAAAATCCACTGAAAACAAGCACTCAAGAGAGGTATAAATCGGCGTTACAATAGCATAAGGCAGTACTTATAATATCCATGACGGACATTACAAGATTATGTTGACCTCGGCATCTTCTTCTCATGACAATGCGGAGAAGCAGGCGATATAAGCATTTGACATAAAAGGAAGGAGACGAAACTATGAGAAAAAAGAGTTTTTATTTGTCACTGGCGGCAGTGACGATACTTATAGCGACCTCGTTTGCATCGTTCATACCGTTTTGTTCTGAGAACACAGCATTCGATGCAGAAGAGGGAGGGGGGGGGGACGAAAGCTTCCCCGGAACGACCGCAAGGATCGTAGCCGGAACAAATCATACAATGGTATTGAAAGCAGACGGTACGGTCTGGTCGTGGGGTTCTAACAGTAGTGGACAACTTGGAGACGGCACAACGACCAACAGATCATATCCTGTGCAGATCAAAACCTCAGAATCTACGTATCTGAGCAACATCACAGCGATTGCAGGCGGACAAAATCACACAGTAGCACTGAAAAGTGACGGCACGGTCTGGTCGTGGGGTTCTAACAGTAGTGGACAACTTGGAGACGGCACAACGACCAACAGATCATATCCTGTGCAGATCAAAACCTCAGAATCTACGTATCTGAGCAATATCATAGCGATTGGAGCCGGACTAGTCTATACAGCAGTACTGAAAAGTGACGGCACGGTCTGGTCGTGGGGTCTCAATTCATATGGACAGCTCGGAGACGGCACAACGACCAACAGATTATATCCTGTACAGGCCAAAACTTCAGAATCTGTGTACCTGACAGGCATCACATCGATCGAAACCGGATTGAATCATACAGTAGCACTGAAAAGCGGGGGCGCAGTCTGGGCCACAGGTTATAACGGTGACGGACGGGTCGGAGATGGTACAAATGTCAGTAAAAGTTATTTTGTACAGGTCAAAATTTCAGAATCTGCATTTCTGACCGGTGTAACAATGATCGAAGCCGGAGGGCGTCAAACGTTTGCAATGAAAGGTGACGGTTCTGTGTGGGCGTGGGGTTCTAACGTTTTTGGACAACTCGGAGACGGCACGACTGTGAGTAAGGTCTTTGCAGTGCAGGTCAAAACCTCAGAATCTACGTATCTGGCCAACGTCAAAACGATCGCAGGCGGAGAAAGTCATATGGCAGTACTGAAAACAGACGGTTCCGTGTGGGTATTGGGCTACAATGTATCCGGACAAATAGGGGACGGCACAACGACCAACAGATCATATCCTGTGCAGGTCAAAACCTCAGAATCTATGTACCTGAGCAACATCACAGCGATTGCAGCCGGAGCAAATCATACAGTAGCATTGAAAACAGATGGTTCTGTGTGGGTGTGGGGTTCTAACAGTAATGGACAGCTTGGAGACGGCACAACGACCAACAGATCATATCCCGTGCAGACCAAGGCTGATGCTTCTACCTACTTGTACATCTTCGTACACATTGCAGGCATAACCATTGCAAGCGAAGGCAGTGGAACAATGATCACAACGGATGACGGAACATTACAGATGTCGGCGACCATATTGCCCTCTGATGCTGACGGTGCTGTGATCTGGTCAGTGTCAGACAATAATGTGGCAACTATTGATTCCAACGGACTTCTGACAGCACTATCCAATGGAACTGTCACGGTCAAAGCGACAGCGAACGACGGTTCCGGTGTGTTCGATGAATTCGAAGTGACCATAAGCGGACAGACTGTTTCAGGCGATGGCGGAATAGATCCGATGATCTTAGCTGTGATCGCCATCGTTGCAATAGCGGCAGTAGGTGGCGTAGCATTCTACTTCATCAGGAGAAGATGATCCTGGCCGTAAACAATTTCAAAGGAGTTTGTTCAGCGAACGCTGAACAAACTCATTCTTCCATCTCTATTTTGATACAAGGGACATTATACATCAAATGATAGCTGCTGGCACCGGTATTTTTTCTCACTTCGATGATGGGTAGTTGCGTTCGTATGATCGATCATCTGCATGGTCGCAAAAGTAGGTTTATGGCCATTCGACTTCAAAACATTCAAAATACTGGACACTGTTCCTGTGATATGATATCCGGAAACCTCCTGATCATATGCGGGCATTACGGCACGGGGAAAACGAATCTGTCCGTCAACCTGGCGATAGATTCCGCAAGATCCGGGAAGAAGGTAACGCTTATCGACCTCGATACCGTNAATCCTTACTTCNGGTCATCNGATCATAGGGANNTTTTGGAAAAAGANGGCGTAGANCTGATCGTTCCGGAATTTGCGAACACTAATGTTGAATCATTGTCTGTTCCGCACATCGATCTTGCGTTCAAGGATACGGGACTGACGATCATNGATGTAGGNGGAGATGACGCAGGCGCCACAGTTCTCGGAAGATACAGTCCGNGGATCAGAAAATTGGGGTATGAAATGTGGTACGTCATCAACAAGTACCGCCCGCTGATCTCCGGTCACAACGAGACAACGGAGATGCTGCGGAGCATAGAGAACGCAAGCAGACTGAAAGCGACGGGAATAGTCAACAACTCGCATCTTAAGGAATTCACAACAGCCGAAACGATCAATTCGGCAATGGAATACGCAAAGGAAGTTTCCGAAGATACGGGGATCCCTATCGTACTGACGACACATCCCAGGCGGATAACGGAAGGGATTAGCAAAATCGATTTTTTATACCCTGTAGATATTCATGTAAAGGTGCCATGGGATACGGTGGAATAAGATGCCAAAGATCACTATAAGAGAAGAGAGGTGCAAAGGTTGCGAACTGTGCGTCGATGCATGCCCGAAGAAAATACTGAAACTCGCAGAGGACAAGATCAACGCCAAAGGATATCATCCCGTTTCGATGACGGATGAAAGCAAATGTACACAATGTGCAGCATGCGCGACGATGTGTCCCGATGTAGTTATCACGGTGGGTGAGTGAAATGGAAAAAGTGCTGAT
>JGI994J12354_10005943_pt1 | contig 10340 bp, 11 predicted proteins | sample IntmicLarv3ML3BL_FD_12354 | JGI IMG/M metagenome (IMG submission 12354)
GGCGGGGACACGCCCAGCACCTCGGCCAGCTTTTCCTGCGAGATATTGCGATCCCGCCGCAACCGCCGAATGTTGTCACCAATCCTCAGTTCCATCATCAGTTCTCCTTACCGGTCAGAGTAAACAGCCCTACGCTGTTCCCACCCCTATCATAGTCACCATCCCCCCAACCCACCAGCCCTTATCAGGCAACCCAAAATAACCTGCGGTTAAAATTTATAACCGTAACGCTACCGCCAATCGATCTCTGCGACCGAGCATTCGTCAGCATTTTCAATGAAACAAAAAAGGAGGCTTCATACCTCCTTGTTAAAAACAATTGTTCCCTACCCACGCAACTCCATCACCACAAAACTCTCATCCCACTTCGCCCGCGTCACCTCGCAGAACCCAAACTTCTCATAAACATGAATCGCCACAGCATTGTCCTCGTGCACCTGAATTTCAAGCACGGCATCCGGCACTTGCGCCCGAATCATGCGCAGGATTTCGGCTACTGCGGCCTTGGCATATCCCTTGCCCTGATGCCGGTCGGCAATAAACATGTTGGTAAAAGAGAAGGTGCCGTCGCGTGCAGGCTTGTCCGAGACCGTCACCAACCCCACCACGCAATCGTCATGATAAATGCCGTAGGTCGTCGAGTCCTTGCGGAAGATATACCCTTCCGCCAAGACAAATACGGCCTCGCCCACATACTGCTGACTTTTCCGTTCTAACTCCAGGCAATCATAAAAATTGCTCTGGTCAACGTCTTTGAGCACAACCACGCCGTTATCCTCCCAGATAAGCCTTGACCACCTTTTCGTCGCGGCTCAGATCGCCGCCGGGGCCGTGCAGCACGATGCTGCCGGTGTCCAGCACGTAGCCGTAATCGGCCAGGCCCAGGGCCATTTTGGCGTTTTGCTCGACCAGCAAAATCGTCGTGCCCTCAGCGTTGAGCTGTTTGATAATGTTGGTGATGTCGCGCACGATCAACGGCGCGATGCCCATCGAAGGCTCGTCCATCAACAACAGTTTGGGCGATGCCATCAAGCCCCGTCCGATGGCCAGCATCTGCTGTTCGCCACCCGAAAGGGTACCGCCCAGCTGGCTTTTGCGCTTGGCAAGGATGGGGAAACGGTCAAAAATATCGCGCATCAACTGCTTTTTCTTGGCGGTGTCGCGCACGGTATAGGCGCCCATCTCCAGGTTCTCGCGCACGGTCAGCCCTCGGAAGATGTGCCTCCCCTCGGGCACGTGGATCAGCCCTCGCCGCACGATCTCGTGAGGGGGCATTTTGGTGATGTCCTCGCCGCAAAAAACCACCCGCCCCTCGCTGGCCGTGATCAGGCCCGAGACGGTGCGCAGGGTGGTGCTCTTGCCCGCGCCGTTGCTGCCCAGCAGCGTGACAATGCGCCCTTGAGGCACGCTAAAATCAATGCCCTTGAGCGCGGTTACCTTGCCGTAACAAGCCTCCAAACCCTCTACTGTCAGCAATGCCTCACTCATTCTTCACTCCCCAAATAAGCCTCGATGACCAGCGGGTTGGCCTGCACCTGTGCGGGCGCGCCCTCGGCAATCTTGGTGCCGTAGTTGATGACGATGACCTTCTGCGACACCTTCATCACCAGCTCCATGTCGTGCTCAATCAAGAACACCGTGATGCCAAAGTCGTCGCGGAACTTGCAGATCAGCTCCACCAGCCGGTCCTTTTCCTCGCGGTTGAGCCCGGCGGCGGGCTCGTCCAGCAGCAGCAGTTTAGGCTGGGCGCACAGCGCGCGGGCCCACTCGGTGCGGCGTTGGTCGCCATAGGAAAGGTTCTTGGCCAGCTCGTCCTTTTTGTCCAGGATGCCGACATAATCCAAGAAATGCTCGGCCTGTTTGCGGATCTCGCGCTCCTCACGGCGTTGGGCGGGGTGGCGCAGCAGGGCCCCGAGCACGCCCTGACGGGTGTTGCTGTGCGCGCCGCTCATGACGTTCTCCAACACCGTCATTTCGCGGAAGAGCCTCACGTTCTGGAAGGTGCGCACGATGCCCAAACGGGTGATTTTGTAGGGCTTCTTGCGCCGCAGGGATTTGCCCTCGAACAGGATGTCTCCCTCGGTCGCGCGGTAAAAGCCTGTCAAACAGTTAAAGGCCGAGGTCTTGCCCGCACCGTTGGGCCCGATCAGGGCCGTCACCGCGCCCTTTTCGATGTCAAAGTTGAGGTTTTCCACGGCGGTGATGCCGGCAAAGCGCATGGTCAGGTTGCGCACCTGCATAAACTCACTCATTTGGACACCTCCGGCAGGCGAGTTTTGCGGCGTGACGGCCAAAGACCCTGGGGCCGCGTGATCATGACGACGATCAACAGCACGCCAAAGATCAACATGCGCATGTCGCCCAGCAGCGGGATCGAGCGGAAGAGCTCGGGGAAGATGGCGAAAAACGCCGCGCCCAGAATGACGCCGGGGATCTTGCCCATGCCGCCTAAAATGACGGCCAGCAGGATGTTAACGGATTGGTTAAAGTCAAAACTGCCCGGCGCAACCGAGGTCATTTTCACGGCGTAAAAACTGCCGACAAGCCCGCCCAGCACCGCACCGATGACATAGGCCAACAGTTTGTATTTGGTGGTGTTGATGCCCATGGCCTGGGCGGCGTCCTCGTCCTCGCGCACAAAAGCCAGCCCCCGGCCAAAGCGCGAGTGGCGCAGGCGATAGGAGATCAGGATGAAGGCGACCAAGAGAACCAGGAAGATGTAATACCAATGATGGGTTTGCGCCAACCGCAGGCCAAACAGCGTAGGTCTGGGGATGCCCGAGATGCCGCTGGCCGCACCCGTGAGCTTGAGGTTGGTGGCCGTGATGCGCACGATCTCGGCAAAACCCAGCGTCACGACGGCCAGGTAGTCGCTGCGCAGTTTGAGCGTCGGCGCACCGATCAACACGGCGGCCAGGGCCGAGACACCCATGCTGATGGGCAGTGTCAGCCAAAAATCCATGCCGTAGGTCTTCATCAGGATGGCGGTAGTGTAGGCACCAATGGCGATCTTAGCCGAAAAACCCAGGTCGCACAGCCCCGTATAACCGACGATGATGTTCAGCGCCAGGGCCAGGATCATATAGAACAGCACATTCCACATAACCTCGACAAAGTAAACGCCACCCAGCTGCGGAATCAGCACCATCACCCCAAGGGCGGCGGCCAGCAGGCTGAGTTTGACGGGCTTTTTGGCCATCATCGCATTGTAAATCCGGTCGGTACCGGCAAAGAACGAAGCAACGGAAGATTTCATCTTACATCCTCTCCACCTGGGTCTTGCCCAACAGGCCGTTGGGCCGAACTACGAGGATGAGGATCAACAGCCCAAAGGCAAAGACATCCTTCCACTGCGAGCCGATAAAGGGCACCTGCGTGCCATAAGCCTCCAACAGTCCCAACAGCAATCCGCCCAGCATGGCCCCGGGGATCGAGCCGATGCCGCCGAGCACGGCGGCAGTGAAGGCCTTGATGCCCACCAAATACCCCATGCTGTACACGACGGTGCTGTATTGCACGCAGGCCATGCCGCCTGCCACGGCCGCCAGTGCCGAGCCGATCATAAAAGTCATGCCGATGATTTGGTTAACGTTAACCCCCATCAGTCGGCAGGTATCTTGATCCATGGAAATCGCCCGCATGGCACGGCCCATGCGCGTGCGGTTGACAAACAGCGTCAATGCCACCATGGCCACGGCGGCAATCGCCAACAGCACGAGCTTGAGATAAGCGATCTTGACATTGCCCAGGCTGATACCCGCCGTGGCGTCCAGCCCGCTCTCAAAAAATTGAGGCCGGCTCTTGGTGATGAGCATGACGGCGTTGTAGATGACCAAGGAAACGCCGATGGCCGTGATCAGCAGCGACAGCCGCGGCGCGCCCAGCAGGGGCCGATAGGCCGCGCGTTGCACCACCCAGCCCAGCGCGGCGGCGATGATCATGGCCACCAGGATGGCCACGGCCAGCCCCATCCAACCGCCCAGAGTGCCGCAGATGGCACCAAACACCGCCAGGCACACAAAGGCACCCGTCATGTAGATGTCGCCATGGGCAAAGTTCAGCAGTTTGATGATGCCGTAGACCATCGAATAACCCAAGGCCACCAGCGCGTAAAACGAGCCGGAGATCAGGCCGTTGACGGTCTGTTGCAGGATGAGTTCCCACGTAGAAAGCATTGTTTACCTCTTTGAAGAAAAAAGCGGAGAACGAAAAGCTCTCCGCTCTGACTTGGCGCAAGTTTGCTCTATATCGCCAACCGACCGAAAAAATCAGTCGTCCGCCAGCACGAATTCGCCGTCTTTGATCTTGAGCACGATGAAGTTAGAAAACTCCAGCTCGCGGTTGGCGGTGAACTTGATGCGGCCGGACAGGCCCTTGTAGTCGATCGCCGCGATGGCATCGCGCACGGCGGCTGTGTCGGTGGTGCCCGCCTTTTCGATGGCTTCGGCCAGCACGTAGATGGTGTCATAGGCCAGCGTGGCGTAGTTGCCGGGGCCTTTGTTAAACTTTTGGGTGTAGGCGGCCTCAAACTCCGCGCCGCCCTCGGCGAACTTGACAAAGGGAGGCGAGGTGACATAAACGCCCTCACCCGCCGCGCCGCAAGCCGTGATCAACTCGGGCGAGGCCGAGCCGTCGCCAACACAAATCACGCCCTGGTATCCGCCCGAGCGCAGTTGCTTGATGACTTTCGAGCCGTCGGCGTGGTAGCCGCACCAGTAAACAAAGTCCGCACCCGACTGAATGATGGCCGTAACGACGGCCGAGGCATCGGCCTCGCCGCGGTTCATGACCTGGTCCGCCGCCAGCGCGATGCCGGCGGGCGCCAAGGCGGTCCGGCACAGATCGGCCAAGTTTTGCGAGTAATCATCGGCCTGGTGGATCAAGGCGACCTTTTGGGTGCCCAGCGATTTGCACAGGTCGGTCAACGTCACCGCGGCATGGCTGCCGGGGCTGTTGAGCATAAAGGTTTGCGTGTGGCCGGCGTCGGTGATGCGCGTGGAGTTGGCGCACGAGACCAACATCAGCAGCCCGGCATCGTCAAACAGGGGCAGAGTGGGCACCGTAGCACCCGAGGCATAACCGCCCACGACAAAGTCCACATTCTGGGAGATGATCTGCGTGGCGGCCTGGGTGGCCTTGTCGGCCTTGGCCTCATCATCGGCCTGGAAAAGCTTGAGCTTGCGCCCCAGCACGCCGCCCTTGGCATTGATCTCGTCGACGGCCAATTGATAAGAATTAAGCATGTCCTGGCCGTAATAGGCCTCGTCACCCGTCGTCGGGCACAGCACGCCGATCAAAATTTCGTCCCCCCGCTTGGCACTGCAAGCTGAGAACAACCCAAAGCAAAGCACCGCAACCAGCGCCAAGCAAAGCACGCGAATAACCGTTTTGTGCATAGCAAACCCCCTAGAAATTTCTATCTTTTATTTTACCTATGCAAAGAGAATTTGTCAAGTTGCCGCGCCGCATTTCGCCTCGTACTATCGAAGGATTCTCATCTATATCGGAATCCCTGCCTCGCCGTTTATAAGATGCCTTGTAATCCCTCGCGGCGGGGCGGGGGTATGGTATAATGGCAGGGATTCTTTTCTGCGAGGTTTTTTATGCCCTTTACCATTCGCCGCCTGGTTGTCGACGAGCTGGATACCGTGTCACGGATGCGGTCTTGCACCTTTCATTATGCCTATCGCCCGAGCGACGAGCCGGGAGATCCCGAGTATGCCGCTTGCTCCTGGGGGGCCTTTGACGGCAAGCGCATGGTGGCCAATCTGTCCGCGCCCATTCGCAAGGCTTTTGTCGGCGGACGCGCCATTCAATGCGGGGCCGTGGAGGGCGTCATCAGTCTGCCCGAGACCCGCCGCAAGGGTGCCGTGCGGGGCATGTTTGCCGCCATGATGCGCGCGCAAAAAGATGTGGGCGTGGCATTGAGCGCGTTGTATCCCTTTTCTTATTCTTATTATCGGGCGTTTGGTTACGAGCGCCCCCGTCCCGCGTGGGAGGTCGCCGTGCAACCCAAGGCGCTTGAACACCTGCCCTTTGGCAATTGCCGCGCCGTTGGGGTTGGCGAGGATTTGATGGCGGCACAGTCGGCCTTTGCCCGCGCGCGCAACCTGTGCTTTTTGCGCGATGAAAAGCGGTGGCGCAATCTGGTCGGCACGCCCGAGACCAGCCTGCAACAAGCCTATGTGTATGACGAAGACGGCGCGCCCGCCGGGTATTTTATTTTGGACGGCCGCGAGGCGTGGGGTCAGCCCCGCACCTTGACCATACGCGAGTTTGCCGCGACAACGCCCCGTGCCGTGTGGCAGATGCTGGGTTTTCTTCGGCACTTTGCGCCCCAGGCCGATCGGTTTTTGTTCGTCAACCTGCCCGACGGGTTGCCCTTCTGGGAATCGCTTGATCCCCACCTGGTCACCGCCACGCAAAAAAATGGCCCGATGGCGCGGTTTCTCGATCCCCAACTCGCCTTTGCCTGCCTGGCTTACGCCGGAGACGGTGCGCTGACACTGGGGTTGACTGATCCCATGCTGGAGGAAAACAACGGCACTTGGCGGCTGGTGTGGCAAGGCGGCGTCTTGCAGTCTGCCCTCCCCACCGATGCGCCCGCCGACGCCGTGGTCAGCATGCAACAACTGTCACAATGGGTACTCGGCGGTGCGAGTACCGACACCCTGGCCTTGTGCGACTTGCCACCCGCCCTGCTGCCCCTGTTGCCGACGATGCGCATGGGGCTGATGGAAGTTTTCTGATGGCACCCGCCGTCACCCACCGTGGCATCGTGCTGCGGGTCGCCGACGTGGGCGATTACGACCGCATGTTGACCCTGTTAACCCCCGACGCAGGCCGCCAATCGGCCTTTTGCCGAGGGTGCCGCAAGCCGGGCGCAAAAAACCTGGCGGCGGCGCAACTGTTTGTGCTGGGCGACTTTCAACTCCAGCCCCGCGCCGCGACGCCCAGCCTGCTGCAATCCCAAGTGCACGAGAGCCACTACGCCCTGCGCCTGGATTACGCCCGACTGACCGCCGCGAGCGGCATTGCCAAGTTGGCCCTGGCCGCCAGCTTGCCCGATGCGGCGGATACACCGCTGTTCGAGCTGGTGTTGGAAGCCTTTGATTCCCTGTGCCGCGAGGCCGCGCCCGAGGTCGTCGCCGCCCAAGCCGCCCTGCGCATGTTGGACTTGCAGGGCCTTGCGCCCCGGCTGGACGCCTGTTGCCGGTGCGGGGACATTCCAACACGAGGGCTGACTTTTGCCAGTGTCGAGCAGGGCGGGGCCCTGTGCGGACTGTGCGCCGCCCGGTGCACCGACGCCATCCCGCTGACGCCCGCCCAACTGGCTGCCCTGGGCGACACCGCCGCGCCATGGGGCCGGCAAGCCCTGCCCGCGGCCTTTGTGGCCGATTTCGCCGCCACTCACCTGCACTTGCGTGGCCCCTTGCCAACGCCCGCCGCACCCGCGCCAAGCCCCGCAGCCATCCCCGAGTTCATGTAACGGCGAGATACGAAAGGAGCTTTCCATGAAAAAGTCTGTCAAAGTCACATTGGTGGTTGTCGGCATCGTCCTTGCCGTGCTGACGCTGGTGATCTTTATCCTGATTTCCCGCTTCAAAAAGCCTTACGACCTGGGCGTCACCTACACGCCGCAGGATCGCATTGACGCCATCACCGCCTTGCGCGGCGACGACCCCGCGCTGCTGACCGCCGCCCAGGCCTCGGCCCTGCTCAACCCTGTGGTGGCCGAGGGCGAGGATGTGCCCGTCAAGGACGTGCAGGTGCTGCCCAACGCCGACGGCAGTTTTGCCATGTGTTTGGCCGTCAAGCGGGAGTTCTTGCAGGAGAATGTCTTTAGCCAGCCCCAGGTGCAGGATTATCTGGGCAGCTTTTATTCCGCTACCCAACACCTGCCCGAGTGGGTCAACATCAAGCTCACGGCAAAGGGCGAGGTGCGCGATGGCCAAGCCGTTGACTGGGCGGTGCTGGATTTTTCCACCATGCAAATGTTTGTCGACAACAGCTATCTGACCGATCCCGAGATTGTGCCCGTCTTTGGCCAGGCCATTGACACCTTTTTGTCCACCGCCCAAGCAGAAACCGGGCTGGGACTGCATAGCCTGAGGGTGCAGGACGGTTTGTTCGCCGCCGATGTCACTTTGCCGGAGGGATTTGAATGAGCATTTTTCAAGCGCTGATCCTGGGCCTTGTCCAGGGATTGACCGAGTTTTTACCCGTGTCATCGTCGGGCCACCTCAAGCTGGTCGAACGCTGGCTGGGGTTGGATCTTTCGCAGGGACAGCTGTTGTTTTTTGACACCCTGCTGCACTGCGGCACCTTGGTCGCCGTGCTCACGGCGCTGTGGCCCCTGGTGCGGGAGATCGCCGGCAACTTCTTTGGCTCACTGCGCAATCCCCGCCAACTGCCCGACACCTTTAAGCGGGGCGGCGGCAATCGCATGCTGTTGGCCGTGGTCATCGGCACGATCCCCGCGCTGGTGATGGCGTTGTTGCTGGATGACCGCATGAAGAGCGCACTGAACGGCCGTTGGCTGGGGATTGGCTTTTTTATCACCGCCGTCGCGCTGTGCCTGGGCGAGGTGCTGCCCAAGCGCAAGCCCGCCGAAGACCTCTCCCCCCTGCGCGCCTTGCTGGTGGGGCTGGGCCAGGCCATTGCCCTGCTGCCGGGGGCCTCGCGCTCGGGCATGACCATCACCGCCGGGCGCGCCGCGGGCATCAAGGGCGAGACCGTCGTGCGCTACTCGCTGCTGCTGTCGGTCGTTGCTATCGTCGGTGCCATCGTGCTGCAACTGCCCGACGCCATTGGCGAAGGGCTTGGCGTGGGCGTCCTGCCCCTGATCGTCGGTGTCGCCGCCGCCGCCACCTCGGGCTTTTTTGCCGTGCGTTGGCTGCTCAAGCTAGTACAGTCGGGGCGTATGCTGTGGGTGGCGGGGTATATGACCGTCATGGGCATCCTGATTTACTGGGGCATTATCTAAAGCAAAGGAATTGATGTACGAATGAAACTTGGTGTCATTGGCCTGCCGAACGTCGGCAAATCCACGCTGTTTAACGCCCTGACTGCCGCGGGTGCGGCGGCGGCGAACTATCCCTTCTGCACCATCGAACCCAACATCGGCATCGTGCCCGTGCCCGATGAGCGGCTTGGCGCGCTGGCCGAGCGCTACAAGCCCGACAAGATCACCCCCGCGACCGTCACCTTCGTGGACATCGCGGGCCTGGTGCGCGGGGCCAGCCGGGGCGAGGGGCTTGGCAACCAGTTCCTCTCGCACATCCGCGAGGTCGACGCGCTGGTGCACGTCGTGCGGGCCTTCGCCGATCCCGATGTCGTGCACGTCGACGGGCGCATTGACCCGGCCGACGACGTGGCGACCATCGATACCGAGCTGTGCCTGGCGGATCTGCAATCGGTGGAAAAGGCTCTCGAGCGCACGGCCAAGGCCGCCAAGAGCGGCGACGCCACGGCGCAAGCCATGATCCTGGTGCTGAACAAGGCGCGGGAAATGCTCGAGGCGGGCAACGCCCTGCGCGGCGGCGATTGGACGCCCGAGGAGCACGCGGCATTAAAATCCTGTTTTTTGCTGACGACCAAACCCGTGTTATTCGTCGCCAACATCGGCGAGGGCGACATCGGAGAGGCTGAAACCCTGCCGGGCGTGGTGGCCTTGCGGGCCGCTGTTGGCGAGGCCGTGCTGCCGATTTCGGCGCGCATCGAGAGCGAGATCGCCGCGCTGGAGCCCGAGGAGCGCGAAGTGTTTTTGCAGGAGGTCGGCCTGGAGCGCAGCGGCCTGGAGCGGTTGGCGCAGGCGGGGTATGAACTGCTGGGACTGATCAGTTTCCTGACCGCCGGGCCCAAGGAAGTGCGGGCCTGGCCCATTGTGCGCGGCACCAAAGCCCCCGGCGCGGCGGGCACCATCCACACGGACTTTGAAAAGGGATTCATCAAGGCCGAGATCGTCGCCTATGACGCGCTGATGGGGTGCGATAACTACACCGCCGCTCGCGAGCGCGGCCTGGTGCGCCAGGAAGGGCGCGATTACACCATGCAAGACGGCGATGTGACGCTGTTCAAGTTTAACGTCTGATGACAGGAGAATACCGATGAACGCAAGAGAGAATGTCCTGGCCGCCCTGCGCTACGAGCCCTATGAGCGCATGCCCGTGGTGTATTTTGGCTATTGGGACGAGACGCTGGCCAAATGGGCGGCCGAGGGGCATATTGGCAAAGAGGTGCCCGAGGGCTTTTACGACGGGTGTCCCGCCGATCGCGCACTGGCGACCAAGATCGGCTTTGACATCAACTGGGGCGGGCTGTGTTACGGCGGGCGCAGT
>JGI994J12354_10005944_pt1 | contig 10338 bp, 5 predicted proteins | sample IntmicLarv3ML3BL_FD_12354 | JGI IMG/M metagenome (IMG submission 12354)
GCTCGTCCTCCGACCCCTACCTGATCAGCNCCCCCGCCGAGCTGGCCGAGCTGGCGCGGCGCGTCAACAATGGCAGCGAGTCCACCAAAAAGCATTACAAGCTCACCGCCAATATCAGCCTAGCCTCCTACGGCTCAAGCTACAACAGCGGTCAGGGCTGGACGCCGATTGGTACCTCGTATAGCAATTCGTTCCGGGGTTACTTTAACGGCAACGGCTATAGAATCACCGATTTATACATCAACAGAACGGATGAATATGCCGGGCTATTCGGGTGCGTTCACAATGGCTCAATCAAAAACCTGGAAATTGTGGGTGCCAGCATATCCGGTGATAAAGCTGTCGGCACCTTTGCCGGCACACTAACCAATGGCGGCACCCTTGACAATTGCTATGCCAACGGCGGCATGCTTCGCGGCACCAGCGCTGTTGGCGGGCTGGTGGGTAGCATCTACGATGTAAGCGTCACCAATTGCCGCGCCACCGGCTCGGTAGTCGGGCTTCAATATGCTGTCGGCGGCTTGTTTGGCTTTGTTTCCATAGGAAATGTTACCACCTCAAGCGCCACCGGCGCGGTTGTCGGCGGCGGCAACAATGTCGGCGGACTGGTGGGCAACTGCGGCGGTACCATCTCTGCTTGCTTTGCCACCGGTGCGGTTACGGGCAACGGCACCAGCACCGGCGGTTTGGTTGGCAACACCAACAGCAGCATCACCAACGTCTACGCCACCGGTACAGTTACCGGAAGCATCAACACCGGCGGTCTGGTGGGCGAAACCTCCGCCGCCATCACCAACGGCTACGCCACCGGCGCGGTTTCCGGGGCATACAATGTCGGCGGTGTGGTGGGTCTTTCCAGCGGCAACATCATCAACTGCGCGGCACTCAACCCCACCGTCAAAGCCACCGCCAACACCACGGACGTCGGTCGCGTGGCAGGGCGCATGACGAGCAGCCGAACCCGCACGGGCAATGTGGCGTATTCGGGCATGGGCACGGATGGCGGCGCCAGCTTTGGCACCATCGCCAACCTGCCGACCGACAAAAACGGCCACAGCAAGAGCGCTGCAAACCTTTATATCATCGATGGCTTCCCAATCGGGTTCAACGTATCGCCATGGACATACGTGCCGGGCCTTTTGCCCACCCTCGGCCTCCTTGGGGTGACCATGCCGGATCATTTGAGAACGCCCATCAGCAGCATCGCGCTAGCGGTTACCGCACCCGCCGCCGGAGCCTCCCCGACCAACGCGTCAATATCCACGGCTAACGCCAATATGGAATTCACCTCGTGGTCACTGCCCCCCGCGTTTGGCAGCGTCACCACCTTTGAGGCGAGCAAAACCTACCGCTGCGAGGTCACTGTCCGCGCAAAGAACGGCTATTCGCTGCCCTCGAACGTCACCGTCACCCTCAACGGGAAATCGGTCACCATGACGACGCAGACGGACGCATACTTCGTCTGCTACTATGATTTTTGGGTTCCGCTCCCCCCCCTCAGCAGCATCGCGCTTTCCATCCCCGCGCCCATTGTTGGGGAAGTGCCCTCCTTTGTGGCCACCAGCTCAGAAGCGGATACCATCACTGGCTTGATTCTGTGGACAGATATCACGAACGACGGAGTCTCGGTTTCCGGCCACGAGACGTTTAAACCCGGGATATCCTACCGGTGCACCATCGCCGTGGTGGGCACGAATGACAGAAAATTTACGGCCTCCGCCGTCGCGACCATCAATGGCCTCGCGCCAACCAAGTACCTGCTCCAAAACTCGGCGGGCATCATCTGCTGCTATGATTTCCCCCCAACGGCCACCTACCCACGCGGAGATGTCACACTCGACGGAAACGTGGATATTGACGACATTCTGGCCGTGCGTGGGCATATGTTCGGCACCAACGATTTAACCGGCGCAAAATTGGCCCAAGCCATGGATTTGTGTACGGGTACGCCGAAGGTCGTTGATATTGATGTGATTCTGGCCATTCGGACAATTATCTTCGGGAAATAAAGAACGCGCGACGCCGCCCTATCCTTATTCGCCAAGGCCGACTCCCTCAACCCTCCGCCGCAGCTCCGAACACCCGTTGGATGACACTCCTGTGGGTTTCGGGGTTGCGGCGTTGGTTTTTGTGGGGCGATTCAGACGCCGCACCCTCTTCTTTGCAAGATATTTTCGCAAAGGATGATAAAGATTTTTGCGAGGGGCGATAAAACCGTTGCACATCGGGAAGAATTATGGTATCCTATGAGGTGTCATGCGCGTGATTGGGCTGGGCAAAGCGGACTCCGTCGTTTGCTCCGGTGCGCTGTGTGACAGCGAGCTTGCCTGCGTCTGCATTTTACGGGTGCGCATTTGCCGGAAAATATCATCATTCGGGCAATGTGGCAAGGCTCGCGATACATTTTGGAGGAATCGTTTGCCATGGATGTCATCAACAAGTCAGAAATCATCGCCAAACACGCGCGCAGCGAGGGAGACACCGGCTCCAGCGAAGTCCAAGTCGCCCTTTTGACCGCGCGTATCAACCACCTCAACGAGCATCTCAAGGTCAACAAGAAAGATCACCACTCTCGTCGCGGCCTGTTAATTATGGTCGGTCGCCGTCGTGGTCTGTTGAATTATTTGCAGCGCACAGACATTGGCCGCTACCGCGCCATCATCGCCGAGCTAGGCTTGCGCAAATAATTGTTGACGGAGTTACAAATGAAGAACGAAAGACAAATTTTTACCACACAACTGGCCGGGCGTACCGTCTCGGCAGAGGTCGGGGCATTGGCCCAACAGGCCGGTGGTTCTGTGCTGATTCGCTGCGGCGAAACCGCCCTGCTGGTCTGCGCAACCATGAGTGCCAACCCGCGTGACAATATTGATTTTTTCCCGCTTTCGGTTGAATTCGAAGAAAAAATGTACTCGGTGGGCAAAATTCCCGGCGGGTTCATCAAGCGTGAGGGGCGCCCCAGCGAACGCGCGGTGCTGACCTCCCGCCTCATCGACCGCCCCATTCGTCCCTTATTCCCCAAAGGCATTTTCAACGAGGTGCAAGTGGTCGCCACAGCCATGTCGGTGGAAAACGACATTCCCCCGGACATCTACGCCATGCTGGGCAGTTCCATTGCGCTTTCCATTTCGGATATCCCCTTCGACGGCCCCACCGGTTCGGTGGTGGTTGGCATGGTGGATGGCGAATATGTCATCAACCCCGACCAAGCCCAACGCGACGCTTCCACCATGAACGTGGTGGTGGCGGGCACGGAATCCGCCGTGCTGATGGTCGAAGCCGCGGCCAACGAGGTCTCGGATGACGACATGCTGGGTGCCATTTTGTTTGGCTTTGAGGAAATCAAAAAGCTGACGGCATGGCAAAAAGAGATCATCGCCGCCGTGGGCAAACCCAAACGGGTGTTCACCCCCAAGGTTGTGGATGAAGCCTTTGTTGCCGCCGTGCAAGCCTTTGCCGCGCCCCATTTGGCGCAGGCGCTCGACACCTTTGACCGCTATGAGCGCCAGACCCGCGAGGCCGCGATGGCCGTTGCCACGAAGGAGCATTTTGCCGAAGAATATCCCGATGCCGGCAAGCAAATTGATGGTATTTTGTACGACATGACCAAAAAAGCCGTGCGCCGCCGCATTCTGCAAGACGAAGTGCGCCCGGATGGCCGCCGCTTGGATCAAGTGCGGGACATTTGGTGCGAGGTCGGGTTCTTGGCGCGCACGCATGGTTCCGGCCTGTTTACGCGCGGACAAACCCAGGTACTTACCGCCGTTACCCTAGGCGCCATGACCGAGGTGCAGCGCATCGACGGTCTGTCCGAGGAGGACTGCAAGCGGTACATGCACCACTACAACTTCCCTCCCTATTCGGTTGGCGAAACCCGCCGCATGGGCAGCCCGGGCCGCCGCGAAATCGGCCACGGCGCATTGGCCGCGCGGGCGCTGGAGCCTGTGCTTCCCTCCGAAGAGGATTTCCCCTACGCCATTCGGCTGGTCAGCGAAATCATTTCCTCCAACGGTTCCACCTCGCAGGGTTCGGTTTGCGCCTCCACTTTGGCGCTGATGGACGCGGGCGTGCCCATCATTCGTCCCGTCGCGGGTGTCGCCATGGGGCTGGTTCAGGATCAAGAGACCGAAGAGATCAAAATTTTAACCGACATCCAAGGTCTGGAAGATTTCTTGGGTGATATGGACTTCAAAGTCGCGGGTACCACCAAGGGCATCACGGCCATTCAAATGGACATGAAGGTCAAGGGAATCAACCGTGAAATCCTGCAACGGGCCATCACCCAGGCCAACGCCGGGCGGGCCCACATTCTTGGCGAAATGCTCAAAACCTTGGATACCCCGCGCACGGCGCTGTCCAAGTATGCACCCAAGATTACCGTGTTCACCATCCATCCAGACAAGATCCGCGAGGTGATTGGGCCAGGCGGCAAGATGATTAACAAGATCATCGCGGAAACCGGCGTCAAGATCGACATCGAAGATTCCGGCCAAGTGTACATCACCACCCCGGACGCCGAGGCCGCCGCCAATGCCAAGCAAATTATCATGGGCATTGTGCGCGAAATTCAGCCCGGCGATGTCTACCGCGGCAAGGTGGTTCGCATTCTGCCCAACGTCGGCGCGTTTGTTGAAATGGTTCCGGGCCGCGACGGTCTGGTACACATTTCCAAGCTGGCCGAGCATCGCGTGGAAAAGGTTGAAGACGAAGTCAACGTCGGCGACGAAGCGCTGGTGCGCGTTACCGAAATCGACAAGCAAGGCCGCTACAACCTCATCCGCCGCGGCATCACCGAAGCCGATTTGCAAGCATTTTTGGATAGGCAATAACCGTTTAATCAATCCTGCAAAGACACAGGGGAGGTTCTTTCCTTGTGTCTTTGTTATTTTCAAAATTCGCGCAAAAAATCCAAAATTTCCCATTGACAAGGCAATTCATTTGCTATATGATAAACAGGAAGCAGGGCGAAAGAATTATATGAATCAGTTTTGCCGCCTGTATGAAAGGATGAACGCAATGAAACAACAACACCCGCGTCTGCGTAAGATTGCATTGGCATGGCTTCTGGCCGTGGTGATGCTGTCTACGCTGCTCGTCGTCAGCCTATCGCCCTCTGCGGCGTCCGGCTCCGCCCATAACACCTCCTGTATCCGTTTTGGCAATGTTGATCTGGATCCGGCCGGCAAGGTTGACATCGACGACATTCTGGCTGTCCGCGGCCATATGTTCGGCCTAACGACGCTCACCGGCGACGCCTTGATTGCCGCCGATGTCCTTGAGACCGGCGTCATTGACATTGATGTCATTCTGGCCATTCGCGGTGATATGTTCGGCATCGCACTTTTGGGCTGGAGCTGCGAAAGCGGCGTCAAATATCCCACGCACCCACCGGTTTCCGCGGAAACCGCTACGCCTGTGCCGGAAGAAACACTCACAACGGTACCTACCGCCACGCGCACCACCACCCCCACACGCACACCCTCGCCGTTGCCGGCAACGCCCACACCCGCACCGACACCCACGCCCGAGGGCCAAACCTATCCGCCGACGCGCACGCCTTACCCCTCCCTCTCGCCTACCTCAACACCCCTATCCCCCCCGGCAACCATCTACCCCACCCGTACACCGGGTCCCACCCGCACACCGGCACCCTCGCCCATCGCCACCGTTCGTCCGGATGGCACCGTTGTGATGCGCGGCACCCTGCTGTGCATGACAGCCGATCACCCGACCACCGGCGTTAACGAAGGCGGCACGCACGGGCTGATTTTCTACGCCACCTACGGCGCAGGCTATATCAACGATACCGTCAACGAGCTGCTTTCGGATTATCCTGACGGATTTGTTTCGGCCCAAGACGCCCAGCGTTTCTTGGATGCCGCCAAATTGAAGCTTCGGTTCACCTTACCTGAAAACACCACCATCGGCGGCTGTACCTGCAGAGACGTGGACTATGGTTCCGCAACCGTCACCATTACGGGCAAGGTGAATCCCGACACCATGACCATCACCAATGTAACCGCCTCTGCCAACAACGGCAACGTCACCGACTGGGCGTATCAGCCCCTTGAGCTCAAGCGCCCTGACGCCCCCAAGCCGGAGCATGTCAACAATGGCGGCAAGCCCGACCTCTTCTTAAACTGCGGCACCATGCGCGGCGAGGACGGCCTGCGGATGAAGTACATCCCTGCGGGCGACTATCTCCAAGGTTCGTGGTACATCCGCGGCTGGCGTTACCAAGATGAGTTCCCGCACCGCGTCGTCATCACCAGGTCCTTCTATATGATGGAAATCCCGGTTACCCAAGGCATGTTCGCCGCCGTTGGCTTGACACAGCCCGAAAAACTGGCCGCCAATGGATTTACACCGCCCAAAGGTCCGAATAAATTCGTTTCCGCCATCGTCATGCAAGACATTAAGGATTTCATTCACCAGCTGAGATACGACAACCCGGATCTGGATATCCGTCTGCCCACCGACGCCGAATGGGAATACGCCATGCGCTTGGGCAGCTCGGCACCTGATTATCAGGACAAGTACAAGTCCATGCAATCCACATTCAGCTCAACAGCTTCCACCGGCACCATCAAAACAAAGGAACCCAACGGCTGGGGCTTGTATGATATGCAGATCAGCAATGCCTACCATTGGGTAAAATCGCCCAAGTACGACAACGTGCGCATCCAAGAGATTGACCCGCACGTCAAAGCCGATTCCAGCACCAGCAAAATCAAGGGAGGCACCCACTACACCTGCTGGGGCCCCTCCATGCACGGCAAGGGCTATGCCTCCAACGGCACAACCGACGAAGGCGCCCCCATGGTGTTCCGTCTCATCGTCGCCAATGCTGATCAGGTGATTGCCGATCGCGACATGTCCTAATCCATTTTTGGGGCAGAGCCGGATTTTCCTGGCAAGTGCGCATCCCTTGGCCTACGACCCGATTCTTTCGCAAAAAGCCGGACCTTGGTCCGGCTTTTCCTTTCACTTTTTTCGACTTTTGCTATCCACGGCCTGGCTTTTGTCATCCCCACGCCCTACCTTTCTATCATGCTGCTCAACCTTTTTCCTTCACCGCCAACCGTTTTCTTTCAGCCTGACCCTTAGACCGGGTTTCCGCAGCTATCCGCGCAGGTTCATTGACAAAGCGTCGACTTTTGCTTATACTGGTATTGGTAAATACTAATTCCCTTTAGAAACCATTGTATCGTATCCGGCCTGATCCTTCCTCGCCTCCCTGTGCAATGCTTTCTAAAGGGATATTAGTATAAGGAACTCACAAAACAGAAACGAAAGGATGAACACAATGAACCGACACCACACAGGTTTGCGCAACATGATGGCGGCTGGCATTTTGGCCATTCTCCTGCTGGCGCTGTTGCCCACAGGGTTGTCCATGCTCGCTGCGCCGGGGCATGCGCACAATGACGATTGCATCCGGCTTGGCAATGTCGATTTGGACGCCGACAACACCATTGACATCGACGACATTTTGGCCGTCCGCGGTCATATCTTCGGCACCGCCACCCTATCCGCCAAGGCCCTCACCGCTGCGGATGTTCTTGGGACCGGCCTCATCGACATCGACGTCATTCTGGCCATTCGCGGCGAAATGTTCGGCGGCGACTCGCTTGGCTGGGTCTGCCCCACCGACCCCACGCCTACCGAAATTCCCAACACCGAAACCGTCAATACATTGGTTGGTACCGTGCTTTGCGGCACTGCCGATAACCTCATCAACGAGCATGAAACACCTTCTGGCGACGGCCATTATCTGATTTTCTACGCCGTTTACGGCGAAGGCTATGTCAACGATACCCACGAAGCCTTGGTTGAAAAATACTTCAGCAAAACTGACGGCTACATTACCGCCGACGACGCGCAAGCCTTCTTGGATGAATGCAAAGAAAAGCTGCGGTTTACCTACACCAAGGGCCAAAACCCGGGTGCCGCGCATGGTGCGGTGGCCATGGGTTCCGCCGTCAAAAAATACAAGGCTGTCATTGACCCTTCCACCCTGCTCATCAAGCAGGTGATTACCTTCGCGGATGGCGAGGACAACAACAACTGGGCCTACCAACCCGCGCTGCTCAAACGCGCGGACAAACCCGCCCCCGGTTGGGAAGCCGATGCAAGCGGCCTCAACGGCGGTAAGCCCGACCTGTTCGTCAAGCTCAACGGCGAGGACATTCGCTTCAAATACATTCCTTCCGGCCTCTTCCTGCAAGGCTCCTACTTCATGCGCGGCTACCGCTACCAAGACGAATTCCCGCGCAAGGTCACCTTTGATAAATCCTTCTATATGATGGAAATCCCCGTCACGCAGGCCATGTGGGAGGGCTACGGCTTCACCCAGGTTGATAAGTATCAGCGCAGTTCCAACGTCAACGACTTCCTCACCGTAACCAAGGGCCCCAACAAGAAGGCCGCCTCCATGAACATGACCCAAATCAAGGAATTTATCGAAAAAGTCAAGCTCGATAACCCCGGTTTGGATATCCGTCTGCCCACCGACGCCGAGTGGGAATACGCCATGCGCCTGGGCAACTCGGCCCCGGATTATTCTGAAAAATACAAGCTGCAGCAAGCCACCATGACGGCGGATGTCAAAGCCCGCCAGCCCAACGGCTGGGGCCTGTACGACATGCAGATTAACAACGGCTACCATTGGGTTTCCTCGGAGAAAAATGACAACGCCCGCCGCGCGCTGGACAACCGCCGCGACCTGCTTGACCTGACCACGGACTCCAGCAAAATCAAGGGCGGCATGCACTATTCCCTGTGGGCTCCCTCCATGCACGGCAAGGGCCACAACCTCTCAGGCACCATCGATGAAGCCACCTTCAGCGTATTCCGTCTGATTGTGGACGACGCCGACGCGGTTATTGAGGCACTGGGCATGAGCTAAGTTCGCTCCCCCATGCACCATCATCGGCTGCATTCAACGCTTTGCTTGCGACCCGTGTGTCGCAGCACTCTGACTGGCAAACAGGCTCGGAACAGTGGTTTCGGGCCTTCTTTTGTATTGTGCCCTCCCCCTTTGGACTGCATCGGGCACTTCGACGCTTTGGTCAAAACCAGACGACGATACAAAAGGAACAAGCCGGATGCAATGGCTGTTAATTATGTTTAGGTGGTGTCCACACGAGATGGTATTCAGCGTCTTCCGGGCGCTTTTGCCCCCGCTCTGCGTTGCTCGTCGGCTGCATATTTTCGATATGCGCCCTCCTCGCGCCTTGATTGGCACCACCGGCGTGCACAGTGCCCGCGCGGATTAACTTTTTCTGGAAAAACCAGCATCTTGAGCAAAACGCCGCACTAAGGAGTTGACAAAAAAAAACGACCGGTTTATAATGAAAATAAGCGAAAAGGCGGGCCATTACGCCGACATGGACGTAATGCCGTCGTGCACAAACCGCATGAACAGTTGCCCAAAATGATGATGAACACAAGCACAGCTTAACCGCGTTGCACACGAACATCTCACATTTTTTTCGGACAAATCTGCATGCTTGTGCCAACAGTAGAAAGGAATGAAAGCAATGTTGAACTCCAAACCCATACGCCTGCGCAGGATGGTGCCGGCTTGGCTTCTGGTGACAGCCCTGTTGGTTCTGCTGCTACCCGTCGGGCTTTTCACCGTCTCAGCAGGCACCCCCACGCCCCTCGGCTTTGAGCTTTTGGGCCTCGGGCTGGGCGATGACTATTCCACCCAGCTTCAATGGATTCCGGTGGATAACGTCGGCGCTTACACGTATACCGATCTGGAATGGCGTGCCGACGCCTATCAGTATCTCTTTTTCAAGAATAACTACAAGGATTCCAATTGGATTACCAAGTGGGATAAAACGCCCTTCTACATCACCGTAACCGGCATTAAGCTGGGCGACACGGTTTTGTACAACGGTTCGCAGACCTTGACCGTTGACGGCGTTCTTTTCCAAAACTACGAAGCCGCCGGCAACCCCATCGAACCCTGCGTGGATACTTCCGAGATCATTCCTGGCGTGGGCGTTTGCTGGACCATTGATACCAGCTTCGGTTCCAACCAATACCGCCCCACTAGCGGCATCGACATCATCGATCTGTTCACCCAGGCCGGCCTGGCCTTTACCCCGGGTGATAAGATTTCCTTCGACTTTATGCTAACCTTTGACAAACCGGTAGCCGGTGCCACCTTCCCGCCAACCCCGCCCCCCACCGACGCCCCTTCGCCCGTGATAACCGCCTCGCCTACGGTTGAAATTATCGCCTCACCGACAGCTGAAATTACAGCGTCCCCCACGGCGCTTATCACCGGCACACCGACGACCGCCCCCACCAGTACGCCAACCCATG
>JGI994J12354_10005945_pt1 | contig 10338 bp, 11 predicted proteins | sample IntmicLarv3ML3BL_FD_12354 | JGI IMG/M metagenome (IMG submission 12354)
CTTGAAACGGTAAGTCCGCAGTCCGCACCGTTGTGCTTGATGCAAATATACAACAGCGTGCCTATTTTTCGCAAGACAATCCCGGTTGCGACGCGCGCAAGCCTCGCACTCATCCCCTGGAAACCACAGATCGAACGGTGATAACATCCCCGATTTCTATCCGCCTGTCCGGGGTGAGCAATTCACTGTTACGGATAACAAGCGCGGTCCCTTGGCGAATTTTCAGGCGGTTGCAAAGTTGGGTCGCAGTCTTGGGGCGCGGTATTTCTCTTGTTCCGCCCGTGGGTTCAAGCACAACGGTAATGGTCGCGGGTGGATAGTTTTCTGTGGCAGTGTCGTTCATGGAGGAGTGTTTCCAGCGCAATACGCGCGATAAAGGTTATAAAGAAAGAATACTATCGTCCTCCGGCTTCATGCGCAAGACTGAGGCCAAGACTGAGACGCAGTACGTTTCAACCGAATAACTTTTTCACGGCAAGACTATGCAGCCGGGATTATCCGTGGTATGCAAAAAGAGCTGAGAGGATCATTCTGTGGCAGCAACTTTCTTGGACGCTTCATCTTTTGTTCCTCAGAAGGTGACCGCATGGTCCGATGACGTGAGCGATCCGTGTGTTTTATTTTTTCCGGATATGGTTGATTGCGGCAAGGAGACATTATGATACCGAACAAAATTCTTGTGGTGGATGACGAAAAACATATCCGTATGTTATATCAGGTGGAATTGGAAGCCGAAGGCTATATGGTAACCACCTCCGACGGCACAGAGCCCATTCTTGACGTACTGCAGCGGGAAGATCCTTCTGTTGTCGTGCTTGATATCAAGTTGGGACCAGACATTTCCGGACTCAACCTGCTTCAGGCCATTCGCAGTTCCGAGTTTGATCGCCCGGTCATCTTAAGCACGGCCTATGACAGTTTTCAGCATGACATAAAATCCATTGCCGCCACCGCCTATGTGGTCAAATCCGTGGACCTCACGGATCTGAAAGAAAACATTGCCCGGGCGATTAAAGGGTAATGGAACGGTAAAGACCCAAGAGCCCTCTTGCCCTTGTGCCAAGATCATGGTAGCTCGCTGAGCATGATAGACATATCCCCAGACATAACGAAAAATATCGCCCGTATTGCCGTGACCGTTGTACCCATCCTTCTCGGGATGGTTCTTCACGAGCTTGCACACGGCTATACCGCCTACAAGCTTGGTGACCCCACGCCCAACCTCCAAAAAAGGCTCACTCTGAATCCCCTCCGCCACCTTGATGTGACGGGAAGCATTATTTTTATCATTACCGCACTTACCAGCCCTTTTGTGTTCGGCTGGGCCAAGCCGGTCAATGTACAACCCCGGTATTTCCCCAACCCGCGCAAGGGCATGATGCTAGTATCCTTTGCCGGGCCAATGGCCAACTTTGCTCTGGCCATTGTTTTTGGCGCACTATACGCCATACTGACCCGTTACGTCATTTCCGGCCAGATCGCCATTACACCCACTGTGCAGTTTTTCCTGCACACGACCTTTATGGGCATCTGGATCAACCTCACCCTCGGCTGGTTCAATCTGTTGCCCATTCCCGCCCTTGACGGGGGCCATATTCTGGCGGCCCTTCTGCCGTCATCCCTGGCACAAAAATTCTATGCCTATGGAAAATACGGTCTGATCTTCATCCTCGTAATGATGCTGAGCGGCGTGCTCCGGCATATCATGCAGCCACTGGTCAGCACTTCCGCTAAGGCAATCGGCTCAGTATTTTCCATTCCGCCCCAGTTATTATTTTTTTAGTCCGGAGTACTTATGAAAAATACGGCTCTCGGCGCTGAAAAGCGCACGCTTTCCGGTATGCGGCCCACAGGCCCCCTGCACCTTGGACACTATTTCGGCGCACTCAAAAACTGGGTGGAAATGCAGGAGTCCATGCAGGCTTTCTTCTTTGTTGCGGATTGGCACGCCCTGACCAGCGAGTTTGAAAATACCGCGAGAATCAAACAATATGTGCCGGAACTGGTCAAAGACTGGGTTGCCTCCGGCCTGGACCCGGAAAAGTGCGTTATTTTCCGGCAGTCCGAAATCAAGGAACATGCGGAGCTACATCTGCTCCTCTCTATGATGACGCCCGTTTCCTGGCTGGAACGCTGTCCCACCTACAAGGAACAGCAACAGCAGATTACGGACAAAGACCTCTCAAACTACGGCTTCCTCGGCTATCCCGTACTCATGGCCACAGACATCATCATGTATCGCCCCAAACTAGTTCCCGTGGGTGCGGACCAGTTGCCCCACCTTGAAATGACCCGTGAAATCGCCCGCCGATTCAACAACCTCTATGGCGAATATTTTCCGGAACCGGAAGCAAAGCTTACCCCAGCAGCCAAGTGTCCAGGCCTGGACGGGCGCAAGATGTCCAAGAGTTACAACAACTTTATAGGGTTGAGTGAAACCATGGATGAGATCACGCCCAAGGTACGCGGCATGCTCACAGACAAAGCCCGTCTGCGCAAGACAGATCTGGGCAACCCGGATGTGTGCAACCTGTACCCCTACCATGACCTGCTCACGGATGAAACCACTCGCGCGGAAATCCGGCAGGGTTGCGCGACCGCGACCCTTGGCTGCGTAGACTGCAAAAAGATTCTGCTGGGCAACCTCGCGACCTTCCTTGCCCCCCTGCACGAGCGCCGGGCAAAGCTCGACGCCAACCCCAGGCTGATCTGGGATATTCTGGATGCGGGCAACGCATCCGCGCGTGCCTTTGCCCAGGAAACCATGCGCAACGTGCGCTCGCTAATGCACATGGACTAGGCAATGATGAATTCCCTTGCCCATCCGAACATCCTGGATCCGGACGCCCTGCTGCAAAAGCTGGAACCGTTGCGCGCCGCAGGCAAAAAAATCGTGTTCACCAACGGATGTTTTGACATCGTGCATCCCGGCCATGTGGACCTTCTGAAACGGGCCAAAGCCGAAGGCGATGTGCTGGTGCTGGGCCTCAATTCCGATGCCTCTGTCCGCCGCCTGGGAAAGGGCACGGACCGCCCGTTCAACCCTTATGAAGCCCGGGCCTTTGTTCTGGCTCATCTGCGATCCGTGGACTTTGTCACCGGATTTGACGAGGATACCCCGCTTGCGCTCATCACCGCCGTCAGACCCGACGTGCTGGTCAAAGGCGGCGATTGGCCTGCGGAAAGCATTGTGGGCAATGAACTGATTACCGCATCAGGAGGCCGGGTGCTGTCCCTGCCCCTGATCGACGGTTTTTCCACAACAGGACTGGCGGAGCGTATCCGTTGCGGGAAAATCGAAATTTGACAATCGCAGGATTACAATAGAGATAAATGCGGCCTGTTGCGATCACTATCGCTTCAGGCCGCTTCCTTATTGCCGCTTGATAAAAAAGAGAGACTCCGGCTCTATCCGCACCTGAAACTTTTCCGAAATCTGCTCCTCCGCAAAGACGCTCACTTCCCTGTCCAAGGAATACAGGGCGTTTTCTTCCTTGCTGGCATCGCGGAGTTGGAAAATGCCCGCGTGGTGACAATCCATCACACTCCAATGGGAGACAATGGGCCGGGAAGAGTACCGAATATAGCGATGAAACCGCACAATCACAACCTGCCGAGCGGAACCCGCCCTGGGCTGTATGTAGGTGTCCGGGAGCCATTCCGCTAGGGCATCCCAAATGGCGTCCGTATCCGAAACGGGTTTCCGGAAGGAAAGATAAGACTTGGCCTTGGCGAGCTCAACAATGCTTTCCGATAGTTCCCGGCAATCCGCAAAGGGGCGGACCACCTGAACCGGGACTGTTACGGACTTGGAACAAACAAACAACATATATTCAACAAGCCAATGGAAATCCGTATCATTATACAATGTTGCCTGCCATAGCTCCGGATGGCGGGAAATGTCGGAAAGAGCGGATGCCAGCGTGGCTCTGGCCTGTGAAAGGTTTATGCCATAAAGGGCGGTCAAGGCGTTAATCACCGCATATGCGGCACAAAAAAAATCAAGTTGCCCCTGATAAAAACGTTGCATTGCATCCCCCTTGTTGTGCCGTTTGGCCCCACACCATGCCACAGAATACAAAAAAGCGGAACCAGCCACAGTGCCTTTTACAAACAGCATACATCCGCTTTGTTAAAGCGCATAGTACAGCCGCGTTTGCGCACGGAACAACTTGCCTTTATCGTCAAAAGATGGTTAATATGACGATTATGCAGTGTTCTGCAAGGAGACGCCATGAGTGACAATTCCAAATATTCTATTTTAGGCGTGGATGTTTCTGATATCCGGAACAGAAATGAAATTCGGATTGTAGAGAAGATGCAACTCGCGCTGGGCAGTCTGGGCAACCCGGAAATATCGGATCAGGCCCTACGCGATGCTTACGCTCTGGCTCTCAACCTCTTACCAGCGCGGTACAAACAGAGCGGAACCATTGTCCTGCGTGAACCGATTCGCGAAAGCCACCTGGAAGAAGCCGCTGTACGCGCGCTCAAGCAGGTTCTGACTTCTCCCAAAAAATAACGGTCTTCCCGTTCCCCCCAGCCGCAACAGGCATTTGCCTACCTTGGGTTGCGTGCCGTCAAAGGGGTTTTCCGAAAAATTTCACTGATTGTTGCAAAATGCCTTCCGCATACATGCTATGCGGAAGGCATTTTGTGGTTGCCAACGGACCACGGCATCGCACTGTATGAGGACGTTACTTTTTCACCACACCACCCGCGAATTCAATAGCGCGCATAGCCAAAATCCGGGCTGGGTCCAAGGTTTTCCCGGGCAGATTCCAGACTCCAAAAGCAATGGGCAATTCCGTGCAACCAAGGATGAGCATTTCCGCTCCGTCTTTTGCAAGCCTGTCAGCCAGACGGCGCAATCCGCTGACATCCAGGTTGAAATTCCCGGCTTTCACGCCACTGTAAATAACGTCCGTCACGCATTGCTGCTCGTCCTTGTTCGGCACAAGGCAGGTGATACCGCGCGCCTCAAAGCCGGTCCTGTAGACGCCGCTCTGGGCCGTAGCGCTTGTTGACAGGATGCCCACGGTCTTCATACCAAGGCGCACCACCTCTTGTACAGTTTCCTCAATCATACTGATAATGGGTATTGCAACCTGCGCGGCAATATCCTGTAAAAAATAATGCGCTGTATTACAGGGCATTACCAAAAAATCCGCGCCCGCGTTCATAAGAAGGTTCGCAGAAGCGATCATCTGGGGCCGGGGATCCGCACCGCCGTGCAGTATTGCCTGGGTTCTGTCCGGAATGTTGGTATTGCTGTCCGCAAGAACACGCAAATGTTCATTATCGTTCTTTGCATCCGTCAGCAAGGTGATGGATTTCATGAGTTCCGCCGTGGCCAACGGTCCCATGCCGCCAAGAATTCCAATGGTTTTTTTCATATACTCACCTTCTTATTGAAAAAATGCCCTACGGACGGGAATAAGTATAGCCGGAGAGCAACCGCTTAACAATGGGAAACCGCGAGTAGCCCACAGCAAAAGGATTCCAACTCCGATAAAAAAACGGGGCCCCTTCCTGAGTTCAGGAGAGAAGACCCCGTAAAACCGTGGCGTTTTGCAAGATATGCGCTGTCAGGATGACACAATCGCGCACATACTTACACGCGTATTACCAATTTTTCATATCAATGGTTTTTTCGCTCTTAGAAACAATCGCAACCCCGGCAATGTCGCCGGTCACGTTCATGCTGGTGCGGCCCATGTCGAGCAGCGCGTCAATACCGAGAATCATGGAGTACGCAGCGGCAACGGCGGAGCCTTCAACAATGTTCAGACCAACGGATTCAAGTACCATCAGAAGCATGATCGCACCGGCTCCGGGCACGCCAGCAGTTCCGACAGCGGCGAGAGTGGCGGTTATCATGACGGTGATCTGCTGTTCAAAGCCCAGCGGCTGGCCCGTGGCAAATCCGATGAACATCGCGCAGACAGCTAAGTAGATGGCGGTTCCGTCCATGTTGACCGTGGCGCCGATGGGCAGGGCGAACGAGGACGTCGCACGCGGAATGCCCAGATTTTCTTCGGAAACACGCATGGTGACGGGCAACGTGGCACTGGAGGAACGGGTTACAAAAGCCGTAATGGTGGCTTCATGGCACCCTTTGATAAACTTGGTGAACTTCAAGCCAAAGAGCGCAAGAAGGCTGCCGTAGCCCAAAACAAGGTGAGCAACCAGGCCAACATAAACAACCACGGTAACGAACAACAGGGGTCCAATGGCCTTGGGTCCCTGCTTGGCGAACACAATCGCGATCAGCACGAACACGCCGATAGGCGCATACTGCATGATACCGCGCACGACCACGTACATGGTTTCAGCGGCAACCGTGCACATATGGAACAAAGAGTCCGCATACCCGGCAATGGCTTTATCCTTGCTGTCTCTGATAACCGCAAGGGCGATACCAAAAACAAGGGAGAAGAAAATAATAGGAAGAACGTCGCCCTTGGCGAGCGATTCCGCAGGGTTGGTGGGAACGATATTCAGGAATACCTGAGCAAGAGTCGGCGGGGTAACGCTTTTACCGCTTGCGGCGGCATTGCCCGCGATATCCATTCCGAGGCCCGGCTGAAAAATATTGGCCAGAACAAGCGCGATGCCAACGGCAATAATGCTGGTAATCAAATAGTAAAGGAGCGTTTTAAGTCCAACGCGCCCCAACTGGCTCGGCGTTATGCTCGCGGCACCTGTAATGAGCGAGAAGAAAATAACCGGCACAACAATCATTTTCAGCAGCCGGATGAATAGGTCGCCGAAAAAGCTGGTGTGTTTAACAAAGGTGTCCGTTGCTTCCGGCATTGACCCCAGAATACATCCGACAATGCCCCCAAGAATGAGGCCGGTCAATATGCGGGCCAATAGATTTGTCTCAAAATACCAAGACATGAACCCTGATTTTTTTGCTACACCGTCTGACATAGCCGCTCCTTTTGATGAATGGGAAGATTAAGCCAACATAATTTGTGCCAACATAAACTTAGTACGTCTGGAAATCAATTCCCAGAAGGGAAGTAATTCACTTCACGCGAAGACGCCGCGCCGGACGCGGTATCTTCGGGCAAGCCTCCTCTTTTGCGTTATAAACAAAAATCCTCTTGCTTCATTTCTCAATGTTTTTAGAATTTACGCTATAACGTGTGGAAGGGCAATCGGGCTTTGGCTGATTTTGTATAGCGGATGCCAGACGGGAAACGCAACAACAGCGACCGGAAAGGCCTCACCCATTCCGGTCGCCGCATTCATTGTATACCCAAATACCAGTGCAGGCCCGTTGACGCTACCCGCAAAAGGCAACTAGGACATGAACTTCTGGAGGCACTGTGCCGCCAGAACAGTCTCCCCTCTCTGGTTGAACACTTCCACCTTGCTGACCATCTTGTTGGTTTCATGATCAAACTCACTCACGGTCTGGTGGGCAGTCAGGGTATCGCCAAAGAAAATCGGCTTAATGAACCGAACCTTGTCATACCCGTAGAGAACAGCCGGGGTCCAGTAGCCGTATTTTTTCATGATGTTGGTCGCAACCGTGCTGGCCAACCCCATGGCAATGACCCCGTGAGCAATCTGTTTGCCCATGGGCGCGGATTCCGCGTACACTTTGTTCATATGCAGTTCGTAAAAATCACCCGTAATACCCGCGAACAAGTATACGTCTGTTTCTGTGATGGTCTTGGAAAAAGAGACTGTATCGCCTACTTGCGGTTTGATGTCGGCCACGTTGTTTCTCCAGTATGTTTCGGTTATGCGCGGGGCGTTTGCCCCGCGCGGAATCGTTGTAGCATTGTCCTGCTCGGTACTGCAATGCGATCACAGAACCCGCAGGCTGTGTCGGCAAATACGCAATTTTTCCGGCAAGGAAAATCCTGTTATTTTAGTTAAAGATCCTCAGAGCACATTCCCTCATGCCAGGCGATGTCCGACACAGCCAGAGGGGAAAGGGACATTTGCCGGTTTTGCTTAAGCCAGCAAGTTCCCCGCAATAACCATCCGCTGCACTTCGCTGGTGCCTTCGTAAATTTCCGTGATCTTGGCATCGCGCATATAGCGTTCAACCGGATACGCCTTGGTGTAGCCCAGCCCGCCGTGAACCTGGATGGCCTTGGTGGTGACCCACATGGCCGCTTCAGAGGCAAACAGTTTGGCCATGGCCGCTTCACGGCTGTAGCGTTTGCCGGTGTCGCGCACCGAGGCAGCGCGGTAGACGAGCTGGCGGGCGGCATCCGTGCGCAGATCCATATCCGCGAGCATCCATTGCAGACCCTGATTGGCCGCAATGGGCTTACCGAACTGTATACGGCTCTTGGCATAGCCTACAGCTGCGTCAAGCGCACCCTGCGCTATACCCAGAGCTTGGGAGCCAATGCCGATACGTCCGCAGTCAAGCGACTGCATGGCGATCTTGAACCCTTCCCCTTCCTTGCCAAGCAGGTTTTCTTTGGGGACTTCGCAGTTGTCGTAAATGATTTCATGGGTGGAGGAAGCACAGATACCGAGCTTTTCTTCCTTCTGTCCAACCTTGAAGCCGGGGAACTTCTTGTCCACGATGAACGCGGAAATACCCTTCAGACCCTTGGATTTGTCCGTCATGGCAAAGGCGATGAAGGTTTCCGCCACGCCACCGTTGGTAATGAAAATCTTGGAACCCCGGAGGATATACTTGTCGCCCTCCAGAGTGGCGGTTGTCTGCTGCGCGGAGGCATCCGTACCGGCGTTGGGTTCGGTCAGGGTGAACGCGCCAAGCTTGCGCCCACTGGCAAGATCCGGAACGTATTTTCTCTTCTGTTCTTCCGTGCCGAACTGCATGATGGGCACAATGCAGAGCGCCACATGAGTGGAAAGCACGCAACCGTGGGAAGCGCACACGCGGGAAAGTTCTTCAATGGCCATGGCCAAACTGAGAGTGTCGCCACCCGCTCCACCGTATTCTTCCGGAGTCGCCAGACCAAACAGGCCGAGTTCGGCCATACGTTTGACCGTGGCAGCCGGGAATTCATGCTTTCTGTCCATTTCCGCAGCTATGGGAGCAACTTCTTCAACCGCGAATTCGCGGACCATGTTTCTGATCAGTTCCTGGTCTTCTGTGGGCATATACATTGTTTTTCTCTCCGGTTCGTGCTTTCGTAGGAAAGCCGTTTCGTTATGAAAAGGTACACCGTTTTGCCGTCGAGTCGGTACGCTCATAAGCGGCATCGTCAAGTAGAACTATAATAAAAGCAAGCATTGTGCCACAAAAGCAGATAGTCTCAGCAAGCCGCTGTTTCTGGGTAAAACCCTTGCAGACGCGATGAAATCTTCGGCCAGACCATGTTTGCGGAAATAACATCATTAAAAAAAACAGCTTATTACAGCACAGCCAACGGCGCATTCCCATGCGGCAATATAATTCGATATTATTACAATATATTACACCAACACACCTACAATACTCCAACCCGATACACCTCCTCCTGTTCCAAGTTCAGAACAAGCCATCACTAGTTTTTATTTTCTTTTTATAATTCAGCATAATAATCATGTTCTGAAAACGGAAATTGTTCCCATTTCGGAACAAACACCATGCGACAGAACCGACTCTGTGTGTCGTATGAAGCGCGAATATCGCAGCCCTTCCTGGATTATAACGAGCTGTCAGGAATAACAGGAAACCGTGGGGCATGATCAACTTTTCAATCTTGAGAACCATCCGGATCTTTATCATAGCTTCAATGCCATCTCCATCACCCTTCCCTCCTCAGGGAAAGAGGGTTCGACATTATCCCCCTTGCACCCGTTTTCTGGGCGACGGGCCAAAAATTGACGCAATCGTGGCTAGGATCAAGGCATATTGCATTGGCAACGTATATATTGCCGCGCACGGGACAATCCGTGCGGATGCAAAGCTCTGGACATCAAATTTCTGCGGGAATTGGCTCTCAATGCAAGGCCGAAACAGCCGCACTGCCCCTGGAAGTTACGCAGTGTTCAATGATGCAGCGGTTATGGTCGTTGCATCGGTGATGGTGTTAGGTTCTCCTGCTCCTGTGGACAAGAAGAACAATCTCTGTCACTATTTTCATTCGGCATAAGAACTGGCGTGCCGTGCTGAAGCATTGCGCGCAACATTATGATAAAACGAAACGTTGACAATACCTAACTCGCGGATCTACGCCCAATAATGGAGGGAGTCTCATGGAAAAATGGCCCAACGCCGTCGCGGTTTTCGCCCGTATTCTTCTTATATCGCTTATTGCGGCCACACTATGTATTAACGGCTGCGCGATAGTGCAACCGAATGACGGTTACTATGATTCCGACGACGAACGCTACCGCAGACAGCTTGAC
>JGI994J12354_10005946_pt1 | contig 10336 bp, 11 predicted proteins | sample IntmicLarv3ML3BL_FD_12354 | JGI IMG/M metagenome (IMG submission 12354)
CGGCTGCCATTACCTATGCATATCCGCCTGACCCGACAATTGCCAACGTTAATGATGATGTTACTTTTATCTATGTTTATGAAAAAGCCGCGGCAGGCGACCCAACTGCGACTAAATCCGCAAGGATAAGCACAAATGGCTCGACATGGAGCGCTTATTCAGTAGGTACACCGGAATCGCCAATTAGCGTAGACACAGGGAATTACATCGAATACAGGATTGTGGTTTCCGGAGTAACAGGAACTGCCAACCTTACCATCACCGACCTTCTGCCCGAAGGTTTGGAGCTGTATGGTACGGGAAGCCCAAGCCCATCATCAGGCTTTTCAAGCACGAAGGTTGGTAATCGCGTTGAAGTCAAATGGTCTGGAAATTATTCATCATCTACACGTACTTTTACAGTTCGAACCAGAGTAACCGCAGCCAGTGGACTCTTTATCAACAACGCCATGGTTGATACGCCTGCCAAGAAAAACATTCTTACAAATTCTACCTATCACCGTACAGGATTTGTACTTACTGAACAGTTCCGCGAGTTGGATAATGAAACCAATATCCTTTTTCCGAACAGAACTGTTACCGTTCCCGTGGGCAGCGCTTATACGGAAAATCCCGAAAATCTTCTTGCCATGGACTGGACATACGTGGGCTGGAGATTGGGCAGCGACCCAACGGTGCATCCTCCGGGCACGCCGACCCCTGATACGATTATTGCTTCAGTGAATGGAGCGGATACAATAACCTATCTGTACAAACCGACCCCGCCGCCAACCCCGAAAACTGAGAACATTCTTCATATTCGCCAGATTGTAATTGACCCTGTTTCCGGTATTGAGACCCCTATTATGGGATATTTTGAACTGACCGGAGGCGGCAACAGCCTGCCGCTCATCAGTGAATCCGGAATCGAAGGGGTGTATGTTACGCAATTCAGCGAATATAAGCTGGTCGGTGATGTGGCATTTAATGTATACGATTTCATTCCCCAGTATTATGAATTCGCGGGGCATTACAAAAACACCGGAACATCTCCCGATGCGGAGCATGATGACAGCGATGAACGGATATTGCCTAACATAGTGGCAAATGGCAGTATTATACTGGACTACTCAAGCGAAGGCGAATATTGGCTTACAGTGTACACCAAGCCCAGAGGCGTTCCTAGCGATTATGAGTGGGATTATGCCACAAACGATTTTGGCTCAATTAATCGCTGATGATGAAAAAGTGGTTAACAGGCATTCTTATGGCATCAGCAGTCGCGGTTTTGTGTGTTTCCGGCTGGCATCTTCATAAGGATTACAACGAACAAAAGGATTCTGATGCACAGATTGCAATGAAGCCGGATATCCTAAGCGCGGAAGACGACCCGGAGATTTTTCCGCTAATGGATTTTACCGCTCTTGAAGAACAAAACGAAGAGATTATAGCATGGCTGACAATCGACGGACTGGGTATAGAGTATCCAATTCTCCAGTCCGTCGATAACAGCTATTATCTCACGCACACGGCAGAAAAAAAGGGTAATAAACAAGGTGCTATCTTCTTGGATTATCGAAATAGTTATGATTTTTCCGATTTTTACAGCATCGTATATGGCCACAACATAAAAGGCGGAAAAATGCTCGGCAATCTGCCAAGCATGAAGGAAAGCGGCTATTTTCACCGAATCACAACAGGTATGCTCTATACGCCCGCAAAAACCTACCGTTTGGAGATTTTTGCCGTGGTAGTGGCAGGTTCAACGAGTGATTTCTATCGGTACATATTTCCCGATACGGCAAGCCTTGAGGCACATCTGGATATGATTCGAGAACATGCGAAACAGTACAGAGATATTGGTGTGACAACCCAAGACAGGTTGGTGGCGTTGTCAACATGCTCATACGAGTACAAAAACGCCCGAACAATCGTCATCGCACGGTTGGACGGATAAAAGGACGCACGAAGAAACGGGGGATTATTTATGGCTAAAATGCTGAATGGATTTTGGATATTTTCCACGGAACAAGGCGGGTACAAAAAAGCTCAAGTTGATGAGTGTATTGCATCCGTTTATGGTGAATATGAAAAGCAATTCAATGAAAACGATCGTTTGAGAAGATTGAATAGGGAATTAAGAGCAAAACTCAAGAACGAAAAAGAGAAAAACATATCCTAAATTGATAGGGGAATATGTTGACAATTAATTATCGTTGTGATATAGTAATAATAGTTTTGAAAGGTAGGTGAGCAGATATTATGTTTGAAAATTACAAAACGAAAAATCGAAGTAGTATTGCTTGCCTTATAAACGAATAATAGCGCTCGTGTTTATCTGTCGGCAATAAATTTATGCACTTCTGTTTTTCAGGAGTGCTATTTTATTTTGAAAGGAAAAACACGATGTTAAAAATGAAAAATCTTGTTGATAACAGAGAATTGGCGATTTATCTTCTGGGAAACTGGGATTATGATTCCAATCAATTAGACATCCTTAATCATTTTCGCATTTCATCAAATGCAGTCTATTCGTTTTTTTGCAATGACAATGTTAATTTCCTGCGATTTGCGCCTGTTGAAGAAAAGGAACCGTTTTCGGTTCAGGCTGAGCTTGAATTTCTCCGTTATTTAAAAACAAATGGATACAATTCTGTTGAAACGGTGGTCTCGAAAAACGGCGAAGAATTTGTTGTTACAAAAACACCATGGGGAAGTTATATTGCGACAGTATTTAAGGGAGCACCCGGAAAACAACTCTCTCAAATTGAATATTCCGATGCGCTGTATTTTGGATATGGTGAGGCGCTTGGGAAGTTACATTCAATGAGTAAACATTATACGCCAAATATTAGGCGGCGTGATTGGAAAGAAAATTTAGATTGGGCCGATAAAATATTAAAAGAATGCGATGCTCCCGAAAAAGCATTCGAGGAGGTGCTCATAATTAAGAATTTTTTCTCAAATCTTCCCATGACACCGGACAATTATGGACTTGTACATTATGATTTTGAGTTGGATAATGTGTTTTTTGACAGTGAAAGTGGCCTTTACACGCCTATAGACTTTGATGATTCAATGTATAACTGGTTTGTGGTTGACATTGAGCAGTCATTGGAGAGTATAAAAGATGAATTGGACAATCAGTACCATGATAATGCTACAAAAAAATTTATTGACGGATACCGTTTAAAAATTGATGTTGATGAATCGCTTCTGGGGATTATGCCATTGTTCAAGCGTTTTGTGGATTTGTTTGGATATACCCGATGTCTGCACTGTATTCACGAACCTATCGAGCACGAAGAGGAGTGGATGCCGCCTTTGAAAGAGCAGCTTGAAATTTCAATGGTAAAACGAAGTGAGAATTTTGGGAAAGAGATTTATATATAGCTTCCATAAATAGGTTGTGAACAAAAAAGCACGTTTTATGTAGATGTTGCCCTAACTTATTTTAACAACCAAACTATTGCTTTTTAAAATGGAATCTGTTACACTTAAGGGGACATTTATGTTTTGGTTTAATAAATAAGATTTTTGGAGGAGTTTACGAATGAAAAAACTATTGGCGTTAGTGTTGGTAGGAATAATGACTTTCGCAATTGTGGGGTGCTCTTCGTCTGACACCGGTTCCGGAACCAAGCTGGAAACTATTAAGGACAAAAAAGTGCTGTCGGTTTATATGGACCCTAATTTCCCGCCTTTTGAGTATATGGGAAGCAACAGAGAAATCACAGGTGTCGATGCGGAAATCGCGAAGGCAATCGCCGCGGAGTTGGGCGCGAAAGCGGATTTAAGCTCTGCTGACTTTGATTCGATTATAATGTCGCTGAAAAGCGGCAAGGGCGACATCGGAATTTCTGGTATAACCATCAGAGATGACCGCAAGGAAAACGTGGATTTTTCCGACCCGTACATCAAGTCTGTACAGTATTTGATTTTGGCTGAAGATTCTGAAATAGCGTATCTGGAAGACCTCGCGGGGAAAACAGTTGGTGTGGCGTTGGGATACACGGGTCAATTCTTGATGGAGGACGAGCTTGCCAAGGATGAAGAGGAAGGCACGCAAGGTGTTCTTTACGGCAAGAATACAGTTATCAGAGAATACAAAAGCGCGATGGAAGGCGCACAGGATGTCGGAAACCGCGTTGATGCGGTTGTAATGGATGAATATGTTGCTAAAAATATCGTTTCAAACAACAGCAATTTGAAAGCAATCGAGTTGAGATACAAGGACGGCACCCTTGCCGAGGAGGAATACGGCGTGGCGGTGGCCAAAGGAAACGAAGATTTGTTGGTGGTAATTAATAAGGTAATCAACGAATTGAAGCAACAGGGCAAGATTGAACAGTGGGTCGTTCAGTTTGCAGAGGATTACATCGCGAGCTGATAACACAATTGATTAAAAAGGCAGGTAGAGATAGGTCTGCCTGCCTTTTTTACAGTAATTTTTAACGGGAGGAAAACTGTGGAGTGGTTTCAAAACATTGCTGATTGGCTGGTGAAACAGTTTAACAGCACTTTCATTGTGAAAGACCGGTATTTGCTGTTTGTGGAGGGCTTCAAAAATACAATTATAATAGCGTTGGGTGCGGTGGTAATCGGGGTGTTTCTCGGCATTCTGGTGGCCACGATAAGAGTTTATTACACACAGACGAAAAAGCTGAAGATTCTCAACTGGATTTGCGGGGCATATCTGTCCATTTTTCGCGGAACGCCTGTTGTTGTACAACTTCTGATTATGTATTTTATTGTGTTCCAAAATGTCAAAAATGGCGTCATAGTTGCCACAATTTCATTTGGTATCAATTCGGGTGCATATGTGGCCGAAATCATACGTGCGGGCATTCTCGCCGTGGATATCGGGCAAACAGAGGCCGGACGCTCGCTTGGATTCTCCTCCGCAAAAACAATGATTTTAATCGTTCTTCCGCAAGCGATAAAAAATGTTTTGCCCGCTTTGGGAAACGAATTTGTCATGTTGTTGAAAGAAACATCTGTCGCAGGATATATTTCGGTGCGTGATTTAACAAGGGCAGGTGAAAACGTGCGCGCAAACACAGCAGAACCGTTTTTCTCGCTGCTTTTTGTGGCGCTTGTTTATTTCATTTTAATATCAGGGATAACAAAGCTCTTGAAAATGGCTGAAAGGAGGTTGGCGAAAGGTGATAGAAGTCAAAAACCTGAATAAATATTTCGGCGAAAATCATGTGTTGCGTGATATTAATTACACCATAAACAAAGGCGAAAAAATCGTCATTGTGGGACCGAGCGGGTCGGGGAAGAGCACCTTTTTGCGCTGTCTGAACCTATTGGAGCAGCCGACCTCCGGAGAGGTTGTTTTCGAAGGTGCTGACATAACCCACGCCGGCAAAGGAATCAACAAAATCCGCGAAAAAATGGGGATGGTGTTTCAACATTTTAATTTGTTCCCGCATTTAACGGTGAGACGCAACATCTCCATAGCGCCGGCAAAACTGGGACTTATGTCCAAAGAGCAGGCCAACCAAAAGGCGGATGAGCTGCTAAAACGTATAGGGCTTGCCGACAAAGGCGATACATATCCAAACATGCTTTCCGGCGGTCAAAAGCAAAGAATCGCTATCTTGCGGGCGCTCGCGATGAACCCCGATGTCATGTTGTTTGATGAGCCTACCTCGGCGCTTGACCCGGAGATGGTGGGGGAGGTGCTGACCCTCATGAAGGAATTGGCGGAAGCGGGGATGACGATGGTGGTGGTTACCCACGAAATGGGATTCGCCCGCGAAGTGGCGACCAAGGTGCTTTTCATGGACGAGGGTAAAATTGTCGAGGAAGCTCCGCCGGAAACCTTCTTCACTGCGCCGAAAAACCCGAGGTTGGTTGACTTTTTGTCAAAAGTTTTGTAGGTTGTAATGCGCCGAAGATTAAGGAAAGGCAGGTCATAAAAAACACAAACTGCTTGACTTTTGATGCATTTGCATATGGAATGAACACATATTTTTATAAGGACGATGATAATTATGAAACAAATTTGTAATCCTATTATTGAGGGTTGGTATGCTGATCCTGAGGCGAGATTTTATGAAGGAAAATATTATATTTATGTTACGCGAAGTGAAACCGATTATGAAGACCAAATGAATATTGACGCTTTTTCCTCAAGCGATTTGCTGCATTGGGAAAAGCATGAAGGCATTCTTGATATGAGCGGGTTCCCTTATGTTACGCATGCTCTGTGGGCACCAACGATTACGTTTTATAAAGGCCGATATTATCTGATGTTTGCCTCCAACAATGTCCAGTTTGACGGTCAGATTGGCGGAATTGAAGTCACTGTGTCGAACTCGCCCACAGGGCCTTTTCGCGCGCTGATTGGCAAGCCGCTCATCCAAAAACTTTTTAACAAAGCAGAACCGATTGACGCACATTTATTTGAAGATGATGACGGAAGCAACTATCTCTATTATGGTGGGGCGGAGCATTGCAATGTTTGCCGGTTAAGCGATGATTTTACTGAAATTGTTCCCCTGCATCAAAATGGCAAGTTGTATCACGAGATTGATCTTCCAAATTATATGGAGGCTCCGTGTATGATTAAAGACCGCGGGATTTATTATCTTATGTGGTCGTCCGGCAATTGGCGTGACGAAACATACAGCATCAGCTATGCTTCGTCCGATTCGCCTATCGACGGGTTCGAAAATGCCTCGCAAATTTTGAGTTCTCAGCCCCCGGTTGCCGATGGTCCCGGACATCACGGATTCTTGTATTTTGAGCCGTTGCAGCAATATCTCATCGTATATCACCGGAGAATCATCGGTGACGATGAACCGGGACATCGCGTTCTTTGCATAGATAAAATGAATCTTGGTGACGGCCGTATTGAGCCAATTGTTATGACAAATTCATGGGAATATTAGTGAATGCGGTGGTTGAGAAAAAGATTCTTCGCAGGCTCAGAATGACAGGGTGGGGGAGTGTTTGAATATGGATGTGGTTGCATATACGATGGAATATACCGGTTTTCCCATTAATTCGAGCCTCACATCGCTTACGCAATTTGAAGAAAAATATTACGAGGAATATAAGACGATTTATGAGGATTGCTTTTATAAAATGCGTAAAGCGTTATGTCTTGAGCCATACAATGACTGCGACTCGTTGGAACAGCTTCTTGCCAAAAAAGAAGATATATATTTGTTGGTCGTCGATAACAAATTGATTGGTTCTGTCGCAGTTTATGGAAATGAAATTGATGATTTGATTGTTTCACAAAATTTCCAAAATCAGGGATATGGTAAAAAATTGCTTCTGTTTGGTGTTGCTTTGTTACAAAGAAAGAACATCTCGCCTATAATTCTCGGCGTTGCTGAGTGGAATCAAAAAGCGATTACCTTATACAAAAACAACGGCTTCGTTGTTTCGAAGATAGAAACGGTAGTTGTTTAAGGTTATCCAAAGGAGGAAGATATGAAAAGCAGTAAGAGAAAGGCTTTCATCGTCATTGTGTGTTTTATAATTGCGGTTGTTTTAGTTCATGTGGTTTCATCGTTGACTTTGGATAAGCGTATTGAATATAAAAAAATATCCGTCCATTCGGAAAAGCTGCCCGCCGAGATGAACGGATATAAAATAGCTTTTGTAACCGATACCCACGCCATGACAAGGCAAGACCTTAAAGATGTTGTGCAACAGCTAAACCAAATGCAGCTAAATTTATTACTTCTTGGTGGGGACTTTCCGTCAAGCGAGGGTGCTCCCGCACGCTCAATGGAGGAGTTGTCGCAAACGGTCACAACCGACGGCATATATGGCGTGGAGGGAAATCATGACAACTATTTAGACTTGTTTGCCGCTATGGAGCGATATTCTGTTCATCCGCTGTCGAATGACGGTGTATATATTCGGGAGAACTTTTATTTGGCGGGGGTTGAAGACCTTTGGAACCGCAATCCCGATATATCTGCGGCGACGGAAAATGCACAAGCTGATGATTTTGTGCTGCTTCTCGCGCATAACCCGGATATTACCATGATACAGGATACATCGTCTGTCGATTTAATTCTAAGCGGGCATACGCACGGCGGCCAGGTCACATTTTTCGGAATATGGGCACCGGAATTGACCTTGCGCAAAACCATCACAAATTATGGCCAGCGGTTCATGTCGGGGTGGGCAAAATCACGGGATGGCGTTCCGGTTTATGTCAGCAACGGCACAGGATATCTGAGCGGGGTTCCGCGGGTTTTTGCCCGTCCGCAGGTAATCGTTATCACGTTGGCTGTTGATTGAATGTATATTGAGTTCTTGCCCTTCGGCAAGAGTCAAAATAAATTAAAAAAGAAAAGGGGAAAATTCATGTTAGAGGTTCTTTTGATTATGAGCATTGTCTATGCAATCCAACTTATGCCGATTAGGGGGAAAAGCTTGCACCAGCTTAATCCCGCCCAGATGAAAAGGGTAGAGAAATTTTTTCAGATATACATGAGGACGCGCAAAGGTAAGCAGACTCCCAATATGCAAATGGAGGAGTATCTGCCAATTCTTCAAAAACAAGCGCTCAGATATTTGATAATGGCGATTGTTATACTGCCGGTTTATGTTGCGGTCGTTTTGGCTATTTATTCGCCAATGTTTTTTGCCTGATTGCAAAAAAAGTGAAGTAAGCGCACAAGATGCTTGCGGAATTTCCCGTTGCGGCTGATTAACAAAAGGATGGTGTAGCGAAACATGAAACATTTAAGGGTATTGTTAATTCTGGTTATGGTGAGCTTGCTAATGCTCTCCGGTTGCAATAAACGTACAGCGGGCGATAGCTCCGACCAACCGCCGACTTCTGTGGAGACACAGCCGACAATAGAAACACAGCCACCAGTGGATGTACAGCCGCCGGCGAATGTACAACCGACGGGATACGAAATTTTTGATGGATTTGCAAAAACGCCATCACATTATTACAGTAAAAACGGCGAGGAAATGGTGCGTGCGCCGGTTGACAACCTCAACCAGCAACAGAAAATTCCACTGCCAGAAAATTATGAAGGAATTCGATTGGTAAACGCGGAAATCTGTGGCATTACCGAGGATTGGCTATTTGTTAATTTTTGGGAATACTTCGAAAAAATACGTGACCCGAATGGATATGAATATGAAGTCGGGGATGTTGAAAACCGGATGTGTATTACATTCCGCATCGCGATGGAAAGCTGGGAGGCGGAAGCGGTCAAGATAGGTAGATATGATATGGACACTGCTCCGTGGTACAATCCTGCGAGCGATTCGCTACTTATTCCATATATAGTAAAAAACAACGGAAGCGCTAGAGTCATAAATTTCGAATATATGCCACTGACTACCCGAAAAACCGCGCAGGTTTTTGTGGATGGAAAGCCGCTGTCCATTGTTAGCCGGATCCATTTGTGGATTAATGCACTGGATAACAGAGCGGTATTTGAGGAGCAGTTAGGCGAAAAATCCGAACACAGTAATTTTTATGTTTTTGACGAACAGAACAAGGTTCAGCTTAAAACATACGATGAAATGAGTTTTGTGGAATATTTTGACGAAGTGCCGCAGATTACAGAAGCAGGAATGTACATAGGGGATTCAGTCATATCAGGGGAGTTTGTGTATTATTTGCAGTATAGTTCTGCAAGCGAGTGGAAAACCACCGATTTGTATCGCGTGAAAGCGGATGGAACAGGTCAAGAGTTGGTGCGGACAAACACGAATATCAAACAGCTTAATTCGGTGAAAGATACGCTGTTTTGTATGACATACACCACTCCCCAAAAATGGGATGCACCCGATGATGAGGAACATGAAATTGAGATGCGCCTATTGAATAATGATGGAGAACTTGGCAAGGTGCTGTTTCGATACATAGAAAATCCAATGGGAAACAGCACATATTGGGTAGATTCTTATGATGGCAAGGTAATGGTTCGGTTTTACAGGATTTACAGCTCATCAACCTTTACGTTCCTTTACGATATTGAGAGCGGAGCGTCATTTCCGGTGGGCGTGGCATTGGGAAATTGAATTTTTCCATATGAGGATTTTTAAAAGGCGTCTGCCGTGGAGATATATCCACGGCAGACGCCTTTTTATTCTTCTTCTGATGGGTCGGTAGTGCCATCAGAACTTTCGGGCGGATATAGGATTGCCATTACATCCCTGACAGCATCGGCAATGCACATTCCCTGCCGTTCAAAATCACGATAATCGACACCGTATACCTTATCGGACATGACAGCGGGCACATCGGCAAATTTCAACTTAATTTGCTCCACTAAATTCGCAGGGCATAAGATAACCTGTGCCGATTCCCAATTTTCCGCCGCGGTTGTCCACTGTGTACCGTTTGCGGCCGCGT
>JGI994J12354_10005947_pt1 | contig 10335 bp, 9 predicted proteins | sample IntmicLarv3ML3BL_FD_12354 | JGI IMG/M metagenome (IMG submission 12354)
ATGCGATTATGATGCTGCAGCACCTTGATGCATGGGGTGTTGTTACATTGGATTTTTTAAAGTAATTTTTTGATATAAAACATATAAATTTTATAATCATAGTAACGCTATGTTTTTTTGTAATACAAGTTGTTTCATCCAAAACTATAAAAAATATTTTTATATATTTTAACCACATTTTGTTTTACTAATTTGTCAGAGACTCCGAGAGGCTATAGCACTAATAACTATAATTTTACTAACTTTCCCACTACTTCCACATGAGATGTGAAAGAAAACAAATCCACAGGTTGAACCTTTTCCAATTGATATCCTTTGTCAGATAAAATTTTGATATCTCTTGCAAAAGTAGATGGATTACATGATATATATATTATTTCTTTGATGTTATTATCACTAACTGCCAAAAGAGAACTTTCTTCTATACCTTTTCTGGGAGGGTCAAATATAATAACGTCTATTTTTTCTTTTTTTTCAATTATCTCTGGCAATTTTTCTTCCACTTTACCATTAATAAACTCTATATTTGTAATATTGTTTTCCCTCGCAGCAATTATTCCGTTCTTTGTCGCAGATGAAATAACTTCAATGGCAAATATTTTTTTGGCTTTTGGAGATAATATCATTGCTATTGTCCCTGTGCCAGAATAGGCATCTACTATGGTTTTGTTTTGAATGTCCTCAAGAAAATCCATTGCAATATTATATAATTTCTTAGTTTGAGGCAAATTAATCTGAAAAAAAGACAAGGGAGAAATATTGAATTTTATTTTATTTATCTCCTCTGTAATTACCTTATCCCCTTCTATCAAAATATTCTCTCTTCCCAAAGCTACATTGGTATTTTTATTATTTAAGGAGATGTAAATAGATTTTATATTTTTTATTTTTTTCTTTAATTCTTTTAAAATATCACTACAAGTTTTGTGAACTTTATTACTATTGATGATTAAGACAACCATTGCCTCACTTTTAGAATTTGTTCTCACCATCACATGTCTTAACAGACCTTGACAAGTTATTTCATCGTAGACAGATACTTTATTTTGGTTAAGTAATTTTTTTAACTCATTTATAATTTCATTTCCTAATTTAGAATTAAGAATATTTTCTTTCACTTGAAAAATCTCGTGGGATTTTCTTTTGAAAAAACCAGTAATTATTTGTCCATCCATCTTACTAAAGGGTTCAATGATTTTGTTGCGATAATTATAAGGATTATCAGCTCCAACGACCTCTCCAACTAAAATATTATTGATTTTTCCAATTTTAAATAAAACATCCTCTACCATGGACTTTTTATATTTTAGTTGAGATTGGTAGACAAGCATCCCAAAATCACATCCTTGAAAATCTTCATAAGAAATCTTGGAAATATCATCTATTCTTTCTTTAGATGGTTCAATAATACTCTCAATTAAAGCTCTTCCGTAGGTTTTCTTAAGGGATATAATTTTTACTTGAAGAAAATCTCCAGGAACAGACATGGGGACAAAAATTGCAAAACCGTCATAATAACCCAGTCCCTCTCCCCCAGTAACTATTTTTTCTATTTTTACTTTTATTATCTGTCCATTAAAAAGGGTCATGATATCAACCTTTATTATTTTATATTATTCATTTATTCTAAAATATTCGATAGAAGTTGGAACATGCATATTTTCAGTTTCTTGCATTTCGTCAGCAATGCCTTCAATATCGGCCTTTTCATCATAAAGAATGGTATTCCTTTCTATTTCTTTTTGAATTTCACCCAATTGATTTCTTTTCAGAGAAATTTCGGCCTCTAATTTAGAGATTTTTTGTAAAGAGATAATATGAAGAATTCCCATTACAGTCAAAACAGATAAAAGAAATAAAAATTTTTTCATTTTATCAAATCCTTTCTATTATTCGAAGTTTTGAGGAATGAGCTCTACTGTTGAGTTTTATTTCATTTTTATCAGGAATGATTGGTTTTTTAGTGACAATCTTTCCTAAAGCTTTCCCATTACAGTTACAAATAAGAATTTCAGGTGGGCATTTACAGGCAGTGGACAGACTTTTGAAGGTATTCTTTACAATTCTGTCTTCAATAGAATGAAAGGTTATTATTCCCAAAAGTCCTCCTATTTTTAGAGAATCAACAGCCTTATATATAGCCTTTTCCAATACTTCCAACTCCTTATTAACTTCTATTCTAATGGCTTGAAAAGTCTTTTTGGCAGGATGCTTAGAAGCCCTTTCACTATAGGCTTTCTTTATAATATCCACCAGTTGAAAAGTAGTTTCTATTTTCCGTTTTTCTCTTTCATGGACAATTATTTTTGCAATTTTTCTGGAATGTCTTTCTTCTCCATAATGGAAAATGATTCTGGACAAATCTTCTTCGTTGTAATCATTAACCACATCATAAGCAGAAATATCAGCATTTTGATTCATTCTCATATCAAGTTTTGCATCAAATCTATAAGAAAATCCCCTTTGAGGATCATTTAGTTGTTCAGATGAAACTCCGATATCCATTAAAATTCCATCTACTTTATCTATACCTGCAGAGTATAAAACAATGTCTAAATTTTCAAAGTTATTTTTAAAAACTTGAAATTTGTCTCCAAAGGACTCCAGTCTTTTTTTGGAGAATTCAATTGCCTTATCATCTTGATCAATAGCAATCACTTTCCCCTTTGGCGAAAGTGAATTAAGAATTCCCACTGAATGACCACCTCCACCTAAAGTACAATCTAGATATACACCATCAGGGTCTTTTACTAAATTATTAATAACTTCCTGAAAAAGTACAGGAATATGATAAACATTTGTATTTTCCATTTTTACTCCACTGTGATAAATATTTAACGAAAAAGAATCCACAAAAATCTTTTAAAAAAATAGAATACAACAAAGAGTAAAATAGGAGAAAAATCTATGGGACTATTTGATGGCACGAACTTTCTAATTGGAGCCAGTAAAGGTTCAGTTACCTTATAAATTATTTCACCAAAGGTGGTCCTAGCTAAATTTGGAATCCACGAAAGAAGAACACGAACTAGTATAAGCAGTTCCATAATATCTATAGCTTTGAGTATAATAGAAAAAATCATAATATCCCTTCCTCCTTATATAATCAAGTTTATATGACGATTGATTATATAATTAATTTAAAAAGTAATGTTTGGCTTTGGAAGTATATTCAGCCCCTGACCAAATAGTCAAGATAACAGGTATTAGCATTAAGTAAGTCATATTAAAATTAATGCCAAAAATGATAAAATATTTTCCCGTAAGCATCATTATCAATATAACCACCATTTGACTGGTTGTTTTGTATTTTCCTAATTTGTCAGCAGCAATTACCTCACCATTGGATGCAGCTAAAATTCTGATACCACTGATTAAAAATTCTCTAGCAATGACCACAATTGACATCCAAGGTGGAATATAATTCAACTTGACAAAAATTACTAGGGCTGATATTACTAATACTTTATCAGCTAAAGGATCCATTATTTTACCAAAATCACTTGTTAGATTATACTTTCTGGCAAAATAGCCATCAAAAAAATCAGTAAGTGATGCGACTACAAAGAGAATAAAAGCAATAATTCTGAAAATAAAACCACCATTATCAGATTCTTGTAGAAAATATATAAATGGTATAGTTAGTACTAACCTTATAAAAGTTAATTTATTAGGTAAATTCATACATTTCTCCTTTAAATTATATAGTTATTCTATTTCAATCAGATGAAATTATTTGACCAATAAAATCGTAATCAAAATTTTGTTCAATTTTAATCTGAACGATTTCTCCAGCAAGTCCTGTTCCGTCATTAATTAATATTTTGCCATCAATATCATAGGCTTGATACTGACTCCTTCCCTCTAGTAAGTATTCACTTTCGTCTGAAAGGCCATCAATCATAACATCAATACTATTGTTAATTAATTCTTTATTTTTACTTTCAGATATTTCCCTTTGCAAATTCATAAGTTTAGTCCATCTTTCTTCTTTGACTTCTTCATCTATCTGATGAGGAAGATCGTATGCAATTGTATTTTCTTCTCTAGAATATTTGAAAACACCAATATGATTGAATTCAATTTCTTCCACAAAATTCATTAATTCTTGAAAATTTTCTTCGCTTTCTCCAGGAAAACCAACAATAAGAGAAGTTCTCAAAGATGCGTCAGGGATTTCTTTTCTGATATTATGCAAAATTTCTCTAGTTGCTTTGCCAGAAAGGCCCCTTCCCATAGCTTTTAATATGTCAGTGGAAATATGTTGTATGGGAATATCAAAATAATTACAGATTTTAGGTTCGTTTTTTATCAATTGAAGAAGTTCATCTGTAAAGGATGCAGGATACAAATAGTAAATCCTTATCCATTGGAGCTCATCGATATTTACCAATTCTCTCAAAAGAACTGGTAAAGATGGCCTTCCATAGATGTCATGTCCATATTCGGTGGTCTCTTGAGCAAGAATATTTAATTCCTTTACCCCACTGTGGACAAGTTTTTTAGCTTCATCCACAATATCTTCTATGGTCCTGCTCTTTAACTTCCCACGTAATTTTGGGATTGTACAGTAAGTACATCTTCTATTACAACCTTCAGATATTTTTAAATACGCAATATGTTTGGGTGTAGTCAAAATTCTATCGGTATTGGAAGATGGTAAAAATCCCATGTTATCACAATTGATTTCTTTTTTACCATCCAGAACATTGTCCACAATATCCAGGATACTATCTATTTGTCCAGTTCCAACTACAGCATCAATTTCTTTTATTTCGTATAGTAGTTCTTCTTGATATCTTTGAGCAAGACAGCCAGTGACTATTAATTTTAAGTCTTTGTTTTCTTTCTTGTGCTCTGCTACTTCTAAAATTGCTTCTATAGATTCATCTTTGGCATCTTCAATAAAACCACATGTATTAACAACCACTACATCAGCTTCATTGATTTCTCTTGTAATTGAAAAGTCTCTATTATTTACCAAAAGTCCCAAATAGTTTTCGCTATCCACCAAGTTTTTGCTGCAACCCAAACTGATTAGGGCTAACTTCATATATTCACCTCGAACTGAGTTAAAACTTATTTATAATTTTTTTTTGCTAAGACTAATTTTACCATTATCTGTGGAAATAACCTTTACATCAAAAATATCTCCTACTTTTAACACATCCTCTACTTTTTCCACCCTTTCTTTAGAAATTTCTGAAATATGTAAAAGACCCTCTTTTCCAGGCAAAATTTCCATGAAAGCTCCAAATTTTTGGAGGCTTACAACTCTTCCAGCATATACTTCCCCTACTTCAACATCCTTTACAAAATTGTTTACAAGTTTTATTGTTTCTTCCAATGCCAAAGCATCTTTTGATGCAATAACTACAGTTCCGTCATCGCTAATATCCACTGTGGCACCAGTTTTTTCAATGATTCCTTTGATATTTTTTCCACCAGGACCAATGAGTAAAGCAATTTTATCTGGAGCAATGTTAATTTTGTGAAGTCTTGGGACATTATCCTTCATCAAATTAGGAGTAGAGATAACTTCGTTCATCACTGTAAGTATTTCCATTCTAGCATTAAGAGCTTGAGTAAGAGCTATTCTCATGATTTCTTCAGTGATACCAGTTATTTTAATATCCATCTGTAGAGCTGTAATACCAGACTTTGTACCAGCAACTTTAAAGTCCATATCTCCCAAATGATCTTCCAATCCCATAATGTCAGTAAGTACAGTAAATTCATCTCCTTTTTTGATTAATCCCATGGCAATACCAGCCACATGTTCTTTAATTGGCACCCCAGCAGCCATAAGAGAAAGAGAGCCACCACATATTGATGCTTGAGAGGAAGAACCATTAGATTCAGTAATCTCAGAGACGACTCTTATTGTATAAGGAAAATCTTCCACTGCAGGCACCACATACTTTAAGGCTCTTTCAGCTAGAGAGCCATGTCCCAATTCACGTCTTCCTGGTGCTCCCATTCTTCCAGTCTCCCCCACTGAGTATGGAGGGAAATTATAATGTAAATAAAATTTCTTATAATACTCTTCTTCCAGATTGTCCACCAATTGTTCATTTTCTTTGGTACCTAAAGTGGTCATGACCACAGCTTGAGTTTCCCCTCTAGTGAACATAGCAGATCCATGAGGAACTGGTAATATGTCAATTTCAGCAAATAAATCTCTTATTTCATCTGTCTTTCTTCCATCAACTCTGTGTTTATCAAATAAAATAGCTTCTCTAACTAGTGTTTTCATTAAATCTTCATAATAATTTTTGAATTCTTTTTTTACTTCTGCAGGAACTTCTATTTCTTCAATGATATCTGAATTATTTTCATTAAAATTTTCCAAAGCCAATTTTGTATACAGTTCATCTTCCAGAGCACTAACAGCATCATCTCTATTGTGTTTTCCAGTGGTAGAAACGGCTTCTTTTAATCTTTGTGCTCCATGTACATCAATAAATTCTTTTACTAAAGGCATTACTGGACGTTTTTCAAATACAATTTTTTCTTTTCCAATTTCTTTAGCAATCATCTCTTGAAAGTCACAGATTTTTTTAATATTATCATGAGCAAACATAATAGCCTTAAGCATAGTTTCCTCGTCTAGTTCATTGGCTCCAGCCTCTACCATATTTACAGCAGTCTTAGAACCAGCCACTGCCAAGTCCAATTGACTTTCTTTTAATTGAGCCAAAGTTGGGTTTAATATAAATTGTCCATCTATCATTCCTACCACTACACCAGCCACGGGACCTAAAAATGGTAGATCAGACAACATTAAGGCCATGGATGACCCAGTAATTCCCAGACAATCAGGAGTGTTTTTGTCATCATAAGAAAGAACTGTATTTACAATATGCACATCATAACAAAATCCTTCTGGAAACATTGGTCTAATAGGTCTGTCTATCATTCTTGCTGTGAGAGTTGCATTGGTAGATGGTCTGCTTTCTCTTTTATTGAAACCTCCTGGAAATTTACCAGCAGCGTAGAATTTTTCAATGAAATCAACTGTCAAAGGAAAAAAATCTCCATTCTCTCTAGGCTGTCTACTACGATTAACGGTGCTCAAAATAACAGTATCCCCATATTCTACTACTACTGCTCCGCAAGATTGTCTGGCGATTTTTCCTGTGGAAAATTTTAGCATTCTCCCAGCTAACTCCAGCTCATATTTTTTTTCATCAAACATTAAATCCTCCTAAAATTTACAATTCAAATTTATTATATAAAAACTAAAAACTCAAAAGTAAATAATAAGGAATAAAAGTAGAAGGATTTTTACTTTTACTTCTTACTACTTACTTATTTTTGAGTACAGTCTTATCTCAAACAAGACATTAAGTAGTATACCATTTCTTACTATTTATAGCAAGATTATTTGTATTATATTTTTGTGTATTTTAGGGAATGATTCTGGATTAAGGACAGAGACACCATTATAAAAGAGAGAATTTAACAGTCCCATAAATTCTTACTTCACGAAATACAAAATATTAATATAAATGATTAATCTCTACAGAAAAAATCTCTTTTTGTTTTGAAAGTTCCCTAATCATAAGTTTTCCATCTTCTTGATGTGGAGGGATCAATGTATAAATAATTTCATTTTTATCATTCTTTTTATTTGTTTTTTTCACTTCTATGGAAAATTTCTCAAAAATTCGATAAGTACTATCCAAAATGTCTTCACTGTCAAGAGAATTCGTGTATAATATTTTTACTATACGCATATTTTTGGCTTCAATAAATTTCGTATCTATTATTTTGAGGGAGCCTAAAATCATAAAAACTGCAATAGCTGAAATGATTGAAAATCCATAATACCCCCAACCAATGATAAGGCCAAGGCATCCAACTATCCAGAGTGACGCAGCTGTAGTTAGTCCAGCTACTTTTCCTTTGTCCCTCAGAATTGCACCTGCACCTAAAAATCCAATTCCGCTTATTACTTGGGATCCATATCTTCCTATGGAAAAAGAGGAATTCCCAACAATGTTGGGATTAGTAGTATAAAAATGAATGAGATTTAATCTTGTAATATCCTCTAAAACTCCTATAAAAGTGGCACCTAAACACACCAACATATGGGTTCTAAAACCAGCAGGACGGTTTTTTTGGCCACGTTCAAAACCAATAACTCCTCCGACAATGATGGCAAGGATTATTCTTATCAGTAAATCTTTAATTTCTAATGATTGCGTAAATGTATACATAAAATTCCCTTCTTAATTATTAAAATTATTAAAATTATTAAAAAATATAATACATGCAAAATTATAAAATATTAATCAACTTCCCAATGGACAACTCTATTGACTGCCTTTTTCCATTTTTCATATTTTTTATTTATTTCTTCAGTGACCATACTTGGAATAAATTCTTTTTCCAATTTCCAATTTGTGGAAATATCATTTTTGGAGGCCCACATTCCTATGGCTAATCCAGCCAAATAAGCTACACCTAAAGAAGTCGTTTCCAAAATTTGAGGTCTTTCTACTGAAACATTCAAAATATCTGATTGAAACTGCATAAGAAAATTATTGGCACTGGCTCCACCATCAACTTTTAATTTGCTCAGTTTTAAGCCAGAATCTTCCTCCATAGCCAGTAAAATATCTTTTGTTTGGTATCCTATGGACTCTAGAGTGGCTCTTATAATATGATTCTTGTTGGTCCCTCTCGTGATACCTAATATGGCACCTCTAGCATACATATCCCAGTAAGGAGCGCCTAATCCCACAAAGGCAGGTACCACATATACACCTCCACTATCTTCCACCATATTAGCAAAATCTTCAGAATCACTGGTATTTGTGATTAATTTTACTTCATCTCTCAACCATTGAACCGCAGCACCACCTATGAAGATGCTTCCTTCTAATGCATATTGAACTTTGCCATTAATGCCAATGGCGATGGTGGTTATAAGACCATTATTACTTTTGACAAATTTGTCTCCGGTGTTCATCAATAGAAAACATCCTGTACCATAGGTGTTTTTAGAGTCGCCCTTATCAAAACAAGCTTGACCAAAAAGTGCTGATTGTTGGTCTCCAGCTATTCCACAAATTGGGATGTCTGTACTAATTTCATTAATGTTTAAGTATCCGAAAATTCCACTGGAATCCTTTACCATTGGTAAAATACTAAGTGGAATATTTAATTTTTCTAGAATATATTTATCCCATTTTAATTCTTTTATATTGTATAACATGGTTCGAGAAGCATTGGTATAGTCAGTGGCATGAATTCTACCATTGGTTAATTTCCATAAAATCCAAGTATCTACAGTTCCAAAAAGAATCTCGTCTCTTTCTATCATCTGTCTCACATCGGGAACATTATCCAATATCCATTTTATTTTGGTGGCTGAAAAATAACTATCTATTATTAAACCTGTATTTTCACCAATGTAGTTCATAAGATTATTGTCTTCTTTGAGATAATCACAATATTTTGCAGTTCTTCTACATTGCCAAACTATGGCATTGTAGACTGGTTTTCCAGTTTTTTTATTCCAAAGAATAGTTGTCTCTCGTTGGTTTGTGATTCCAATGGCTGCTATTTGATCATAGGAGATATTTTCCTTTGCCAAGACTTCAGTCAAAACCCCATTTTGAGTGGACCAAATATCCATGGGATCATGCTCTATCCATCCCTCTTTGGGATATATCTGTTTTATTTCTTTTTGAGAAATATTAACTATTTTTTGATTTTCATCAAATAAAACTGCTCTGGAACTGGTTGTTCCTTGGTCAAGAGCGACTATATATTTTTTTTTCATTCTTTTCACTCCCAAAAGATATCTTAATTTATATAGATATTACCATATTTTTTAGTGAATGAAAATATTATATTTAGTAAAAAAATATATATCTTGAAAAAAATTCTATAGAAAATAGATTTACAAAATAGACTAAAACAATACTTTTCATATTTGAAAATATAATATAATTTCTTAGCAAAATAAAAAAATAAAGAAATGTTTGCCAAAATTTATAAATATATAGTAAAATATAAACAATAAATAGAAAAATTATAGTAGTTAAAAAAAATCAATCAATAATTTAAAACATCATGAAATGAATTTATTCTGATTCACATAAAATCAAAAGAGAGGAAATTATGAAAAACAAATTATTAATTCTAATATTACTTTTTAGGATATTTTCACATATCGTTTTTGCAGGAGATGCCTTGGAAATTAGGGTAGGAACTACACCTCGTGGAAGTTATACAACTTCCCCAGAGAGTAAGTCTAAGTCTTCTCATGAAATTATGGTGGAATATAGGAAAGCTATAACAGAGCAATTTCAAGTGGGGGTT
>JGI994J12354_10005948_pt1 | contig 10332 bp, 14 predicted proteins | sample IntmicLarv3ML3BL_FD_12354 | JGI IMG/M metagenome (IMG submission 12354)
ACACCAATTCTTTTTGCACATCTGTTGTTGCTTTCAATCCCGTTTATACAATTTTCTACAATCTCAACTTTTTCTTCTGCTGAAAACTTGCTTTTTTGTGGCATAACACGACACCCTCTCCGTAAACAGCATTTTTATTATTTGCGCTGTCTACTTTGAGGGTGTCATATCAGTGTGAAGTCGGTGTTTTGATTTGTAATACAATTTATTTTGAAAAAATAAGCTTGATGCCGTCTTCGTTAAGTACTAAGGTATCGTTGCGTTTAAAAAGTGATAGTACAATTTCGCCATCGATGGAAATATATACGGCATGATGATACTCAACATACTCAGCATCTTCTGAGGCATCTTCAAAATGAAAAGTAACAACGCCGTTTTGTTTGAACTCAAATACAACATTATCGGCGGGGTCGAGCATTTCTTCGTCCAAACGAAGGTTGTTGATTTCTGCGCCTGACAAGGACCAAGTACCGATAACACTAACAACGCTGACAGGGGACATCCTTGCGAATGTCAGCTTCGCATTATATTCCTCCTCATAAACTAATGTATCGCCTATTTTAACAAATGTCATAACACGCTCATCGTAATCGTAAATATCAATTCTGTTCTCGGTTTCGACATATGTCACATCTTCAGAATCGCCATCAAAACCAAAAGAAGCAATACCGTTAGGCTTGAGGTCAAGAGTCATGCTGTCTATACCATAGTAAGCTAATTCGTCTGTAACCAATATAATATCGTCAAACTCCACGCTTATCAGCAGCCAAGTGCCGACCGCATTGTCGATGTTGTTAGGTTGATTGCCTATAATATTAGGTGGATTGTAGATGCTATCGGATGAATTATTGTCGGATGATTTGCTGTTGTAGTATGAGTTGTCAACCCTGCCGCTTTTGGTGAAAATCATCTTGAGACCATCTTCCTCACAAACTAATGCATCACCATGGTTAACAAATGACATAACAACTTCGCCGTCTTCCGAAATCTCAATCTCGTCGCCGTTTTCGATATACGCAGCGCTCGCTTCATCATCTCCAAACCTAAGTGCAACAATGCCGTCAGCTCTAAAAGTAAGAGTCATTTCGTCCATACCAAACGAAGCCAAGGTAGTAGCATCCAGTGCAAGACCTTCCAATTCCGCGCCTGCCAACAGCCAAGTGCCGATTATCCCGCCGTGGTATATCTGAACAGTTCTGCTATCCTCGTCCCAATCTACAACCGCGCCGAAACTCTCCGCAATAGCGCGTACAGGTACCAGCGTCCTGTCGCCAACCAAGCGTGATGGGGTATCCAGCACGATTTCAGTGCCGTTTTTATACATAATATTGTTGTCGATGGTGATTCGAATCTCTATATCATCTTTTGTTCCTATAGCTGTCTGTGTGTCGCCGTCCCAAACAACCTCTGCGCCCAATGCTTCGAATATCGCCCGCATCGGGACCAGCGTTCTGCCTTCTTCAATGATAGGCGGCTGGTCGAATTCGATGCTTGCGCCGTTGATTTTGACGTCGATATCAGCCGAATCGGCGTTTACAATTAGAGCAGGAAAAAGCAGGGTCGTTAACGATACAACTAATAGCAGAATTACAATATTTCTAAATTTGTTCATAAAGATTAAACCTCCGGCTATTGATGTTTTATGTTAAAGTGAATTGTAGTGAAAGAAAAATCCTCAGGATTATTATATCCTCAGGATTTTCTTTAAATATATGACAGAATTACTTTGTAAAGATAAGCTTTGCGCCCATCGCCTCTACTGTAAGCGCGCCGTTTTCTTTTGTGAATTCCATAGATGTACCGTTTTCGGTAATGATAACTTTGTCGCCCTCAACTTTGTATTTGGCGTTGCCTTGGCTTACGCTGCCCATGTTCATTGTAACAGTACCGTTAGATTTGAATGTGAGCGACATTTCGCCAAGTCCAAGCATAGATAGTTCGTCAGCGGCCATTGTCATACCATATGCTTCCGCACCGGTTAGCTTCCATGTGCCGGTCATGCCGCCGCTTTTGCACCCAACCAAGAGTACAGATACCAACAAAACAATACTTAATACGCTTGCTATTTTTTTCATAAATCTTCCCCCTACATATTTTATGATTAGTGATTGAAATCACTATACTCATTATACAGTATTAGCTATCTTCTGTAAATACAATTTTCTATTTTGTAAAAATAAGTTTTTCGCCGCGAGATTCATCTTCGTAAATCAGCTCGCTGCTGCTCTTGGTGAATACCATAGCCTCAATACCGCCAACGCTAATCGAAACGCTGTTTTCCGTTTCAACATATTCAGCATCTAGACTGCCGGAAACAGAGCTGGTTGTAACAACACCGTCTGCCTTAAATTCCATCTTCATTTCGCCATACGTAGCTTCAATCATGTCGGAATCCATTGACTGACCGTCACTTTCGGCGCCTGTTAGTGTCCATGTGCCGATTATGTTGTTAGCGGAATCTGCGGTTGTATCGCTTGCAGCTGTGTCGCCTGTTGTTTGCTCTTTGTTTTGGCAGCCAACAAGCATAGCCGACACCAGTAAAACCAAACTTAATATGATTGCTATTTTTTTCATTTAATACATCCTCCGTGTTTTTTAGTATTTATATATAGTAGGATCAACAAACACTTGCGTCCTCGCCGTAAGCATAAAAGTGCTGTATACGTTTGAGAGCAAGAATAAGGTTGTTGTATGCCCTGCGTTTCCTTTTAATCCTTCCAGCAGCTGTTTTGCCAATATCCCTGCCGCTAGCGGACCAATCTCGTCGCTGTCGTAGATAGTACTGCCATTGCCGTTTACAATACCTTCGCCAATCATATTTGTGCTTTTCTTGCTGCATCCAACAAATGTTATGGACACCAAAAGGGATATGATTAATATAATCGCTATTTTCTTCATACGAAAAGCCTCCAATTGTTGATTTGCGTGATGTTTTTTGCAAAACTATTTAGTGAAAATCATTTTCATGTCATCTTGCTCAGCAACTAATTTGTTGCCATCTTTAACAAGCGTCATAACCTCTTCACCGTCTTCTGAAATCTCAATTTCGTTGCCGATTTCGATGTATGTTGCATCTTCGGACTCGCCGTCAAAACCAAGAGAAACAACGCCATTGGATTTAAACTCAAGAGTCATTTCGCCCATTCCGAACTCAGCCAAGGTGCTTGCATCCAGTGTCATGCCATCCCATTCTGCGCCTGTCAACGTCCAAACGCCGAGTACACTGCTGCTGACGGAGCCGCTACTATACGAACTACTGCCGCTGCTTACGGATGAACTGCTTCCGCCCTTGGTGAAAATCATTTTTGTGCCTTCTTCTTCATAAAACAATGTGTTGCCTTCTTTAACAAGCGTCAAAAATGCTATACCACTTACAGAAAGGTCAACTTTATTACCGATTTCGGAATATGTAACTTCCATATCCATAAACAAAGCATTGCCGCCGGACTTGAATTCAATATCCATATAATCCATACCCATTCCAGCCAAAGCATCAGCATCAAATGTCATGCCGCTCATCTCTGCGCTTGTTACGCTCCAGATACCGATTATACTGCCAGATGAACTGCCAACACTGCCGGGCGAAATGCTGCTGCCATAAGAGTTGTTGCCGATGATGTCGCCAAAATCAATCGTATTGGTGTTGAAAGTGCTGCCGTCGCCGTTTACAATGCCTTCGCCAATCATATTTGCGGTTTTTTCTTCTTTTTTGCACCCAACCAAACCTACAGATACTAATAAAACCAAAGCCAAGACTATCGCTATTTTCTTCATTTTGAGTCCCTCCAATTTATTGTTCCATACGAAAACTATTTAGTGAAAACTATTTTTTCGCCGTATTCATCATAAATCAATGTTTTGCCTTTCTTTGTAAGAGTCATAATAACTTCACCTTCATAAGTAATTGTAACGGCATTGCCTTTTACAGTGTATGTCGCCGGATCAGAATAATCCCCACCATTAAAAACCTGACCGTTAGATTTGAACTCAAGGGTTACGTCGGAGTACATAGCCAGTTCTTCCGTGCTCAACGCAACACCGTCTTCTTCTACGCTTTTTACTGTCCATACACCAACAACGCCGCCTTTGCACCCAACCAAAGTTACAGAGACTAATAAAACTAAAGCTAAGACTATCGCTATTTTTTTCATCGATATATCCTCCAAATTATTTATTAAAGTTGATTTTTATAGGAAAGCCTCGGAGTTATGCCCCGAGGCTTTTGTTCAACCATGTGGAAACCTATTTTGCGAAAATCATTGTGACATCGGAGTCTTTATAAACTAAAGTATTGCCTTCTTTAACAAGCTTCATAGCAGAAACATCTGCAGAGGAAAGCTCAATGTCATTACCGTTTTGGGTGTATGTATATTCTTGATAACCCATATAGATAGCATTGCCGTCAGACTTGAATTCCAGAGTCACTTCTTCGCCAACTACTGCAGTCAAATCATCGCCCTCAAACATCTGACCGGCAACATCTGCACTGGTAAGCGTCCATGTACCGACTATATTGTCTGCCACAGGTGCGGCAGCATCGCTGTTTATATCTTCTTTTTTACACCCAACCAAACCTACAGATATTAATAAAACCAAAGCCAATACTATAGCTATTTTTTTCATTCAATAAACCCTCCAAATCATCCGTCTATACAGAAACCTATTTAGTGAAAACCATCTTTATGCCGCCTTGATTGAGAACCAATGTGTTGCCATCTTTAACAAGCGACATATCATAGCCGTTAGCAGAAATAACCACGTTGTTATCTTTTTGTTCATATGTGCCGTCATAAGACACACCGTTTGACATTACAGTAACCTTGTTGTCGGACTTGAAGTCAGCAGACATTTCGTCCATTCCGTACATAGCCAATTCAGCTGAATCTATTGCTTGACCGCCCATCTCGGCACTGGTAAGCGTCCATGTGCCAACTAGGTCGCTAGCGCCATTTTTGTCTTTTTTGCAACCAACCAAACCTGCAGATATTAATAAAACCAAAGCTAATATTATAGCTGTTTTTTTCATTTGCTAAATCCTCCAAATTATTGCTTTATACAGAAACCTATTTAGTGAAAACCATTTTCATGCCATCTTCGTCAACAACTAATGTGTTGCCATCTTTAACAAGTGTAATAATAACTTCGCCTTCATTAGAAATTTCTACCTTATTATCGCTTTGAGAGTATGTAGATTCATCACCCATAAGTGAAACCTTACCGTCGGACTTGAACTCAATAGTCATTGCATCGCCGTAAGCAGCCAACTCTTCTCCCTCAATCTTCTGACCGGCATACTCCATGCTTGTGAGCTTCCATGTGCCAACTAGGTCATTAGCACTATTTTTGCCGTCTTTTTTGCAGCCAACTAAACCTACTGATACTAATAGAACAAATGCTAATACGATTGCTATCTTTTTCATTTTTTTACCCTCCAAATTATTAATTTATTATTCCACACCATCATTGCCTAAATACTGATTATTAAAGAAAACCCCGGAGTTATGCCCCGAGGTTTTTCTTAAAAATGTTGTGCTAAAATTACTTTGTGAAAATCATCTTCATGCCGTCTTCTTCAACAACTAATGTGCTGCCTTCTTTAACAAAGGTCATAACAACTTCGCCGTCTTCCGAAATCTCAATCTCGTCGCCATTATCAACGTATGTAGCCTCTTCTGCCTCTTCACCAAAAGCAAGAGCAACAACGCCGTCAGCTTTGAACTCAATTGTCATTTCGTCCATACCAAATGAAGCCAAGGTATCAGCATCCAATACAAGACCTTCCATCTCAGCGCTTGTTAGCGACCAAACGCCAACTACGCTGCCGTCAGCTGCGCCGCTGTCCGGAGTTGCTGTAGGTTCTGCACTCGGAGCTGTTGTTGCATCGTCGCCCGGAGTTGCTGTTGCAGCAGCAGGGGATGCTTCAGGAGCAGTTTCTTCGTTCTTCTGACAACCAACCATTACTGCGGATACTAACAATACTAAACATAATACAATTGCAATCTTTTTCATTATAATGCCCTCCAAAAAATAATTTATTATTAATAGCATCACTGCTAAAAATATAATAAGGATTGTCTTTGTCCAACAATACACATCACTCTTATAGGATAAAATGTATTAGACATCATGCACCACTAAGTCTAAAGAAAAACCTCGGATTTTATGGTCCGAGGTTTTTGCTCAACCATGTGGAAAATTACTTTGTAAAGATCAATTTTACGCCAAATTGATCAAGAACCAATGTTTTGCCTTCTTTAACAAGTGTCATACCAACTTCTCCGTCAACAGAAATTTCAACATTGTTACCGTCTACCTTGTATTTAGCGTCAGCAGACACGCCGCTTGTTGTTACAACAACCTTACCGCCGGACTTAAATTGAAAAGAGAGGTCTGGTACTCCAGGCAACGATGAAACATTGTCAACTTTTGCGCCGTTCATTTCTGCACCTGTTAACTTGTACGTACCGGACAAACCGCTACAACCTGTCAATACTATCGACATCAACAGAACTACACTTAAAACTACTGCTACTTTCTTCATTCTAATACCCTCCATAAATTAATTTTATTTATACACAAGTTATATAACTTGTATAATACAATAATAATGCTGACAAAGCAGAATAATTGATGTTCATCAAATGGTATATTGCAAAAGAATGTCTTCAATCCACCATTTTCAAAACACAGCAAACCATGTTCAAGCTTGGCGGTTATAGTATTATAGCCAATAAGTTTAATAATAATATATTCATCTTGCTGTGTATATGTGCCTTGTGTGGTGCAGCCAATCATCGTCATAGACACAACACCGTTGTCTTCAAATGTGTAAGTTATCTCTCCAAACAACGATACCTGTTCGCTACAAACCATAATTTCCTCATAAATGAAATCCTCCAAATTAATTAGTAAATCGCTTATTTGGTATTAATCCATTATCTATGAGTACAAATTATGTCGTTTAACGAGTACATTATATTCAATAGCACTAAATTTGTCAATAGTATTTTCAATTTTAATCAGTATTTTTTTGATTAAGTTAATATATATTCGCAGCATATGTGCATAATGCCATTTATAAGTGCCGTTATGTGAAACAGAAAATGGTGAATTTAATTAGAATTACAAGAAAAAATCATTTTTCTAATAAGAAAAATCAGCTTTTTCATTGTAATCACTATAGATATTTGATATAATTATTCAGATAAATACTTGTTAAGGAAAATGTGAAGATGTCTATTATTAATGAAACAACTGCAAATACAGACAGCGAAATGCTTGCACAGCAAAACTATATGCTCCGGCTAAAGCAACATTATATACAGCAGAATACTGCTCCCAAAGCCATGGTTGTCACCTACGGATGCCAGCAAAATTCCGGCGATTCCGAGCGTATATGCGGTATGCTGGAAGAGTCGGGCTGCGGCTTTTGCGATAATCCTTCCGAGGCAGATATAATAATCTACAACACATGCGCCATACGCGAAAACGCGGAAATGCGTGTTATGGGCAATCTCGGCGCCTTGAAACATGAAAAGCTCCGCCGCCCAAACCTTATCATAGCTGTTTGCGGATGTATGATGCAGCAGGAGCATGTTGTAGCCGATATAAAAAAGAAGTTTAAGCATATAGACATCATCTTCGGCACCCATACACTCCACACTTTGCCGCAGCTTATATGGCAGGTGATAGACAAGCAGGGGCAGAGTGTTAATATTATAGACAGCGATGGTATTATAATAGAAGATATCCCGATCCGCAGGGAAGGCAGCGTCAAGGCGTCTATATCCATTATGTACGGCTGCAACAACTTTTGCACATACTGCATCGTGCCATATGTACGCGGGCGCGAACGCAGCAGGTGGTATCAAGACGTTATAGCCGAGGTGCGCGAGGTGGCGGCGGAGGGCTATAAGGAAATTATGTTTTTGGGGCAGAATGTTAATTCCTACGGCAACGACAGCGACCAAGGCGTAGATTTTGCGGAATTGCTGCTAAAAGCGGCTGAGGTTGAGGGTATAGAGCGTATTCGGTTTATGACATCGCACCCAAAGGATTTTAGCGACAGACTGATGCACGTGATGCATACATGCGGCAAGGTATGCGCCCAGCTTCACTTGCCTGTGCAGTCGGGCAGTAACGCGGTGCTGAAAAGCATGAACCGCAAGTATACAGCGGAGGAGTATTTAGAAAAACTCAGCAAGATAAGAGCGCTTATGCCGGATATCGCGATAACCTCCGATATAATAGTAGGTTTTCCAACGGAAACAGACGAAGATTTTGAGCAAACCATTGATCTGATTAAAAAAGCGCAGTTTGATATGGTTTATTCTTTTATATATTCCAAGCGTGTTGGCACACCTGCGGCAAAGCTCGATATGGCGCTTACCGATGAGCAGATACACAGGAATTTCGGCAAACTGATTGAGGTGCAAAACGAGATATCGCGGCAGGCAAACGCGGTCTGTGTGGGCAAGGTGTATAATATCCTTGCAGAAGGAGAAAGTAAAACAGACAAGTCTGTTATGACGGGCAGGACAAGCTCGGGCAAGATTGTGAATTTTAGAGGCGCGGCAGATATCATAGGCAGTATTGTGCCGGTAAAGATAACGTCGGCAAACACATGGGCATTAAAAGGTGAAATAATTTAAAACTATATATTAATAGGAGGAAACACAAAATGGATATTATTGAAATGGCAAAAGAACTGGGTATGGCAATAGCGGAATCGCCGCAGATGGTTAACTTGAAGGCAAAGGAAGAAGAGCAGGCGCAAGACGAAGAATCGCAAAAGCTGGTAGGCGAATATAACCTAAAGCGTATGCAGCTTTCCCAGCGCGCGCAGGCGGAAGATATCACAGAAGAGCAGTTTCAGGAGATCAAGACAGAGCTTGATGCTGAATTTAAGAAGCTGACGGCAAACGCCAAGATAAACGCGTATGTTACCGCAAAAAAAGATTTTGACGCTATGATGGGTCAGGTAAACAACATTATGTCGTATTATATCAACGGTGAACAGAGCGGCGGTTGCTCCGCGGATGGATGTTCGAGTTGTTCGGGTTGTCACTAATTTCAATATTAATGCGCAAAGTAAAAGGGTGGTGGTATCTTGGCAGCGATTACGCCGATGATGAAGCAGTATGAAGAGATAAAGGCAAAGCACAATGATTGCATATTGTTTTTCAGAATGGGTGATTTTTACGAAATGTTTAACGACGACGCTATAAAGGCGTCGCGCGAGCTTGAGATAGTGCTCACAGGGCGTTCCGCCGGCGAGGATACCAAAGCGCCGATGTGCGGTGTGCCGTTTCACAGCGCAAATTCGTATATCGCCAAGCTTGTTAGCAAAGGGTATAAGGTTGCTGTCTGCGAGCAAATCCAGGATGCGTCGGAGGCAAAAGGCTTGGTAGAGCGCGATGTTGTTCGGATTATAACGCCCGGCACAGTACTCGATACCAGCCTGCTCGACGAAAAATCCAACAATTACTTAGGGTGTGTGTTTGCAGATGAAGGCATAACCGCATTGGTGTTTGCCGATATTTCGACAGGCGAGATATATGCGACAAAAATTCTCAGCGAAAACAAAAACGAGGTATTAAACGAAATAGCGCGGTACTCACCAAAAGAGATACTGCTGAATTATGATGCGAAGATATCGTACGAAAAAATATTGAGCGAGCGCTTTGGGTGTTATGTCAATAATTTGGATAATGAGGCTTTCGCGTTTAGCGCCGCATATGAAAAAATAATGCATGAGCTGGATTTAGATGATATAGCCGATATTAATCTGGCGGGCGAAAACAGCGTTATCAGCGCAGCGGGGGCGGTGATTGAGTATCTTACAGACACCCAAAAGTCATCGCTGTTTCGTGCGCTCGATCTGATTTTTTACCAAACCGAGCAGTATGTGGATATCGATGTTTCTACAAGGCGCAACTTAGAGATAACCGAAACGATGCGAGACAAGGCAAAGAAGGGTTCTTTGCTGTGGGTATTGGACAAAACCAGGACGTCGATGGGCGGCAGAATGTTGAAGCAGTGGGTGGAAAAACCGCTGATCAGCCCTGCGGGAATATCGTTTAGGCAAAATGGTGTGAGCGAACTGCTTGGTAATATGCCTGTCAGAAACGATATCGGTGAAAATTTAAGCCGTGTTTTTGATATCGCAAGGCTGATAAACCGGATATCGCTCGGTAGCGCTACTCCGCGTGATATGCTCTCGCTTCGGGAGTCACTCAAGCGTCTGCCGGAGCTAAAGCAGTGTCTGGCGGGATTTAACAGTGATATTTTAAAGAAACAGATGCAGGAACTGGATGTTATGGCAGATATCTG
>JGI994J12354_10005949_pt1 | contig 10331 bp, 7 predicted proteins | sample IntmicLarv3ML3BL_FD_12354 | JGI IMG/M metagenome (IMG submission 12354)
GTCAGCGCCGCCTTCGCCGTAGGCTAAAGGTACATATTTTTTGATAATTTCAATTTATTCGGGCAAAAACAAAACTATTATGGCCCGGGTCGCGCTCCGATCCGGGCTACAATAAACTCTTATAAACTAATTGAATCTAGACTAGAAACTACTTGACGGGCAAAAACTTCCCGCGGTAGGTCCAGGTCGGTTCTTTATTCGAATCCACCCTGACACTTCCCAAGCCTGTCTTGCAGTTTACTTTAATAGTAAATGTTAAAGTGGCATCAGATTTTACGACCAATACCATATTCCAATCATTCCCTTTACCTTGCTCGTTCTTTAAAATATCAAAGGCAGTGGTTTGAAGGTCAAATAGCTCTGCAATTTGTGTTGTGGGGATCCTCTCTTTTTGATGAGCATAATTGGCGTTGGATTCAGCTTTCACACCTTCTTTATAATTACCTGCTGCCAGTTTTCTGCCCAATTCTTCCGGACCGGGTTTATCTTTATATATATTATGCCGCTCGTTAGGATCGAACTTACTCATACGAATCTCTATCCGGTCAGGGTAAAGTTTAAAATATTCATAATTAAAAAAGTTTCATGTTACCCCGCGTTTTTTCCTCGACATCACTGGGATTAAATTGAAAACGAGTGTTTTTCATTAATTCCATGACTTCACTTGCGGCTTGTTCTTGCTTTGCGGGTTTATGTAAATCTTTCTCCTCTTTGGATTTCTTTTGAGCTTGTGCGCTCAACGTTATCGCAAGAACTACGATAATCAATAGGTACAGTTTTTTCATAATAACTAGATTTAACAAATTAAGCCGAAAAGTAAACTAATTCTATTTTATAAATACTTCGTCCCGTGGTTGCATTTTTGCGGGATTGCTAAAACATCTTGAATCCGTTTAGAAATACATAATACGGTGGTCTAAACTGATCCAGTATAATTATGTCTATAAAGATAGACTATTGATTTTATAATTGCAACAATATTCGAAAATAAATTAGCAGCTACCCGATGTTTTAATTAATTTACTAATATTAATTCGCAGCTCTGAAACACGATGCAAACACATTATGAAAAATTATGATAAAAAAGCCCTAATTGTGTAACATTGGGAGTATTAAAGATTAATATAAAAGCGTAACTTTGCGTCAAATTTTATAACACAGAGAGTATTTTCGAGAACAGATGAAGAACTATTTAGGGGCGGGTATCGGGCTTACATTGCTTGTAGCCATTATGTTGTGCGGATTGTCGCTATTGGCTCCGGCACAGGTAATGGGTTTCAAATTGAAGCAGGCAAATATACTTGCGGATATCGTATCGGATTCGACGCTCAGGGCAATGGCGGGGTTAACTCATATTCCCGAATCGAGCGACGATATGCTCGCATTTTGGGTCGACGACGATTATCTGGATTCATCGATGGCCACCGACTCTCTCTATCAATCCGACTTGTTCGATTACGACGAACCGGCGGATTACGATGATACGTCCAATACGTTCGCACCTGATCCCGATCCGGTTGTTACCGACGGCGCTATACCGGACAATACTTTAGATTCTACTCCGTACACAGAAGCTGCTGCTGCGGCCGATGCAAAATATGTATATTCACCCAACGCGGCCCTGCCGACCGGCGTAACACCTATCCGAGATTATTCGCCCGCAGGCAATACCTTACTGCCATTTTTTGAAAAACTCGACGAAGCGGGCCGTCTGGGTCGCCCGGTAAGGATTGCCGTACTGGGGGATTCGTTTATCGAAGGCGACATTATGACGGCCGACCTTAGGGAAATGTTCCAGAAAACATACGGAGGCAAGGGAGTCGGCTACGTACCGATCACTTCCCAGGTGGCATCTTTTCGCCGTAGCGTGGAACACCGTTTCGGCGACTGGCACAACTGGTCGATCGTAAACAACTCATCGCGCGGAGATTACACCATATCTTCGTTCACCTTCGAACCTTACGAAGGATCGTATGTCGAATGGAAAGGCACGAAATACAAAGCCTGCCTCAACTATTTCAACACGGCGAAACTGCAATTTATAAACCGGGGAAATACGAAAATCAAGGCAACCATAAACGGAAAGAAAAAACTCGAATTCACCCCCGAAAGTTCGCCGACTATCCAACAGATCATCGTTACCGACAGCATCTCGACCATACGGTTCGATTTCAGTTCGGTGGACGGTTTCACTGCTTATGGAGCATTGCTGGAGGACGAGAACGGAGTAAGCCTCGACAATTTTTCGGTACGCGGCAACAGCGGAATCCCGCTTAGCCGGATCAATCACGACCTTTGCAACCAGCTGGAGCAACTCACCCCTTACGATCTTATAATACTCGAATACGGCCTGAATGCTACATCGTCCGACGTGACTAACTATTCCGGCTATATGAAACAGATGATAACTACGATCGACCACCTGAAAAATTGTTTCCCCAATTCGGCTATACTGGTACTTAGCGTCAGCGACCGCTCGACCCGCGTAGCCGGAAATTTTGTTACCATGCAGGGGATCAAGGCTATGGAACATACCCAGCACGAGCTCGCCAAACGAACCGGGGTCGCTTTCTGGAGTACGCTCGATGCCATGCGCCAACTGGGAGGCATGGAAAAATTTGTGGAATACGGCTGGGCCGCTTCCGATTACACGCACTTGGGTGCAAAAGGAGGAGCCAAAGTAGCCGCTTCGCTTTTCGAATCGTTGATGTTCGAGAAATCGAGATGGGAGAAAGCCGTCGTGCCCGATGTAGATACCGGTTTTTAGAATTATCCGGATGCGCCCGTTAACTTACATAACTTTACTGTTACTGGCTTTGGTCAGCTGTTCGGCGACAGGACCTACGGGTCAGGCCGGGCAAGGCCCCGTATACGATTACGGAGACCTGTCCGATTCCTTGTTGTTGGCCCGGTATGATTTTATCGATATACAGGCCGACACGCTGATCGACCCCACGCGTGCAATGGACGCGATATATTCGAAACTCAGGTATATCGAAGGTCTTACGGCCGATTCCGTACCTGACAACCTTACCATAGTACATTACGGAGATTCGCATATTCAGGCTGGAGTCCTCACCGAAGCCATACGTGTACGCAGCCAACGCAGGTTCGGTAATGCAGGCCGGGGAATGGTGGTTCCCCATCGTCTCACCCGCAGCAACGAACCGCGCGATTACCGCATAAAATCACCCAATACATGGGAATACGCCCGCCTGATCCAACCCGAATTCATCGGGAACGTCGGGGCTAGCGGACTGGGAATAAAGAGCAATGACGAAACCCAGATATTGATGCTCCAGACCCTAACAACCGAAGACAGCATGGATTATCGCTTCAACCGGATCGTGGTGTTCCATGACTCGCTTGCGCCCATGATAACCGTGAGCGAATCACTGCTGGCCGATATAGGAGACGCAGATACGGTTTACAGTTTTCTTACCGAGATTGATCTGGCGCAACTTACCGATTCGGCGCTGCTTTACACCTACAAAGAACCTCCTTTCGCCAATGGGGCTTTCTATGGGTTCAGCCTGGAAAACGGGAACAGTGGGGTGCTCTACCATTCGATGGGAATCAACGGCGCCTGCTACCTGCATTGGGGGCGTAGCCCCGAAGCGCTTCAGCAGAGTCATGCGATGTCGCCTGACCTTATAATTATTTCGCTGGGGTCGAACGAGGCGGCGGGCAGGAATTTCATAGAATCGGTCTTCTACAACCAGATGGACCGTTTTGTCTCAGGCCTGAGAAAGACCAACCCGAACAGCGTAATATTGCTTACTACGCCTCCCGAAGCTATGCGGCGAACCAAGCGTACGGCGGCTCCGAATCCCAATTTTGAGAAAATCCGTAATACCGTTCTTGCATACGGAGCGGACAAATCACTGCCGGTTTTCGACCTGTACACGGCCACCGGAGCAGGAGGATCATCGAAAGACTGGGAAAAGCAAAATATGATGACCCGCGATGGAATACACTACACCCCGGGAGGCTACACCCTCCAGGGAGTGCTTATTTACCAGGCCATCATGAACGGTTTCCGCCAATGGGCCGCATCCCATGACTCGCCGCAAGTCCCGACCTTAGCCGGAACGAACGATACATTGCAACAATAACTGAACCCCCTTAAAAATAACCGCCCTACCTCTTTAGTATATGTTCAATTCCCTACTCGGACTGCTTGGTTACAATCCTGCCGAACCGCTGATCTTCACCAGTGGATTGTTCCTGTTTATGTTCCTATTCTTCATGGTGGTTTATTATGCGCTCCGCAGGCAACTCACCCCGCGGATACTGTTCGTAATCGCTTTTTCACTTTATTTCTACTACAAAACCAGCGGATTCTATTTTCTGCTGCTGGTCGGTCTTTCGGTATCGGACTTCACCATCGGGCATTTAATTAAGAATGCCGTATCCAAGCATCGTAAAAAATTATTCCTCGCTTTAAGCATCTTTATCAATCTGGGGATATTGTGTTACTTCAAATACACCAATTTCCTGCAAGAGATATTCATGCAGCTGATCGATGATCCGTTCGAATTCCAGAACATATTCCTGCCGATCGGGATATCGTTCTTTACTTTCCAGTCGATGAGCTATGTGATAGATATTTACCGCGAGCGCATCACCCCGCTCACCCGGTATATGGACTATCTGTTCTATGTGTCGTTCTTCCCGCAGCTAGTCGCCGGTCCGATCGTGAGGGCGAGGGATTTCATCCCCCAGATAGCGCGTAACCCGATAATGGTCAGCCGTGCCGAATTCGGAGAAGGAGTTTTCCTTATAATCGGAGGACTCTTTAAAAAGGCAGTGATCTCGGATTATATCAGCCTCAACTTCGTCGACCGAATCTTCGACAACCCCACCCTATATACAGGTTTCGAAAACCTTATGGGATTGTATGGCTACGCACTGCAGATATACTGCGATTTCTCGGGATATTCCGATATGGCGATAGGACTGGCGCTGTTGCTGGGCTTCCGGTTCCGGGCAAACTTCGACTCGCCGTATAAATCGGCGACGATCACCGAATTCTGGCGTCGTTGGCACATCTCCCTTTCGAGCTGGTTGAAAGATTACCTCTATATATCGCTTGGCGGTAACCGCAAGGGCAAGTTCCGCACATACCTAAACCTTATAGTCACTATGCTGCTGGGCGGACTTTGGCACGGGGCGGCATGGCGTTTTGTAATATGGGGCGGACTGCACGGGGTATCGCTGGCCGTGCACAAAGCGGTGATGAGTCGTTTCCCGAGCTTCAAACCACAGGGGCAGGATATGCCGCGATGGAGGCGCATCATAGGCATAATAATAACCTTCAACCTTGTTTGCCTGGGTTGGATACTGTTCCGCGCCGACTCGCTCGAAATCGCGGGATCCATGCTTACTCAGATATTCACCAGTTTCCACCCCGAAATAGCGTTCGACTTTATCAAGGGTTACAAATGGGTGTTCGTGCTGATCGTGATCGGCTACCTGCTGCATTTTGCCTCAGCCAATCTTGAGCGCAAAACAATGGCTCTCGTGCAAAAGATGCCGATAGTCCTTTACGCCGTGATACTTACAGCCCTTATCTGGTTAATAATGCAGATGAGAAGCGGGGATGTGCAACCGTTCATCTATTTCCAGTTCTAACAGGTGGTTATCCGTTAAATTTCCGCAATCGACCAGGATGACGGATCCAAAGGTTTTCTCAACAGATATTGAAGTATTGTCCATTCCGGATAACTTTCAAGTATTAAGTTTATGTTATGGCTGTATTAAAAGCAATGCACCCATACGCCGTCGGCATCCGTTGGTCGATTCGGGCAAGATCAAAACAATATAAGTAAAAAAGTATCTGATTGTTGTACAACAATTAAAGGTAAAAAGATTACTTTTGTATTAATTTTAGACTTGGCCCCAAAATGATATTAATGAAAAGAATAACATTGTTGGTACTTTATCTCGGTATAGCCCTTTTCATGACAGGGTGTTCCGAAGATACCATAGGCTTAGACTCCTCTCGAAGTACCGGAGAAATTACGATCCAACTCGACCAAGCCGCGATCGGCGGAGTGACTAAAGCTCCCGGTCTGGCAATTTCCGACTTTTCCGTGGAGATCCTAAACTCCGCGGGCACGACTATTCATTCATGGAACCGTTTCAGCGACGTTCCTTCAAAAGTCAAAATCACCGAAGGCAACTACACCCTTCGCGCATGGTGTGGAGATAAAGACGGTACGGGTTTCGACGCAGCCTATTACCTGGGCGAAACCGTTTTCACCATCGTTCGGCAACAGACCAAACAGATAACGGCAGTCTGCAAACTGGCCAATGTGAAAGTCGCGATTACTTACGGCGACAACATCAAACGGGATTACAAAAACTTCTATGTTGATGTCCGTTCCCAAACACATCCTATCGTTTCTTTCGGAAAGGACGAAACTCGTCCGGGCTATATGCCGGTCGGGCAGTTACAGTTGAAGGTATACCTGACCGACCTGGACGGCGCCTTTCGAAGTTACGTTCCCGAGCCCATTACGGCCGGGTCGAACGATTTCGTAAAGCTCTCGATAGACACCAAAGAAAATGACGGAAATCTCAGTTTCAACATATCGCTGAACCCCGATACCGAAGGCGGCGAGGAGATAAGTTTCGACCTCCCTGCCTTTATGGGTAATTTCGATAAACCGACTATCGAATACGAGGGCTTCGACCCCTCGACGGGCTTGCTTATTGTCGAAGATGGCGAAATAACACCATCGGCCAGAGTGAACCTTCGTGCCGACGGAGCAATCCGTAAATGTGAGATCAACGTCCATTCGGCGGAATTGACTGCACAGGGATGGCCTGCCAAGTTCGACCTTGCGAATTTGGATGCACCTACTGAAATACTTCTTAAGTCGAAAGGCCTCAAATGGTTCTCCGATACGGAAGGCGCGGCATTCTCTTATATCGATTTTACCGGTGTATACCGCGAAATGCAGCAGACCGGGGGCACCTCGTTCACTTCATTCTTCTCGGTCTATATGACCGACTCTTTCTCGCAGCTTTCGGACATCAAGTTTGTTTCGATAATGCCGCTGCCCGCATATTTCTTTATTTCCGAACCGGCACCCGGCGATGCATGGGCTTCTAAAGCCGACCTTAAGATAAATGCCACTGGCGGCGATCCCGAGAATCTGCAATTGCAATATAAAAAGGCCTCGGAAAGTACTTGGACAAACACCACTCTCCAGAATATTTCGAGCTCGGGGCAAAGTATCTCCGGAGCGCTGAAGGGACTCACACCTGATACCGAGTATGAAGTAAGATTAAGGTATGACGGCTTCGCCTCGGAAAAGGTGAGTATCGTTTCCGAAGAAGCTGTGCAAATACCCAACAGCAATTTCGAAAACTCCTACCAGTATAAATTTAACGACGCAGACAATCTGGCCCAGTATTACTGGGCTGCCCAGAACGATCCCGATCCATGGTGGCAGACACGCAATCCTGCATCCGCAAGCCAGAAAAGCAAAAGTCTGTTAGCAGGATATTATCCGTATACCCGTAATAACGGTACCGAGCCCGTGAGCACTGATACCGGTAATGGAGTGCGGCTAAGGACTACATCCTGGGGGCGGGGTAATGACGTAGGCAACACAAAATATAATATAACCTCGGCACTACTTTTTATAGGCAGTTATAACTATAATTTGACCGAGACCGGTAATACTCTACAAGCAGGCAAAGGTGTGATGGATTGGGAAACCATAACCCAGGGACACACTTTTTCTTCGCGACCGGCGGCTGTAAAGATTGATTATAAATACACCCCGGCCAGCGNCGAATCATTCGCGGCTTATGCAGTTATCGAAAACCGCGACGAGGGAGTTGTGCTGGGGCGNGCCGAAGTTCCGGCCTCAACGGCATCGCAGACCGTGGTCACAATGACAGACCTGAAGCTGAATTTTGTTTACGATCCACAATACACCGCCCTCAAGGCCACCCATATTTCCATATTTTTCGGCTCGTCCACCAAGATGGGATGGCTCGACGGACAGGATCGTCCGGCAGTTCCGAATAGGTCAGGTTCCAGTAATAATACATTTTATTACGGGAGCGAGCTTATTATCGATAACCTTGAACTCGATTACGTTTTTTAAACGACACAGGATATGAAAAAGATACTATACATACTCGCGGCCACGACGCTTCTTGCCTCGTGCGCGGGAGAACTCGACTACGAAGATAAAAAGAACCCCGTATCGGGACAAGGCGAGCTGACCCTCGCGTTGAATAGTTCGGGCGAGTTTATCACTAAGGCCGGCGGCGACGTAGACGTGAACACTTTTAAGGTGATGATAAAGAATGCCACCGGTCAGGTTGTGCAGAGCTGGGCGCATTTCAGCGAAATGCCCGAGGCCGTTAAACTGAACGAGGGCGACTATGAAATAGAAGTACATTGCATGAACGCCGGGCGAGCAGTGGGTTTCGACAATCCCATATACCGCGGAAACCTCCAGTTCACGATGGAACCGTCTATTCGCAAGAACCTGAATGTGGATTGTAAACTGAGTAATATGAAAGTCTCGGTGAATTTCGTGCCGGAACTGTTGGCCAAGATAAAGGATAATTATAAACTGACAATATCATCCCCGGACGGAGCGCTTATTTACGATAAACAGGAGAGCCGCGCAGGTTATTTTCTACCCGCGACGCTTACCCTCAATTTCGAAGGTTACCGCCTTTCGAACAATGCCAAAATAATCGAAACCATTACCATACCTGCCGGAGCGGCCCAAGACCACCATGTTATTACAGTGTCGCTGGAAGGCATAGACCAAGGTACGGGACAGTTTGGCATCAGTATAGATTACACTACCAACGACAAGCCATCCACTATCGTTATTCCGGACGAAGACGAGGATGAAGAAGAACCCGGCGATCCCGCCGCTCCGACCGTCACAGGACCTGGCATTTCTTCACCGTTGGTTCTCACCGATGCCGAAACCGAGGGTGTGACCGTAGATATAAACATAGCCACCAACACCAGCGGTATCGCCGAGTTGTGGGTACGCATACAATCCGACGTTCTGACCGCGGATCTCCTACAGGCGGTGGGGCTGGATACAGAATTCGACCTTGCCAACCTTACACCCGAAAGGGAAGAAATTCTCAAAGAGCTCGGACTGATAGGGAGCGACCCTGTGGCCGGCGCACAGAACTTTACCGTGTCTATAGGTATGTTTATGCAGCTTATATTCTCCGACCCGGGCGGCGCACCGCAGAATCACCTTTTCCATGTCACGGTGAAGGATAACGATGGCCACACGACAGCCAAAACGCTCACCATAACCCGAATAAAAGAATAACGATGAGACGGCATCTTAAATACTTAGGAATGACGTTGTCGCTTCTGGCCGTGCTCTGGTTGGGTTCGTGCCAGAAGGACGACAATGACGATGGCGGCTCGGGCAAAGGATACCTCAGCCTTTCGTTTACGAAGGATCTTAACGTGGCGGTTACCAAAGCCGGCGAGATATACCGTATCGAAATTGTGGATCTTTTTCTGGGCGAGACCGTAGAGAGTTTTCCCAACCACACCCAGATACCCTCAAAGATCGAACTGCGCACAGGGGATTATCTCGTTAAAGCATACACCGGCGACGACCTTGCGGCCGGATTCGATAAGCCGCTCTACGGCGGTTCGGTTAAGGCAGGGGTACGAAAAGATCAGACCACTACGGCAAACATCACCTGTACCCTTGTTAGCACTAAGGTATCGGTGGCGTTCAGCAATGAGTTGCTGGCCGAGATGACCGCGTGTAACGTTACCGTTCGCAATGAGGATGTGCAGGACGAAGGTCTGCTTACATTTGCCCAAAGCGAAACCCGCGACGGTTATTTCCGATGCACCGGAAACCTGACTTGGAGGATAAACCTTAAAAATAAAAACGGCACGGAATTTACGCTTATCCACACGATTAAGAATGTAAAATCCAGAGAACACTACATACTAAATTTCGGTATCGATAAAATAGGTAATGGAGGAAGTTCGTCGGCCGAAATCGACATCGAACTCGATGAGCAGTTGAAGCAACAGAAGCACAATATCGATCTGATACTTGGCAAGAAGCCGGTTGCGGCCATTACAGGAGTAGATTTCGATATAAACGAAGAGACGGAGATCGAATCGGGCAATACAATCCCCTACGTGGTAAATATCAAAGCCCCCGGACGGATATACCGTATGACGGTGAACCATAATTCTTCTTCTATCGAAGCGAATGGCGTACCCCGTTCGTTCAGCCCGATAAAAAGCCCGGCTGCCGTTCTGGCCGCAGTAAACGCGGCAGGGATTAATTGGG
>JGI994J12354_10005950_pt1 | contig 10330 bp, 16 predicted proteins | sample IntmicLarv3ML3BL_FD_12354 | JGI IMG/M metagenome (IMG submission 12354)
GACCCTAAGGCGCCGGGAAAGGAAAGCCTTGAAGAGACTGGGCTGCAAATGTTTCATTGGACTAGGGGGGAGCTTCGTTGGTCTGAGTATATCGAAAAAGTGGGGAGGCTCTGAGTGAGTACGATTTTGTTATTTTGAACGGTTCTTTTGCGAAGATTGCGTTTGCGGCTCTGGAATTTTTGCCGGATACGACCTCTATGGTTAGTTTGCATCATTATGTAAAGGTTCATCCGTTGGAGCCTCTTGCTTTTAATGGGGATCGGGTGAATGTTTTTGTGGGAGCCAGTGAGTTGGAGAAGAAATGGTAGGCACGAATGTAATATGACGAATATATGACGTATTTATTGAATTTGTTTACTAAATAGTGGTTTTTTGTTTTAATAGGCCTAGGTAGATAGAAAAAATGCAAGGATTTTAAGGAGGTCTATTTATGAGGAAGGTAAAATTTTTTGGGGCGGCTTGGTTGGCATTTGTTTTGAGTATGTTTTGTGTGGTGGTTTCGGCGGCTCCTGAGGGTGCGGGTTCTCAGCCTTTTTATAGGGCGGTGTCCGGTACGATTGGGGCAGTTCTTCCGGTGCGGGAAGCGACCGGGGATTATATGATTTCGATTGAGGATCAGGCGGGGAATCCGGCTTATTTGCTGATTCGTCGGGATACTTTTCTGGATAAAGGGGTAGAGGAAAAGCTGGAGACGGGGCAGGAAGTGGTTGGCTTTGTGAAGTTTAACAGTCCGATGACGATGATTTATCCGCCTCAATATCCGGTGGCGATTTTGGCGATTCCCGGTAAAAATCAGTCAATCAAAGCGGATATTTTTGATACTCAGGGGCTGAGTCAAGATGGGAAGCTGAAGATTAATCCGAATCCTAAAGCAGAGATAGTGCTTCAAGATGGTACTCCTTTTGAGGGGGATATTTTTGGGCGCAAGTTGGTGGTTTATTATAGCGTGACGACTATGAGTATGCCGCCTCAGGCGATTCCGGAGCGGATTGTGGTGATGTTTGAGGAGGCGGTGCATCCGAGTGCTGAGCTTAGAGGCAATGAGATTCCGGCTTTGCAGGTGGATGTGTCGGGGATGCCGATTATCGTGGAAAATGAGCGCATTTTAGGGATTTCTGCTTATAATAGCGCGGATGGGTCGGCGATGATTCCGGCACGGGCGGTGTTGGAAAAGCTGGGTTATCAGGTGACTTGGGATGCAGAGCGTCAGCAGGTTATGGTGAATGGCGGTGTTTCTTCATTTAAGGTAGGTAGCGGCCAATATATGTTTGGTCGGATGGCGCCGATTGAATTGGGTACTGCGCCGGAAGTCAAAGATGGGGTTACTTATGTGCCGTTGAGCTATTTTCAGCGAGTGTTGAAGGTAAACAATGCCTATATTTTTGAGGGTCAAATTGTTTTTGATAATGGCGAGAAAATGGAATAATTTTTCGGGATGAAAAAAGAGCTTTGATTTAAAAAATCAAGGCTCTTTTTGCTAGGTCAGTTTTTGTGGATTTTTTCGATTTGCTTGAGGAAGGATTTTTGGAGTCTTTTTAAGTTCGAGCTCTCTGTGGTGGTGAGGAAGAGATAGTCGTGGTGGCCATCGTGGAAGATGAGGAAGGTGGAATTAGGCTTTGCTTTGTCTTTTTGTTCGGCGCTGATATAGATGCCTTGGAGGCCTGTTTGGCCGATGGCGATATTTTGCATTTTGAAGGAATATTTTTGCCTTTTGAGTTCTTCGGCGGTTCGGTCTTTGATTTTTTCAAGCCATTCCAGAGAATCAATGGCGGTAGTTTCGGAAATTGGCGTGAGCTTTAGGGTAAGCCGGGTGTCAAAAGCTTCTTTGGTGGTAGCCTCAAAGCCATTGGCATGGAATTTGGTCAATTGCCAATTTTTGTCGAGAGGAATCAGGATGTTGCCCGGTGCGGAGTGGAAATAAGCTTCTTCGGAGCTGTGAGCCGGACCTTTGTGAAGGGCGAGTTCTTTTTGGAAGAAACTGACGAGAAAGCCGGAAGTGCGGTCAAAAAGGTATTCAAAAAGGTCGGCCGGTTGGTCGCTAGTTTTAATTTGGAGGCTGTAGAGAGCTTGGTTGTGAGTGAAATAAACTGTAGCGAGCCCTTCGGGGATGTTGCTGTTTGGGGTCAATTTTTGCAGGAAAATCCGGTAGGGTTTGCCTCGATAGAGGCTGAGGGAGGATAGGGTGGTTTCGGCGGTGTAGCTGACGGAATTTCCGGAAAAGTCAGTTGGAGCAGTCAAGGATTTTAAAAGTTCTTGTTCTTTGAATTTTTTATCAAGGTTTTTGATTTTGCTGAGGCGTCCGCTGAAAGAAGAGGTATTGTTGTTTTGAATCGGTAGGCGAAGGATCAGGTCAATTTGCTCCGGGTTGTTTGTCTCTTTGGCTTCCCAGTAAATGGGCAGGCTTCCCGGTAATTCATTGAGGGGATTGGCTTCACTGAGGCTATTTAGGGTAAGTAGAAAGAGGAGCGGGGCCAGGATCAGTTTTCGGATATTTTTTTGAATTTTCACGGTAGTCCCTCCTATGATAAGCCCTGTGAGGGCATAAATACATTATTAATATACCTTTTTAAATTCGCTGATTTTGGATAAAGTCCTTTTAAATCGGATAAATATTTCACCGAAAAAATTACCGAGGACAAATTTGAATGAGGCCAGTAAAATCAGGGGTTTTCCGGTTTTTGATTTTGTGAAAATCAATTGACTTTTTTCATAAAAAAGAGTAAACTATAGTTGAGTGGCGAAAAGAGCAGAAGGAGCGGAAGAGAGAATTTTTTATCAAGAATCGGTGTAAGAAGATAAAAGGTAAGCTGGGGCTCTTTGCTGGTATACGGGATGGTCGTCGCGAGTCGAAGATATAGGAGTTGCTCTATCTTTGTTGTAAACTGTAGTTGAATTAGAGGAGGAATGAGTAATGAAAAGCGAAATGGAAGAATTTGCGGATGAAATGAATTATATTGCTCAGATGCGTGCTTTTGAGGGGTTATTATTGAAGAATCCTTGGCGGCTTTCTCGGAGCGCTCAGACTCTTTGGTGTCGGCTCAATAGTTTGGCGGATCGACAGGGGGGCACTTGGGAGATTACCATTGAGGGGGCGGCGTTGGCTCGCTTGATGGGGGCGACGGAGAAAACTTTTTTGTCGGCTCGGAAGGAGCTTGAAAATCAGGGACTTTTGAATTGTCGGCGAGGTGTGAAGGCTTCGCCCAGTCGCTATAAGATAAAGCGGCTTTATAAAGATTCCTGCTGGGGGCAGGAAATTTCGGCGGTGGGATGATGTGAAGAGGCTCTCCTTTTTGGGGGGCTTTTCTTATCAGCAATTTGGAAAGGGGCGATGCCTAGATGAATATACGGGAAGCAGCGAAAAAGGTAAAGTTTTGTTTGAGTCGGATGCGGGAGATTGAGAAAATCGTGGCGGAGATTCGATTGGAAAAAGAGGCGGTCAGGCAAGGAACTCTGGGGATGCCGCGTTCCGGGCGAATGGGTGACCCGACGTCGCGGTTGGCTTTGGGGCGGCTGGAGCCGGTGCGAGAAATAATCCTTGCGGATGGTACGTTGATTAGAAATCCCGAAGGTTGGATTCGGGTTTATCGGGAAGTTTGTAAGTTTTTTTCTGATACTGATGGACGGAAGGTGCTTCAGTATCGGTTTATTGAGCGGAAGTCGGTGGAGCGGACGTTACTAGAAATTGGCTATTTGTCTCGTAAGACGCTGTTTGCGATTCAGGATCATATGGTTTATTTTGCTTTGGGGATTGCCGATGGGCTGGGGCTTTTGGCAGATGAAATTTATTGGGTGGAGTCGGAGAAGATTTCTGCGTGAGATGGGAAAAAGAGAGAAAAATTAGTGGCGTTGTAGTAAAATAAGAAGTAAAGATAGATGGGATGTTGCCGGGAGGCATTTCTTTTTTGTGGGAATTAAGAACGGAGAGATAGTGATGAATTGGCGGCTGGCGGCGGCGTTGGGCTCGGTGTATGTGTTTTGGGGTGCGACTTTTCTGGCGATGCGGGTCGGGGTGGAGACGATTCCGCCGATGGTGCTGATTTGTCTTCGTTTTATTGCGGTAGGGATTTTGATGCTATTGTGGGCTTATTTCGGTGGTGGGAATTGGCGAGTTCAGCAAAATGAATGGCGGGGGCTGGTTTTGACCGGCTCCGGGATGTTTATTTTGGGGAATGGGGTTTATGCGATTGCTTTGCAGCATATTCCTTCCAGTATTGCGACTTTGATTGGTGCGACCGGAGCGGTTTGGATGATTTTGCTGGATTGGTATTTTCGGGGCGAGCGACCCGGAAGGATTTTGATGATGGGGCTATTGGTCAGTTTGATCGGAATTGTCGTGTTGGTCGGGAGGCCGGAGACCGGCGGGCTGAATCCCTTTTGGCTGATGGTCTGTCTTTGGGCATCTTTTATGTGGACGATTTCTTCTTATAGTATGCGGCTGATGCCGCTTCCGGAGTCGACGTGGGTCACTGTGGGCTGGCAAAATTTGTTTGGTGGCTTGGGTGGTGCGGTGTTGGCGACGATTTTGGGGCAGTGGGGGGATTTTTCTTTTGGGGAGGTTTCGGATCGTTCGTGGTTTGGGGTGGCTTATTTGGTCTTAATTGGCTCGATGATTGGTTTTACTTCTTATCAGTGGATTGTGGTTCACGCGTCGCCGATTTTGGCGGCAACGGCAACTTTGGTAAATCCTGTGGTGGCGATGTTTTTAGGTTGGCTCTTGCTGGATGAACCCTTTACAATTCGGGTGTTTTTCGCTTTTGTGTTGGTGTTGGCCGGGGTGGTTGCGATTATGATTGGCAGAAATTCAAAGAAAAAGAATAGTTAAAATTTAAAAAAGGCTTTACAATGCGATTTTTTGTGGTATGATAGGGGCGTGGTTACAGAAAATGGGCTGTCAGCTTAGTGCGGACAGCCTTTTTTCTGTTTTTTTATAAAAGGTCGGAGAGAAAAGGGAAATTTTTCCAGGGTAAGGTGGCGATTTTTTGGCGAAAATCCGTTTATAATAGTAATATGGAAAGTCGGTGAAGCGAAGGAGGCGGGGGATAGGCTTTGGGAAAAGGCGAATGAGCGATGCGGAGAGCGGGGGAATTGAATAGGCAGGGCTAGTTGAGAGAACTCACCTGAGTAGGGTGAGTTTTATTTTTTGGGAAAGAGAGGAATTTGGTGGAAAGAATGAAGGGGTTTATTTTTGCATTGATAGAGGGGTTGAGGCAGATTTTTTTGGATTTTTGGTTGGTGAAGATTGTGGTGACTGCGTTGGCAGCGGCTTGGCTGGATAATGCGTTACTGATTGTGCTGATTGCGCTTTTGGTGGTGATGGACACGGTGAGTAAGCAGTTGGCTTTGGTGTCCGGCTATGTGAGCGAGCGGCAAGGGAAGCCTTTAGTGGAGGTAACGAAGAGGGAGATTTTCAGGAATTTTTTTCGGGCGATTCAGCCGCAATTTATTTCTAGCCGGGGATTTCGGGGAATTTTTCTAAAGATTTGTTTGTATGGTAGCTTGATTTTGATTGCGCTGTTTTTGGAGCAGTCGCCGCCGAAGGTCATTTTTGGGATTAATGCACTGAAGACGTTGGCAGATGGAATTTTTGTGGCGATTGTCTGTACGGAGATGTATTCGATTTTGGAGAATTTTCGAGATATGGGAAGCCCGGCGGTGGAGAAATTACAGGGCTTTGTGGAGACTCTTTGGGAGCGGCTGGGAGGCCGCTGGAGTGGCTCGATTCGGATTGATAAGAAGGAGGGTGGGGGAAGGTGAGGAGTGTGGGCATTAAGGATTTGGGGCTTCGTTTTAGAGCTTTGAGTCCTCGGAGTGCGACGGAGCGAATTGTGATTCATCATACCGGAAATCCGGCAGATGATGATTGCTCGGCGGAAGAGATTCATCGAAGTCATTTGAATCAGGGCTGGGCCGGAATTGGCTATCATTATGTGGTGCGGAAAGATGGAACGATTGAAGTGGGGAGGCCTCATTGGACGGTGGGGGCTCATGCTTATGGTTATAATTCAAGTAGTGTAGGGATTCATTTTTCCGGTAATTTTGATAGAAATGCCCCGACATTTCAGCAAATGGAGAACGGGGCTTTATTATTGGCAAAATTGGGGCTGGACTATGGCTTGCCTTTGACGCCTCAGTATGTGGTGGGGCATCGGGATCTGATAGGGACTGCTTGCCCCGGTGGGAATCTGTATGCGCGATTGCAGGATATGAGGGGTAAGGGGATTTGGTATCAGGGGAATTAGGGGTGGAAAGCAAGCTATTTGGAAATACGCGAACCTACAAAATTTACAGTTCCTCCGAGAGAACTCGTAGCAGGATTTGCGGAAATAAGGCTGCTTTTTGAAATCCAAAGATGGCTTCCATCTTTGCGAACAAAATCGGGTTTACCGAGCGTTGTTATTAGAAACTCAAGGTAATCATTAAAATCGGGTTTGTTTTTAAAAACAAGACTGCCTTTTGACAGTTTTTCGTCTGTAAAATAATAAAAGCATAGTACTGTGAGATCGTCAGGATTGGTGTATTGAAGGGCATGTTTTTTTTCGTAGATTTCTTTGGTATCGGTATACGAAAGGTACATTTTTTGCCCAAATCGATCGCTGGATGACCATTTCAAAATTTTAACATTACTGATTGTTTCAAAATTTGTATCCCAATTATATCCCATAAATCCTTTGGGGTCAGGAACTTCATATTGGGCAGATGAAAGAGTCGGAATAAGAAGGAAGAGAAAGAAAAGAAAGAGTTTTCTCATGCGATTGCTCCTTTTTGTTTCAGTATATCAAAAAATAGGAGGTAATTATGAATGAAGATAAAAAATGTTTGTGGGTGGCTGTGCTTGTGTTGGTTGCTCTTTGTGCCGGCTATGTCATTTGGCAGTCCGGTAACGTATCAGATTACCGAGGTGGAGCTGATGCAGTTAGAACAGAGCTTGATTCAGCAGGAGAGCTTATTAATTCAAGCCTTGAGTCTGCAAGAAATGCAGAAAGAGGAATTGAAGGAGTTGAAAGTACAATTAGAGGAAGCCTTGAGCGAATTGAGGCAATCGAAAGCCGAGATACAGAGATTGCGGGGCGACTTGGGGAGAGCCTCAGAATCAATAGAGAAAGCCAATCAATTATTCAGGGAGTACGAAGAAGAGGCGAAGAGAGCCAGTAGTCGGTTGAAAAGGCAGCGGAATTTATATGGATTTTTTGTTGCGTTTTTGGGTGGGTATTGTCTTTTGAATTGAGTGAGGGGCATTGGGTGTGGCTTTTTGATGAATTTCGATTGAAATGGTAAATTCATAGGAAACTTACTTTGTGGTTAATCTGGTGATTTAATATGAGTAGGCTTGAGTATATTGGAAACTGAAAAACGTTCTGCCTTTTGTCACAAATAAAAAGGGGTTTTACGATATAATTAATTCATAGTTTTTTTCTCATTGGCGAAGGGTGCTCGATTAGTCGGGTGCCCTTTTCCCTTATGTTTGGGATAATGGATTTTCATTTTTTGAGTAAAATGTTGATATAGGAAAGAAAAAAGTGACTTCTTTGTTGGGAACGGAGTAGTTTTGTGGTAGAATCGAACATGAATAGTGCTGAGGGAATGGAGGAGTCGGTTTGGTTGTCACGAAAGAAATTTTAATTATATTGCTGGTGGGTGTTGCTTTTATTGTTATGATTGTTGCTTATTTTGCGGCTTCGCTGGGTGCTAAAGCGGGCGGTAGTACTGCGATAGAGGTAGCGAGAGAGCAGGCAAGGGCTCTTGTACGTCTGGAAGAGAGCCGAAAGCGGAGCAATTTGTCAATGGAGCTTTGTGCGCTTTTGGATCGGACGACGACGATTATGCGATATATTATTGCAGAATATGCAGCTTTGCCGAAGAATGTCATTGAGGAGACGAATCTGCTTTATGAGGCTCGTTTTTATTTTGAGCTGACCAGTGAGCAACGGCGGACACTGGATATTTTGAGTAGCTATTTGGACAAGCTCCGAACTTTTGAAGAAATGGGGACTTTGACCACTGATAATGCTTATGCGTTGCTTTTGATTTCTGCGGTTCGTTATGCGGAGAGATTCGAGGAAGAAGAGGAGCTGACGACGGAAGAAGAGAAGAGAATTATTGGTTCTTTCCGGATGGAGCTGCTCTTAATTAAAGAGGAGTTGGAAAAAATCGCTTTTGGTAAAGCTTAGTTGAGAACTGGGATAAGGGGGCCTTTTGAGGTTTCCTTATTTTTTTGCAAAAAAATAAAGCCTCTTTAAAAAGAAGCTTTATTTCTGGGAAAATTAAAGGAGCTTTATCAAATCCAGCAAGGTAAAGGGTAGTAGCTCAATGCCAAAGACCGGTAAGATGACTAGTAAAACATCGGCGACTAACAGAAACAATGTGAACCAGAGCAGTAGCTTACTTAAAATGTGATCGTCTTTTTCTTCGTCCGGTACGTTCATTAGCAGGACACTCTCAATTAGCCAACTCATAAGACCGTAAAATATTCCGATAGCTGCGAGGCTCATTAGGATAAATCCGTATTCGCCGCTGACTCGTATTCTCATGTGATTACCTCCCAAATAAATATGATGATTCTTACACAGCCTATATTATAGCATTTGTGAATATTTTGCAAATAATCAGAGGGTTAAATTTGAGGTAAATGTGGATTTTTAAAATATTTTTTGATAAATGGCGGTAAGGCAATGATGAAGGCAACGAAAATAGAATTTTGATAAGGCAGAGCGAAGTTTGGGATGCTGAAATAAAAAGTGAAGGCTAGATGATTTGATTGCAAAGAATGAAGAGGACTGCTGCTCCAAGACTGACGCCGGCAAAGAGATATAAAAGGCGAATTTTATTCTTAAAGCCCGGAAGATTGTCGAGGTCTTTTTGAAACAGTTCTTTTTGAGTAGGGCGCCAAAAAGGCAAAGGTGCGGGCTTAAACGCTCGGTAAATAAAGAGAATTGCCAGTAGGGAAATGATGAATAAATAAAAGAACCGTAGCATTTGTAAGAAGCCTCCTTTGTGAAGTTATGGTACAGATAAATTATAGCATGTGGCTGATGTGCACGTAGATTGCTTTAAAACATTTTTGTGCTTGGTAGAAAAGCGAGCCTTGTCCTTCGGATGAGTTTTTTTGTTGGAACTCAATCGTTGTTGGATGATTAATTCGATGTTAAACAAAATGACGTACAAGGTCACTAAATTATAAGACAAAATGGAATTTTTAGGGTAACTTTTTAAAAGGTAAGAATAATTGACAATTCTCATTTTAATTATGTCAAATTCGCAATAACTGATATTACTGGCTTTTCTACATATAATTAACTATTGAAAATTTTATAAGATTACAGAAACCCTTATTTTATCAATACTAGCGCATCTCCAATTATACTTAATTAAATTATGGATTATTGGATAATCTGCATGATTTTAAACAGATAATCATATTGTGAGGGGTCGTTGATAAGTGGGATTTCGAACCTGGTTGTACAAAAAAACCGGTATTCAATTAAAAAGTAAGAAAAATCGGAGACAGGAGATGTTATCTCTGTTGTACGGAGATAGCTCTTTAGGGCATTACAGTTACATTCAAAGTGGGATATTTATAAATGTTCATATCGGGAGATATTGCTCAATTGCTCCTGGAGTTTCTTTGGGGAATTATTTTCACCCAACCGACTGGCTTTCAACAAGCCCTTTCCAATATGAGCAGGGTTTTCACGATTTGAATACAAATATAAGATCTTATTATGATAAAAGGCATGAGGCACCCCATGTTATTATTGGGAATGACGTATGGTTGGGTGCGAATGTAATTATTTTTCCGGGTCTGAAAATAGGCCATGGTGCAATTATTGGTGCTGGTGCAATTGTGACAAAAGATGTTCCACCTTATGCAGTCGCGTTAGGTAGTCCTGCTCGGATTGTTCGTTATCGGTTTGATGAAGAAACAATAACTCAGCTTCTTGAACTGAGTTGGTGGGATATGGATCCCAGAGATATGGATGGAGTAGAATTTGATGAGATTCATAAGGCCATAGGACAAATTCGAGAAATTAAGAAAAGACTTGGAAAATAAACGATATAGTTAAACGAAAGCCCTTCTATCACTAGTGCACTAGAAAGTATAGAAGGGCTTTCGTTTTTTCGGGAGAATATTTTTTGTGGTAAAATGTAAAGGAAAATGTGGTGTGAGGTGGCGAGATGAAGAAAATCGTTGTTTTGATGACTTTGATTGTGACAATTTTGGTAGGGAATGCGGAGGCGGTGGGGCGAGCGATGCGGGAGCTGGAGTTGTCAGGTCCGGTTAAGGAAGTTTGCATTCGGTCTTTTGAGTTGAATCAACTATCTGGAGAGAAAA
>JGI994J12354_10005951_pt1 | contig 10329 bp, 12 predicted proteins | sample IntmicLarv3ML3BL_FD_12354 | JGI IMG/M metagenome (IMG submission 12354)
CTCCGGGTTATGAGCCCGACGGGATATCCTGGCTACCCTACCTCGCTATAATTCCGCTAAATTACGCATGGTATTTATAGTTTCCATACTCGCTCAGAACAGTTTCCTGAGGTGCATCACATCTTCGAGTTTTCCTTTTACTTTGATCCTTCCCGTGAGGTATGCTTTCATCGGCCTGAGGTTTCCGTCTATCAGGGCCTGCATGTGCTCCGGAGTTGATATCAGCGTTATATCGGCCGTGTCCAGCAGTTCGTCCTTGAATTCCTTGATCTCACCGTGGTCCAATACCATGGAATATGATTCGGTCTTGAGATCGATGTTCAGTCTCTTATAGATCGGTTCGACCTCTTTCCTTACTTTCTCATCATTTTCCATCTTTTCATGGAATTTATCGATCATTTCCTGGATCGTGTCCTGCATCGTCATGTTTTCACCAATCTGTGATCCTCGTGTTCGCGAGAAGCGAAAGTCTCTTCCGTACGGGCTCCCACGAACACCTCGTGTATGGAGGTGCACACCCGTTATCTTTTATCCATTTTTCTATGAAGTCCATTGTCACAGTGTCGCTCGGATAACCGGAACCGATGTTTCCTATCTCTTTTGATATCCTTTCGATACATCTGTCCCTTGTCACCTTGGCGACTATGGAAGCTGCGGATACCACCGGGTATGTATCATCTGCTTTGTGTTTTGCGGTCACTTTGCTGCCGGTCATTGCTGCCAATTCGTTAGAGAACGACGATTCGTTCACATCCGGACAGTCCGCAAAGATATGTTCCGCTTTGCTCCCTGATGCGTAAGCGAACATCTTCAGTTCTATCACATTCAGTGATTCTGCCTTACGCATCCTGTCTATATCGTCAGAGGATACCATTGTCACTGTATGCTCAAATGTTTTTGTGATCCTATCATACAATTCTTCTCTTCTCTTCGGAGAAAGTCTCTTGGAATCCTTCACTCCCATTCCTTTGAGTTCAGTGTCGTCGTCAGCAAAGACACAGGCAACAACAAGCGGCCCCATCACAGATCCCCGTCCGGCCTCGTCTATACCGCAGAACATCATCCGTCAATTGCAGAACGATATATATCTCATCCCTGTCGTTTTGAACACATGCTACGTCTCTTGGATACAACAACTCAATTTTCAGTAGACGCATATGGTTATATTTCGGATGTGCCCCTTCCTATGGAACGATGGCGTACAGGTGCGATGTCCAAAGCAAAACGGCCGACATGGGTTACAGACTTACCAGAGTTGGAGTTACCGGCGTAAGGAAACCGGTGTATGTGAAGCGGGAAGGCGACATCGCCATCGTCAACAGATCACTTATGTGTACGATCGATGTCTTCGTAGACCTTCCTGCAGATCAGAAGGGGTCACACTTATCAAGGAACCTTGAGATCCTCAGGGAGATCGTAGGCGACAGCGTGAAGACACCGGTCTGCGGAATCGAGACACTGGCGACGACCATCTGCAAGAAACTTCTGGAAAAACATGAGTACGCCGGGAACGCCGACGTAAGCATAACGGCAGAATACTTCAGGAACAGGAAGACCCCGAACGGAAGGGATACACTAGAGGTGTACAAGCTCATGGGCGGTGCATCCTTCGAGCGTAACGGCAGACTCATCAAAACGCTTGGTGTGGAGGTCATCGGAATGACCGCATGCCCGTGCGCTCAGGAGACCGTCAGCGATATTCTGAAGTGTACTGATGAATTCCCCGTGATGTCGCACAATCAGCGCAACGTGTGCACAGTGGTCATGTCAATGGACGAATCCACCGACATCGAAGCGGATGATCTCATCGACCTTGTCGAATCTTCCTTCTCTTCGCCTACTTATGAGATACTGAAGAGGGATGACGAAGCTGCGGTGGTCATCAACGCACACCGCAACCCGAAGTTCGTTGAAGATGTTGTAAGAGACGTTCTGAGAAGGATCGTTGAGAAGTACACAAGACTTCCGGATGATGTTATGCTGACGGTGATCAGCGAATCCGAAGAGTCGATACACAAACACAACGCATTCGCAGAAAGGGAAACGACCTTAGGCGAGCTCAGGAACTCTGACTGAACATCCGACCGAACGGCCGGATATGGTTTCAGAGCAGCTGTTTAGCTTCTTCAGGGGTTATTTCCAACGCTTTGAGCATGAACTCTATTGCTTTCTTTGCCAATGGTGCCCTTACCTTCGGATCATCGGCTATCTCGCCGTATCTTGCGAGTGCTGCATTGTAATAATCCACAGCGAACTCGGAAAGGAACCTCGACGCGTTCGATTCATCCAGTTCTGCGGCCTCGCTGTATGCTTTCTCGGCCTCTTCGAACTTCCCTATTGAAATGCAGAACGCACCGTATGATGCGAAATATTCACTGTTCTCTGAATCAAGTTCGATCGCTTTCTTGTATGCATCGGCGATCTCCTCATCGGCTACTTTAGCACCGAACATACCTGCGTTCATGTTACCGGATTCGGCCTTGCAGAACCAAACGACAGGACTGTCGGGGAACTCTGTGACCAACTTTTTGAATGCTGCGTACGCCTTCTTGAAGTCGCCTTCGTCCATCGCTTTCATTCCGTCATTCAGTTTTTTGTCAAGGTCTGCCATTTGTATCGACATCCCTAACGGGGAAACTGATTATAATCTTTTGTGGGCTCGCGCCCATGGTACACCGAAAAACAATATATGTGAGTCCTTCAATTGGCTAGTATGGAGCGCAGCATCGTCGAAAGGGTTGCAAAGGTCGCACGCATCGATCTCAGTGAGAAGGAGATAGATGAATTCAAGAACGATCTTGAGGACATCTTGGAATACTTCGAGATGCTTGATAATGCTCCCTCTGAAGGATCGTTCGGATTCAATCCTGTTGAGATAGCTGACGTTTTACGTGAGGATGTCCCATCACAGGAGATCGAACCGAAGGAACTGCTGAAGGGCATGAGGACGTACGAGGGATACATCAGGGGGCCGAGGCTCTCATGATCACGGAACTGAAAAGACTGAACGAACATTATCAGATGTTCTCTTCCGTTGCCGATCAGATACCTTCGGGAAAAGTGATGTTCTCTGCAAAGGACAACCTTACAACAATAGGGTTGGAAAGCTGCGCTGGGTCTATGATATTGAAGGGCTACAAAGCCCCGTTCGATGCCACCGCAGTAAAGAGAATGAAGGACGCAGGATGTGCGCTTGTCGGAAAGACGAACATGGACGAATTCGGATTCGGGACGTTCTCTTCGAACTCTGCGTTCGGTGTTCCCCGCAACCCTTTCGATCTTGAGAGATCATGCGGAGGATCATCAGGCGGAGCGGCATGCGCTGCCGCTGTGATCGACGGCCACGTTGCATTGGGCGTATCCACCGGAGGCTCCATTTCATGCCCGGCATCGTTCTGCGGCGTTTACGGAATAACGCCGACCTACGGAAGGGTTTCACGTTACGGATTGATAGACTACGGGAACTCGCTTGATAAGATCGGCGTCCTTTCAAGGGACGGAAGGGATATGAGAAGATATCTTTCAATAATTGCCGGAAAGGACGAAAAGGATCCGACATCATGCGTTCAGCCCGTGCTGGAGAACAAGAAGGTCAAGATCAGATCCGCGGCTGTTCCGAAGGAGGCTGCGGAAGGTATCAGCAAAGGCGTGGCCAAGGAGTTTGAGAACTCTGTGGAACAGCTGAAGAGCATGTCCGTTGATATCGAGTACGTGGACATGCCTTCGCTCAAATATGCAATGCCTGCGTACTACGTCCTGGCAACATCGGAAGCGTCAACCAACCTTGCCAGATATTGCGGAATGAGATACGGCCAGCAGGACGGCGACCCTTCGCTGAGGTTTGACGATTATTTCGCATCATTCCGTTCCAAATATCTGGGAAAGGAAGCAAAAAGACGTGTGCTGCTGGGAACGTTCACCAGAATGGCGGGATTCCGCGACCGTTATTATACGAAAGCACTGCAGGTCAGGGAATCCATAATCAAAGATCACAAGAAGGTGTTCGAAAGGTTCGACTGCGTTCTGACACCGACAATGCCTTTCATTTCCCCTAAGTTCTCTGACATCTCGAAAATGAGTCCTTTGGAATCTTACAAAGCGGACTTCCTTACGATACCTCCGAACTTGTCCGGAATGCCCCATCTTTCCGTTCCCTGCGGATATTCTGACGGAATGCCGGTGGGAATGCAGTTCGTTACGGACCATTGGCATGAGGATAAGTTAACAACAATGGCTGAGGAATGGAGCTCAGCTTTCGAAACGAAGAAGGCGGTGATCCTGTGAAGATCGGTCTCGAGGTCCACGTTCAGTTGCCAACGGAATCGAAGATGTTCTGTTCCTGTTCGACCGCACATTCCGAAGAACCCAACACCAATGTCTGTCCGACCTGTTTGGGAATGCCGGGATCCCGGCCGTCATTGAACAAGGCTGCATTGGAATTAGGGCTGAAGATCGCAAAGATGCTCGGCTGCACCATACCGGAAACGACATGGTTCTCACGCAAAACATATTTCTATCCGGATCTTGCGAAACACTTCCAGATCACGCAGTACGATACGCCGATAGGTGAAGGCGGAAGATACGTGTTAAAAGGCAAGACCATCCGCATCACCCGTGTACATCTTGAAGAAGACCCAGGCAAGACAAAAAGGGTCGGAGATGATTCATCTTTGATCGACTATAACAGGTCAGGGATACCTTTGGTGGAGATAGTCACCGAACCCGACATCTCGTCACCTGCGGAAGCAAGGGAATTCCTTACTGAGCTGATCGCAGGCATCCGTCATATCATTGATCTTCCGGAAGACGGGGAAAGAAGCATAAGAGCAGACTGCAACCTGTCCGTAGGGCCGGAAAGGTGTGAAGTGAAGAACGTCACCGGATTGAAGAATGTTGAACGTGCATTGATGTACGAAGCGGTAAGACAAACGAAGGTCCTGAAGGCAGGCGGAAAGATCGTCAGGGAAACGAGACGTTACGACGAGGAACGTAAAGTAACAACTCCAGCTCGTAAGAAGGAATTCGAAGAGGATTACGGATACATCGGAGAACCGGATCTCGGGGTGTACAACATCAGGAAGATCGCCGACCGCATCAGTATCAAGGAAACACCTGCGGATATGGCCTCACGTCTTTCCCGGGAATACAGCATCAGCGATAAGATATCGAAACAGATAGTGAACACTTCCGTCAAGCTCGCAGAGCTGTTCGAAGATCTGATAAAAGCGACCGACCCGGAAACAGCGGTGTCATGGACCACCGGCATCATCAGTGCGAACTGGAAGGCCTTGGATGCGGATCACGAAGAAAAGAAAGATGACATCCTTGGGATCGTAAAGGAATTCCGGGCAGGGAAGATCACCGACACAGAAACATCCATCAAACTGAAAGCTTTGATCACAGGACAGGAAGCGATAAGCGCAGAGGACTCCGGCGACCTGAGATCGATGATAACAGATTATCTGAACAGCAATCCTTCCATCATTGACGACTACAGGAAGAACACCAAGGCTGCGAACAAAGTGATCGGGTCCGTTATGAAACGGTCCTCCGGTAAGTATTCGTCACAGGATATCGTCGAAGCGACCGAAGAACTGATCAAAGAACGTCTATGATCATTCCAGTGAATCGAAATCATCTATCGCAGTGGACATGATCTGCAGTTCATCGAGCTTGTCGTCATCCACTTTCTGCGGTGACCCGTCCAGTAACGACTGCGCTTTCTTGTTCTTCGGGAATGCGATCACTTCACGTATCGTGTCCTTACCGAGAAGGATGCTCACGAATCTGTCGATACCCAACGCAATACCTCCGTGGGGCGGTGCTCCGAATCCCAATGCTTCAAGGAAGAATCCGAAATCAGATTCCATCTTCTCGTCCGAGATACCGAGCATGCGGAATATCTCCCGCTGTACGTCAGGGTTGTGTATCCTTTGTGAACCCGATCCCAATTCGTTACCGTTCAGACAGAGGTCGAATGATGCTCCTCCTATGTACTCAGAGTCCAAAGGAGTCGTCGGCAGCACGAAGGGATGATGGAACGCATCCAGTTTCCCGGATACCGGGTCTTTCTCGAACATGGGGCAATCCACTAACCAGAAGAACAGGAACTCGTTCGGATCCGTAAGTTCAAGGTCTTCTGCTAATTTTCTCCTCAGGAGACCGCCTGTTTCAAGAACACGGTTCCTCGGACCTGCCAACAGTAGAAGAAGGTCTCCTTCCTGAGCATCCATCCTCTTCTTGAGGTCGGTGATTATCTCCGGTGTGAAGTATTTGACGATGTTGCTGTCCAGACCGTCCTTGGTCGCACGCATCCATGTCATTCCTCCCAGTCCGTTCTTCTTGACGAACTGGATCAGACGGTCGATCTCGTTCCTTCCGATCTTGTCGCCTGCGATCTTCGCTTTGACGTTGAATCCTTTGATGATCCCGCCTTTCGACAGAACATTCTGGAATATCTCGTACGGTGCATCCTTCACCGTCTCGGTAAGGGATACCATCGGCAATCCGTATCTTAGATCAGGTTTATCGGAACCGTACTTTTCCATTGCGTCGTTGAACGATATTCTTTGAAGAGGGGTCTTGAGCTTCTTGTTGTAAAGGCCTTTCCAGATGTGTACTAAAAGCCCTTCGATCATGTTCTGGATGTCCTTCATATCAACGAATGACATCTCCATGTCCAGCTGGGTGAATTCAGGTTGTCTGTCCGCCCTTGAATCCTCGTCCCTGAAGCACTTTGCCACTTGGTAATATCTGTCGAGGCTGCCGACCATCAGCATCTGTTTGAAAAGCTGAGGGGATTGCGGCAGAGCGTAGAACGTTCCCGGATGTACCCTTGACGGTACTAGGAAATCCCTTGCACCTTCCGGTGTACTTTTGGTAAGTACCGGAGTCTCCACTTCCACGAACTTCTGTGATTCCAGATACTGACGGGCCAATGAGATGAATTTACTCCTGAATCTCAGCGCTTCGGACATCTCTGTCCTTCTGAGATCGAGGTAACGGTATCTGAGCCTCGTTTCCTCTCCCGGAAGAACTGACTCTTTCTGATCACCTAACTCAAAGGGAGGTGCTGCGGACCTGTTGAGGACCTCGGCGCTCTTTATCAGGACCTCTATCTTACCTGTGGGGTTCCTGGGATCCTCTGTTCCTTCGATCCTTTTCCTGACCGTTCCGTTCACAGAGACTGCGGATTCTCTGGTGAAACCTTTCATTGCTTCGCCTATGTCTGAAGCATTGTTCACATCCTCCGGGTCAAAGACCAGCTGCGTTATTCCGTATGCATCGGCAAGGTCGATGAAGGCCACTCCTCCGTGGTCCCTCGAGAATCTTACCCAGCCCTGGAGACATACGTCCTTCTTTATGTCTGAGCTTTTCAATTCACCGCAGGTGTGTGTTCTTTTCATAGAATCCCCTATATAGGGTTGGCAACACCAGAGCCTTATAAAAAAACTTTTACTGCTTTTCCAAAATGTTCGGTATGAAATTGAACGGGTCCTTCACCATATTCAGCACTACGGACGTATTCGTCTTCTTCACGCCTTCTATCGAAAGTATTGTTTTCACGACGTGCGAGAATTCATCACGGTCCCTGCAGGCGACCCATGCTATCGAATCGCAGTCGCCGGTCACGTCGAACACGGATACCACCTGATCCAACTCACGAACGGCTTCCTGAACCCCCAGGATGTTCCCTTCGACGTATATCTGAACGATCCCCATGAATTCGTATCCCAACCGCATATAATCGATGTTCGCGCGGTATCCGTTGATGACACCTTTTGATTCCAATGCCTTCACTCTTTGGATCAGCGTTGTAGGATGGACACCAAGCTGTTTTGCGATCTGTCTGTACGATCCCTGAGAGGAACGGCACATCAGCTCGATTATCCGTCTGTCCAGTTCGTCGAACTCTTGTACCGTCATTTGACCACTCTGCAACGCAGTATGGTCATCAGATATTTATTGAGTTTTGCTTTATCGGTACATAATGACGCAGGAGATCTACAAACACGACGCTTATGTTTTCGAATTCGAAGCGAAGGTCATTTCCGTTGATTCAGAGAACATCGTATTGGATTCCACAGCATTCTACCCCGGGGGAGGAGGTCAGGTATGCGACACGGGAACGATAAGCGGACACGCTGTGAAGGAGGTCTTCAGGAAAGGTAAGGATATCATTCATGCTGTACCGAAACACAACCTCTCGGAAGGGAACATGGTCTGGTGCAGCGTCGATTGGGAAAGACGTTATGATCTCATGAAAGGGCATACAGCAGAACATCTCCTGTTCGGTTCACTCCAAAGGGCTGTTCCTGAACTGGGGATAGTGAAGATATCCATATCGCCTGAGAGCAAGTACGTCATCGTTGACAGGGATATTGATTGGAATGATGTCAAAGATGCTGTATCATTCGCGAACAAGGTCATCTCCGATAATCTCACCATCAGGAAGATCGTAATGAAAAGAGATGACCCAGATCTGGAAAATGTGCGCATGGACATTGACAAGATAAAGACGGAAGAGATCACCGTTGTTGAAATCGGTAACGTAGATTCAGCAGCATGTTCCGGTATCCATGTGATGGAGACAGAAGAGTTAGGAGGAATACTTGTTGACCGTAAGGTGTCTGCAGGAAAGGACGGTACGGCGATACATTTCAGGATCGGTAACGATGCCGTCGATACTTCAATGGAACTTGCTAACACATGTCTGAGAACATGCGAAGTGTTGGGCACGAAACCTGAGGATCTTGTAAATGCATCAAACAACATGAAAGAGCAATTGGAGACGATGAGGAAGGGAATGAAGGACCTTATCCTGACGTCTGTTTCCTCTCTCCGCGGAATTGACATGAACGGCACTTCGGTATATTCTGCAACATATCCGAACGCAGACAGCAGGATATTCACCGAAGCCTGTGAGAAATTCAGGAAAAATGGTTCCGTAGTGATACTGATCACTTCGGGAACGTCACTGAACGTTTTCCTTTCATCCGGTTCGGAAAAGGTCGACTGCGGAAGGATCCTCGGCGATACGGTGAAGAGATTCAACGGAAGAGGCGGCGGCAGGAAAGAATATGCGCAGGGCGGCTGTCCCGACCCCATGGACTCAGAAAGATTACTGAAGGAATTGGAGAACGCAGTAAGGAGCGTTCTTACAGGTTAGACTGACAAATTTAATAAGGGACCCATTCATTGGAGATGATATGATGCCGGGCGGAAGAATGAATCCTCGTCAGATGAAACAGGCCATGAGAAAGATGGGCATTCGCAACGAGGAGATCAAGAATGTCACAGAAGTTATCATACGCACAACTTCGGAAGAGATAGTAATAAGCAACGCAAGCGTCAACATAATGGAAGTCCAAGGTACGAAAACCTACCAGATATCCGGCGATCCCGAATCGAGACCGTTAGGAAGTGGATCGGAATCGTCAGTATCAGTGTTACCGGAAGAGGATATCGAACTTGTGATGTCACAGACCGGCTGTGAACGTGACGCTGCTGTGAAGGCATTGGAAGAGAATGACGGCCAGCCTGCTGAAGCGATCATTTCGATAATGACCGGGTGAACTGATGTGCTTAGCTGTTCCCGGCAAGATAGTTTCCATTTCCGGTGACACCGGAGACGTGGACTTCGGCGGCGTCATCAAACAAGCCAATCTATCAATGGTCGAGGCGAAGATCGGAGAATGGGTAGTTGTTCACGCAGGTTTTGCGATAGAGACGATGGACGAGAAAGAAGCATTGGAGACCATCGAACTCTGGAATGAAGTACTGGATCACGAAGACACCGACTTCAGATAAATATAAAAAAAATCGTTTTTGTAAAGGAAAAAAGAAGAAGTTTTGGCCTATTCGGCCAGTTTTCTCTTTCTGTAGTTCATCCACTTGCCCCAAGTGCTCCACGTAACACGCCTTCTTCCGAGACACCATCTGCATTCGATGTTGGCGCCTTTACATTCGGGACATATCCTTGTCTTCGAATCCTTGAACTCCTCTTCCGTATCGACCTCCGGGAAATCATCCTCTTCGACCACGGGTGCTGCAACCGGTTCGGGAACGGGCTCGGGCTTAGGTTCAGGCTTCGGCTCAGGCTTAGGTTCAGGTTTGGGCTCGGGCTTTGGTTCCGGTTTGGGTTCCGGTTTGGGTTCTGGCTTCGGCTCAGGCTTAGGTTCCGGTTTGGGTTCCGGCTTAGGTTCCGGCTTCGGCTCAGGCTTAGGTTCCGGTTTCGCCGCAGCCTTCGGTGCGGGCTTGGCTTCCGAGTTCATTTTGATGTAGGCCATCACAAAGAACGAGAACAGAAGCGCCAGGACCAGTAACACA
>JGI994J12354_10005952_pt1 | contig 10327 bp, 8 predicted proteins | sample IntmicLarv3ML3BL_FD_12354 | JGI IMG/M metagenome (IMG submission 12354)
GAGCCCTTGTAGAACTTCATCTTTACATTTTCAATCTCGTCCTCGGCGACGCCGGGACCGTAGTCGCGCGTGATAACGGCGATAAACTCGCCGTGAACCTCAACGCCGATGTCGATTTTTCCGCCCTCGCGCCCGTACTTCGCCGCGTTGTCGAAGATGTTCAAAAACACCTGCTTTAAGCGGTTCGGGTCGGCGGGAATCAGCGGCAGCTCGCCCTCATACGGCATATATTCTATGTGCAGAGCCTCCTTTTGGAACAGCTCGCGGCACGTAAACACAGCGTCCTCAAGCTCATCTTCAAGGTTCGTCGGCTCAACATTCAGCGTAAAACGTCCGTCCTCCATGCGCGTAAATTCAAGCAGCTCCTCAACCATTTTCGTCAGCCGCTGCGCCTCCTTGAGCATTATCGCGATGCCGCCGCGCGTGTCCTCGTCCAGAGTGTCGTTATCTATGAGCGTCTCGCCCCATCCCGTAATCGCCGTCAGCGGCGTTCGCAGCTCGTGCGAAACNGACGAAATAAACTCCGACTTCATCTGCTCGGACTGCGCGATTTTCAGCGACATCTCGTTGATGGACGCAACCATTTCGCCCATCTCGTCTTGGAACGAGTTATCAATCTGAACGCCGTAGCTCCCGTCCGCGATGCGCTTGGAAACCTGCGTAATCTCGCCCACCGGCGCGATTACAGAGCGTATAAAAACAAGGTTAATCGACATCACCAACAGCAGTATAAGCACGCTCACGCCGAACACCGCCGCGATACTCAACGCGACCTGACGGTCAACGATTCGCAAGCTCGTTACGTAGCGCATTACGCCGACGACCTCGCGGTTTGAGTACAGAATCGGCGCCGAAACGGCCATAATGCGCTCGTTCGTTCCCGCGCGGTTTCCAATCCAGTAGTCGATTTTGCCCGTCTCAATCGCGCGACGAATGTCAGGCGAAACAGCCTCCGTGCCCGCTGTTATGCCGATGGTGGAGATAACGACGCGGCTGTTCGTGTCAACGAATTGCAGCTCTAAGCGGTCGCCCTCCTTAAACGTGTCGGTGTAGCGGATTGCGCCCTCGTAGTAGTCGGCGTAAGATTTGGCATAATAGCTCGTGAAAAAGTCCGTTGCGGTCTTTGCCTTCGACTCAAGTCCCGCGCGTACATTTGAGTAATAATAGCTGTAAAAGAACACGGAAAACGCTGCAATTACAGCGACAAGAGCCGCCGCGACGACGACCACGCTCCCGCGCACCCATCGCCGCCGCAGCCCCCGCGATAAATCCGATTTTTTCCTGCCGCCGGCAATTCTTTCACGCAGCTTCAATTATAATCCCCACTTATACCCATAGCTCCAAACCGTCGTGATAAACGTCGGGTTTGTCGGGTCGTCCTCAATTTTAAGGCGCAAACGGCGAATGTTCACGTCGATGATTTTCTCCTCGCCGTAGTAGTCGCGTCCCCATACCGTAGCGAGAATATCGTCGCGCGACAGTGCCTTGCCGGGGTTATCCATAAACATCTTAACAATCGAATATTCCACCTGCGTGAGCTTAATGCGCTCGCCGTTTTTCTCCAGCGTGCGGTTTCGCGTGTTCAGTCGGAACGGCCCCTGCGCCACCTCGCCGGGGTCGGCGACGACGGGACCGCCGCTGCGCCGCACGACCGCGTCAATGCGCGCCATAAGCTCCGCGGAGTTGAACGGCTTAGTGACGTAATCGTCCGCGCCGGTCATAAAGCCCGTGATTTTGTCCATTTCCTGCGCCTTTGCCGACAGCATGATGATGCCGACCTGCGAGCCGGACGCGCGGATCTTGCGGCAAACCTCAAACCCGTCCGTATCCGGCAGCATAATGTCCAGCAGTGCAAGGATAATGTCGGGATGCTTTTCGAGCTGCTCAAACGCCTCTGCACCCGTCCCCGCCTCAATCGGCTCGTAGCCGGCGCGGCGCAGATAGATGACCACAAAGCTCCGTATCGAAGTCTCGTCCTCAAGAACAAGAACCTTTTTCGCCATAACTAAACCCTTCCTTTCCTAGTTCAAGAATTGCTCTATGCTCGGGAATTTCTCCGTTTTTCGGGAATCCGTTCCCGAAATTCCGCCTACGCTTTTTGGTGAAAAGGAGAAAAATCGGTTTTTAGGTTTTAGCCTTAAAACTAACCGCCCGTAATCCATTCGGTGTAAATGCGCTTGAACGCCAACGCAACTTCCTCCTGCGTCAGCGGAGTTATCAGTCCGCTGTTCGTCTCAATCAATTGCGCGGCATAGATTTTGTCGCCGTCGCGCTGTAGCGTGAACCGCCCCGAAAGTCGCGCGCGCTCCTCGCGGTTATCGCCGGAGAGCGTAAAGATTTTCATAAAATCCAGCACGATATCCGGCCGCACGGGGTCGGCATAGGAAAACACAATCGTGCGCTCGCCCGAAACGAAATCCTCGCGCCGCACCGTAAGCCGCCCAAGCCACGATTCCGGCAGTACCAAGTACCAGCTGTCCGAATAATTGTGGTACGTCGACTGCACAAGCGTCGCGGAGCCGTTTGAGCGGAACGCATACCACTCAATTGCGTAGTAAATCGTCTCCGACTGCTGCGGGAGCGCGATGGTGCGCGGCACCTCCGTAATACCGTCGCCGTTGATATCCGTCGCGAATACGTTAATCGGCCGCGAGACAAGCTCCTCGCCCGTGGCTACACGCGTGATGTTATTCAGCGCACCGCCGGAGAAACAGAAAACGTCCGTTATTATGCCGCCGCCCGTGAGCTTTCCGTCAAGGAACAGCGCATACGACGCGCCGCGCAGTTTGCCCGCCGCGATGCGCGAAATCGACTCAATTCCGTCAGTGATATTCGCCGAATAGCGCACGACCTCGCCGTCCGTCATCAGCGTAAACAGCGCTACCTCGCCCGGCACCTCGGACGTACCGAGGCGCGTCGCCGCGACATCAGGGCAACCGTCGCCCGTCAAATCCGTAACTGTCAGCGTCGTGTAATCCGTCTCGGCGATGCTGATGTGGTTGAACCCGCGCATAGAATACAGTGTCATATGGCGCAGTGCGGCACCCATCTGCCACCCGACAAGCAGCTCCGTCGTGCCGTCGGCGTCCATGTCGATATACCGAATGCTCTCTATACCCGTTCCCGCGCCCTGAATGATATCCGCGACCTCATAATCGTCGCCGACGACGCGGAAAATGTAAATCTTAATCGGGTTGTCGTCCGCCGCGACGCGGAAGAACGCCACAGCCTCCTTAACGCCGTCGCCGTCGATATCCACGAGCTGCACGGACTGGCGATTCTCGCCGCCCGTCGGCGGAGCGTACTCCGCGCCCGTGGCCCTAACACCGTCAATCCTCGTTTGCAACTTGATAAACTCGTCGCTGGCTCGCGGCAGGTAATAAAGCTCGTCCGCAGTCGTGCGAAAAAAGCAACCGGACAGCGCGAGCAATACGAGCAACGCCAGCGATAATTTAACTGCGGTTCTTACTCTCACCGACGCTCCTCCAAACCAATATTCCGCCGCCGTCACCGCCGCCAAAACAACGATAAGCACAGCATTCCACGGTGTAACTTTTATTGTAACACATTTTTATCGCCAACGCAAGAAATTTTCTGCTTTATGCGCCGTGTTTTTCTTTGCCGATGACAACGCACCACCGCATCGCCCCCTCGCATCTGTCGCCTCTTGGAAACTGCGCTGTTCAAGGTATTGCGCCCCCCGCTCCGCGCAAAGCAACACCGCCAAGCGTCACATCGCGTTCTGCGTCGGAGTGCTTTTCCTCCCCGCTCCGCGTTTGGAGAATTGCGCAGCAATTCTCCAAACGCAACATCACCGAGTGTTACGGCGCGCTCAACGCAGGAGTTGCTTTTGCGCCATTGAAAACACCCCAAAACAGTAACTACATGCAAAACAAGCCCGATTTGCAAAGTTTTTCGTGTTATGTATGAAACATGGTTGTAAAATCATTTGCGAATTTTGTTTTTTTTACTAAAGTTGGAAAAATGTATTTGACTAATGCGTTTTTTTTTGGTTTACTATACATCAGTATTAGTGTTTTTGCGTCCGTTTGCGGGCGCTGCTGAACATTCTAAATAAACATAAAGGAGAAACACATAACATGGCTGAAATCAAATCCGATATCCAGATTGCCCAAGAGCAGGCCGGCAACATGAAGCACATCACCGAGATTGCTAAGGTTGCGGGCGTTGATGCTAAGTACCTTGAGCAGTACGGCAACTACAAGGCGAAGGTTGACTACAACATTCTTAACGACTTTGCGAACAAGCCGGACGGCAAACTCATCCTCGTCACCGCTATCACCCCGACCCCCGCGGGTGAGGGCAAGACCACCACAACGGTCGGTCTCGGCGACGGTCTGCGCAAAATCGGCAAGCAGTCCATCATTGCTCTGCGTGAGCCCTCCCTCGGCCCGGTCTTCGGCGTCAAGGGCGGCGCGGCCGGCGGCGGTTACGCTCAGGTCGTTCCGATGGAGGACATCAACCTCCACTTCACCGGTGACTTCCATGCCATCGGCGCAGCGAACAACCTCCTCGCAGCTATGATTGACAACCACATTTGGCAGGGTAACGCCCTTAACATCGACCCGCGTAAAATCACGTGGCGTCGCGCGGTCGACATGAACGACCGTCAGCTCCGTAACATCGTAGACGGTCTCGGCGGCAAGGCAAACGGCGCCTCCCGTGAGGACGGCTTCGACATCACCGTTGCTTCCGAAATCATGGCAGTTCTCTGCCTCGCGTCTGACGTTGAGGACCTCAAAAAGCGTCTTGCAAGCATCATCGTCGGTTACACCTACGACGACGCCGACAAGAACCAGAAGCCCGTCACCTGCGGCGACATCAAGGCGCAGGGCGCGATGGCCGCTCTCCTCAAGGACGCTCTCAAGCCGAACCTCGTACAAACTCTTGAGAACACACCCGCGTTCGTCCACGGCGGCCCGTTCGCCAACATCGCTCACGGTTGTAACTCCGTTACGGCTACGCGCGTCGCGCTCAAGCTCGGCGAGTACACCGTTACCGAGGCCGGTTTCGGCGCAGATCTCGGCGCAGAGAAGTTCCTCGACATCAAGTGCCGCATGGCAGGCTTGAAGCCCGACGCAGTCGTTATCGTCGCCACCGTCCGCGCTCTTAAGATGCACGGCGGCGTGCCGAAGACCGAACTGAACAACGGCGAGAACCTCGAAGCCCTCAAGGCAGGTCTCCCGAACCTCCTCCAGCACGTTGAGAACATTACGAAGGTCTTTAAGCTCCCCGCAGTCGTCGCTATCAACGCGTTCCCGCTTGATACGAAAGCCGAGCTCGACCTCGTTGAAGCAGAATGCAAGAAGCTCGGCGTTAACGTCGCTCTGTCCGAAGTTTGGGCAAAGGGCGGCGAGGGCGGCATGGCTCTTGCAACCGAAGTCGTTCGCCTTGCCGAGTCCGGCGAAGCAAAGAACTTTGAGTTCTCCTACAGCGAGGACCTCTCCATCGAAGAGAAGCTCGCGGCAATCGCGAAGAAGATTTACCGTGCGGATTCCATCGAGCTCGTCGGCAACGCCGTCAAGCAGGTCAAGGAGCTCACAGCTCTCGGCTTCGATAAGGCACCCATCTGCATGGCAAAGACCCAGTACAGCTTCTCCGACGACCCGACGAAGCTCGGCGCACCGTCAGGCTTCAAGGTCACCGTTCGTAACCTCAAGATTTCCGCAGGTGCCGGCTTCATCGTCGCTCTCACGGGTGATGTTATGACCATGCCCGGTCTGCCGAAGTCTCCGGCAGCAGAGCGCATCGATGTTGACGCAACGGGCGTCATCAGCGGCCTCTTCTAAAATCATTCTCAAGTCGGACACTCGCCGCTCTGCGGCGAGCGTCCGAATTTCGGTTGATTTTAGCGATTTAGCACCCTCGGTCGGGCAAGTCCTTCCTGCGGCAACTCGGCTCCGCCGAGATTGACGCCGCTTCGCGGCGGCGCGTTCTGTGAACGCGCTATGGCTTCCGTTACGTCATGCGTCAGTCGGCATAACTGTCTCAAGCTGCCGCGATTTTCGCAGCGCACCCCATTATAAATCCGCTCTCGGGTTTCGAGGGCGAAGAAATGGAGTTATCTATGTCATTTGTTAATGTATCCGCAACCGAATTCGTTACGGTTCTCGCGTCCAAAGCGGCCGTACCCGGCGGCGGCGGCGCGTCCGCACTCGTCGGCGCCATCGGCACCGCGCTCGGCAACATGGTTGGCTCGCTGACCGTCGGCAAGAAGAAGTACGCCGACGTTGAAGCCGACATCATCGCGCTCCAAGCCAAGGCGGACGAGCTGCAAAAGCACTTCCTGTTCCTCGTTGACCAAGACGCAGTCGTTTTTGAGCCGCTGTCCAAAGCGTACGGCATTCCCAAGGACGACCCCACGCGTGAGCAGGTCATGGAGGACGCTCTCAAGCTCGCCTGCTCCGTTCCGATGGACATCATGCGCGCCTGCGCGAAGTCTATCGACATCATTGAGGAGTTTGCCGCGAAGGGCTCTGCCCTGGCCATCTCCGATGCCGGTGTCGGCGTTGTTTTCGCAAAATCCGCACTTCAGGGCGCAAGCCTGAACGTGTTTATCAACACCAAATCCATGACGGACAAGGCGTATGCCGCCGATCTTGAAAAAGAGGCGGACGAGCTGCTTACGGCGTACTGCGCAAAGGCGGACGAAATCTATACCGCCGTCGTCGCGAAGTTAAGATAGCAATCTCCCTCAACCCCAAAAATTATGCAGAGCCTCGCGGCTCTGTCAATGGAGGTATACCAAATATGGCAGAACTCTTAAAGGGCGCAGCAGTCGTTGCCGCGCTTAACGAAAAAATGATTGCCGACATCACTGAGCTCAAGGCTAAGGGCGTCAATCCCACGCTTGCGATTCTCCGCGTCGGCGAGCGTCCGGACGATATTTCGTACGAAAAGGGCGCAACGAAGCGCGCCGAGACCGTCGGCGTCGATGTGAAAAACGTCCTTCTCCCGAACGATGTCACGCAGGAGGAACTCATCAAGAACGTAGAAGCACTCAACAACGATGCGAGCGTCCACGGCGTACTGATTTTCCGTCCGCTACCGAAGCACCTCGACGAGGAGGCCGTGCGTCAGACGCTCTCCCCCGTCAAGGATATCGACGGCATCACCGACGGCAGCCTTGCAGGTGTTTTCACCGGCAACAACAACGGCTATCCCCCCTGCACCGCTCAGGCGTGCATGGAAATCCTCGACTACTACGGCGTTGATTGCAAGGGCAAGCGCGCTGTCGTCGTCGGCCGCAGCCTCGTCGTCGGCAAGCCCGCCGCGATGATGCTCACTGCCAAGCACGCAACCGTCACCATCTGCCACACGCGCACCGTTGATATGCCGAGCGTTGTTAAGCAGGCCGAAATCGTCGTCGTCGCCGCCGGTAAAATGCGTGCTATAACCAAGGATTACTTCTCAGACGGTCAGGTCGTCGTTGATGTCGGCATCAACTGGGACGATGCGGCAAACAAACTTGCAGGCGACGTAGACTTCGACGCTGCCGAACCGATTGTCGGCGCCATCACGCCGGTTCCCGGCGGTGTCGGCACCGTTACGACGTCCGTGCTCATTTCACATGTAGTCGCAGCCGCAAAACGCGCTCAGTAAACCGAGCACGGCGCACTCCGCTTTGCGGAGTGCTGAAAACCGTATAACTACCGCTAATCCCGTTTTCAATGAGCGGATTGCAAACTCGCATAGCATATAATATGTAGTCCGCCGTGAAATACAGCGAAATACCTAATCAGAAAGTAAATAATTGTAAAATATTACGCTAAATATTTTACAAAAATAATTGACAAATCAAGGAGAAAGTGCTATGATTGTTATTGCTGAAAAGTTGAATGGCTCGATTCCGAGCTGCGCCAAGGCCATCGCCGCTAAGGACGAGGCCTACATCAAGGATATGGCCGTTAAGCAGGCCGCCGCGAACGCTACCTTTATCGACGCTTGCGCCTCTGTTAAGGACGGCGAGCTCGAAACCCTCCAGTGGATGATGGACGCCATCATGGCGGCCACCGATTGCCCGATTTCCGTTGACTCCCCCGACATCAACGTCTGCATCGAAGGCATGAAGTATGTTGCGGCCAAGGGCGGCAAGCCCGGTCTGTTCAACTCCGTTTCCGGCGAAGGCGACAAGATTGACGTCGCGTTCCCGCTTCTCGCCTCTGAGGAGTTTGCCAAGTGGGACGTTATGGCTCTGCTTTGCGACGACACCGGCATTCCCAAGACGGCTGCCAAACGTATCGAAGTATTCGATATGGTTATGGAAAAGGCCGCAAAGTACGGCATCAAGGACAGCCGCATCCACATCGATCCGTTGATTGAAATGCTCTGCACCACGGACGACGGCGAAGGCATCTCGATGGTTCTCGAAGTTATGCGCCACATCAAGGCGACGCATCCTGAGGTTCACATCTCCGGCGCCATCTCCAACATCAGCTTCAACCTGCCCGCCCGCAAGCTCGTCAACCAAGCGTTTGCCGTGCTCGCAATCAACGCAGGTATGGATTCCGGCGTTCTCGACCCCCTCTCTCAGGACCTCATGGGCGTTATTTACGCTGCCGAGGCGATGATGGGCTTCGACGATTTCTGCGCGGAGTACACCGGCGCATACCGCGACGGTATCTTCGGTGTCAAGAAGTAAATTCACTTCGTGAAGTTACTCCCGCAATTTCACTGCGTGAAATTTGTGCGTAAAGTCGCTTTTCGCAGGCAACTACCGAACCAAAAGCCGTAAGGCGTGGTTATATAAAGAAACAAATATATTTTTAGGAGGAATTATCCAATGTCCACAATTGCTGAAGTCGCCGCCGCCGTAGAGGCCGGCAAAGTTAAGCTCATCGAAGGTATCACTCAGGCCGCTATCGACGCTGGCGTCGCTCCCGATGAAATCCTCAACGAAGGCATGATTGCCGCCATGGGCGTTGTCGGTGCAAAGTTCCAAGCGAACGAAATCTTCGTTCCCGAAATGCTCGTCGCCGCCAAGACCATGAAGAAGGGCGTCGAAATCCTTAAGCCGCACCTCGCCGGCGATTCCGTTGGCAAGAACGGCAAGTACATCATCGGCACAGTCGCCGGTGACCTCCATGACATCGGCAAGAACCTCGTCGCTCTGATGATTGAGTCCGCCGGTTTTGAAGTCATCGACCTCGGCGTTGATGTCCCCGCTGAGAAGTTCGTCGAAGCCATCAAGGCAAATCCGGACTGCAAAGTCGTCGGTGCCTCTGCGCTTCTGACCACCACGATGGACTCCCTGAAGAACACCGTTCAGACGATGATCGCCGCCGGTTGCAAGGACCAGGTCAAGATTATGGTCGGTGGTGCTCCCATCACGCAGGCATTCGCAGACGAAATCGGTGCCGACGCGTTCACACCGGACGCCGGTGCTGCCGCTGTTAAGGCCGTCGAGCTGCTTGGCTAAACCCTAACACAAATAAAACGCATTGAAAAACCTCCGTCAATCGACGGAGGTTTTTTGTGTTGCGGGAGCACACATGGGCGCGAGCGACGCATCAGCGTCACTCGTTTTTCGCGTTAGCCTTCTACCGCAATCCGTTACTCGGCACCCATGAATAGAATTCCGATTTCTTCGGCGGCACATACTCATAATCACGCAGAGACAACGTATTTTCAATGATTTCAATCGCTCTTTCAAGCACCTCTACCGCCGATAACCGGGTGATGTCCAGTAAATGCTCATTGGGCAAAATCTCCCGCGCCGACACTTTTGCGTTCAGCTTTTCTTGAAGCTCAAAATCAATCAAACCCTCGCCGCGATTACGCATTTGACTTTGAAGCTGCAACAAATCGGTACATATGAGCTTCAGCGTGACAAAATCGAAGCCTCTGAAATCACTCGGAATATCACGAGTCCGCAAATCGTCAATATCCGACGCGATAACGTTCCTATAACCTAAGCGATTGAAGCAGAGCATCATCGCTTTCTGATTTTCCCAACAGGTGCGCTCCTCAAGCTCCCCCGTCATAGGCTCCGTACCGTCCCGTGTGACAAACTCCGGAACCATATGCTGCTCCACAACAGTCGTACGATAGTGACGCAAAAGCCCTTGCGCCAGTGTGGATTTTCCGATACCGCTCGTACCTATTATGAAAATAAAGTCCCTCATAGCATCCCCCGCGCCATCGTCGCGCCCACTGCGTAAAACGTCACCCACTTATTCGGCTTGCCGACCGCTCCGAAGTTGCACGGCTGCTTCACAAGCGTGCTCTCCAACGCAAACCTCCCGTCCGCGTCCTGCTTTTCCGCGAGCAAACGCCATCCGATATTCAGCGCAGAATCGCGCCCCAC
>JGI994J12354_10005953_pt1 | contig 10325 bp, 10 predicted proteins | sample IntmicLarv3ML3BL_FD_12354 | JGI IMG/M metagenome (IMG submission 12354)
CCTCATCGGCCCGCGGCTGGCCGGCCAGGCCATCGACGCCATCATCGGGCCGGGGAACGTCGACCTCCCGGTGGTGTGGCGCTATGCCACCTTGATGGTCGTCTTCTATGTGCTGTCATCCATCTTCACCTACCTGCTCGACATTTTGATGATTTACATCTCCCGCAACGTCATCCGCACTTTGCGGCAGGATATCTTCGACAAACTCATGCGCCTGCCCGTGCGGTACTTCGATACCCATATGAGCGGCGACATTATCTCGAAAATCTCCTACGATTGCGACACCCTCAACGCGTCACTGTCCACCGATTTGGTGCAGGTGCTGGCCAGTGCTGTCACCGTGACCGGCGCCTTGGTCATGATGCTGCAAATCGCGCCGCTGCTTGTCCTCGTCTTCGCCATCACAGTGCCGCTGTCGGTGCTGGTGACACGGTTCATCGCCAAGCGGACACAGCCGCTCTTCCGCACCCGCTCCCAAAAGCTGGGCGAGATGAACGGCTTTGTGGAGGAGATGATTTCGGGCCAAAAGACCCTCAAGGCCTACAACCGCCAGCAGGGCGCCGTGGACGATTTGGATGACATCAACGAGGGCGTGGTGGGCGCCTACTACAAGGCCGAATACTACTCCTCCATCACCGGGCCCAGCGTCAACTTCATCAACAACCTTTCGGTGACTTTGGTGTCGGTCTTCGGGGCCCTTATCTACATGGCCGGCGGCATGAGCGTGGGCGACATCTCGTCCTTCGTGCTCTACGCCCGCAAGTTTTCGGGGCCCATCAACGAGGTGGCCAACATCTATGGCGAGCTGCAGTCGGCCATGGCGGCCGCCGAGCGGGTCTTCCGCCTGCTCGATGAGGACATCGAGCCCGAGGATATCGCGAACGCCGAGACCCTCACCGACATCGAGGGCGATGTCCGCCTCGATGCCGTCAGCTTCGGCTATCTGGAAGGCAAGACGGTGCTGAAAAACCTCAGCCTCCATGCCGAGCCCGGGAGCCTGACGGCCATCGTCGGCCCGACAGGCGCCGGCAAGACGACCATCATCAATCTGCTCATGCGCTTTTACGACATCGGCGGCGGGGCCATCACGGTGGACGGCAAAAACACCCGGAGCCTCACCCGCGAGAGCTTGCGGCGGGCCTGGGCCATGGTGCTGCAGGACACCTGGCTCTTCCGGGGCACCATTGCCGAAAACCTCAGCTATGGCCGGCCCGAGGCGACGCGGGAGGAGGTTATCGCCGCCGCCAAGTCAGTGCATCTGCACAGCTACATCATGAGCCTGCCCCAGGGCTACGACACGGTGCTCACCGACGACGCGGCCAATATTTCTCGCGGTCAGATGCAGCTGCTCACCATCGCCCGGGCGGCGCTGCAAGACCGGCATATGCTCATCTTGGACGAGGCCACCTCCAACGTCGACACCCGCACCGAGGTGCGCATCCAGCAGGCCATGCGGGCCCTGATGCAGGATAAAACCTGTTTTGTGGTGGCACACCGCTTGTCAACCATCCGCAATGCTGATAAAATACTGGTAGTCAAGGACGGCGACGTGGTCGAAAGCGGCACCCACACCCAGTTGATGGCCGCCCGAGGCTTCTATCGCGAGCTCTACGACGCCCAATTCAGCTAACCATTTACAACCCCAAAGGAGTACCCCCATGGACAGATACTACCCGCCCCGCGAGCCGCGCGAGGAACGCGAAGCGTCGGATCCCACGGCCCACTGGATTGAAATCGAGCGCCACCGCGGCCATGAGGCCTGGTGGCTCCACGAGGCCCTGCAGGACGCCGACATCCCCTTCGTGGCCGATGTCGAGGCCGTGCCGGGGCACAATGTCATGTTCAATGTCGTCTTTGTGCCCCCCGAGCGGGAGGGCGACGCCAGGGCCATCATCACGGCCTACAACAACCCTGAAAACTTTGTAGTGGAGGAGCATCCCGAGCTCGAGGGCGTCGAGCTGCTCACCTGTGCAGAATGCGGCCGGGAGTTCGAGTCAAACTATGAGGCCTGCCCCTTCTGCTTCCCCAATGGTGTGGAGGACGATTTATGATGATTACCACACGGCCGGCGGCCATGGACGACCGGCAGCGCTGCATCTGGATTGAGGACGGCGCTATCCGGGGCATCCGCTACATCGACGATGTGTGGCCCCTCTTTTTGGGGGCCGGTGACGGCGATTTGACCTTGGCTCTCAAAGACGGCACCCTGGGCGGCATGGGCAAGCTGACCCATCTTTACGGGGGCCACTGCTGGCTCGAGTCCCTGCGGGTGCATCCCGAGTTCCAGAATCTGGGCCTTGGCAAGGCCATCTACCGCCGGTATTTCGAGGAGATGGCGCAGCGCGGCCTGACGGCCTGCGGGATGTATACCGGCTTCGACAACACCCACAGCCGCCACCTGGCCGAGCTCTATGGCCTCTCGCTGAAAGGCCGCTTTGGAGAGTACGCCATGGCGGTGCAGGACGGGGACGCCCCGGCCTTCGAGGTCGTGGCCGAGGCCGATGGCGAGGCCGTTCTCGCGCCCCACTATGGCGAGATGGGCGGTTTCGCCGTACTCAACCGCACCTGGTTCCCCGTCCGCGCCGGCCTGGGGGCCGAGATGGCCCGCCGGGGCTGGCTCTATCGGAGTAGCAACGGATCTCTGGTGGTGGCCGGGTATCGGTTCCAGCCGAGCAAGGCCCTCCACGTGCCCTTCCTCCACGGCGATGCTGGGGCCTGTCTGGCCTTCTGCCACCAACTGGCCCGGATTCAGGGCGCCGCACAGCTGACCGCCGTGCGGCCCTACGGCGAGGCCAGTGAGGCCGCCATGGCCGCCCTCGGCTTTGAGAAGACACCCCACGATTTGATCACCCTCTGGAAGAGGTTATGAGAATACGCATAGACCTTGGGGCGTTGCCCCAAACCCCACAAGCTTTTTGGAAAAAAGCTTGAGCAAAAACTCATAATAAAAATCATGTTTCACATGATTTTTGGATTAGGACTATTCAGAAATTGTATGAAATACAATTTCCAAAAGTTTTTGGGGGTTCTAAGGGGTGTTTTTTCAAAAACATCCCTTAGCCGCCGGAGGCGAAAAAATCGCATATTAAAGAAAGAAGGCACGCCATATGGCCTTGTACAGCTTTCAAAACGACTACAGCGAGGGGGCCCATCCTGACATTCTGGCCGCCTTGAGCCGCTGCAACCTCGAGCAAAACATCGGCTACGGCCTCGATACCCACAGCGACCGCGCGGCCCAGCTCATCCGGGCCCGGTTCGGGTGCGCGGGCGCCGATGTCCACTTCCTCATGGGCGGCACCCAGGTCAACCAGACGGCTATCGCCGCCTTCCTGCGTCCCCACCAGGCGGTTATCTCGGCAGCCGATGGGCACATCTATGTCCACGAGGCCGGGGCCATCGAGGCCACAGGCCACAAAATTCTGCCGGTGGCCTCGCCCGATGCCAAGCTGACCCCCGCCGGCATCGAGGCCGTTCTGGCCGAGCACGGCGGCGACGAGCACATGGTCCAGCCGCGGCTCGTCTACCTCTCCAACGCCACCGACATGGGTGCGGCCTATACCCTTCAGGAGCTCGAGGCCATCTCGGCCTGCTGCAGGGCGCACGGCCTGCTGCTCTATTTGGACGGCGCGCGGCTGGGCCACGCCCTCATGGCCCGGGATGCCGGCGTGCAGCCCGAGGACATAGCTAGAGTGTGCGACGCCTTTTACATCGGCGGCACCAAGAACGGCATGCTGCTGGGCGAGGCGCTGGTCATTGTGAACGACGCCCTCAAGGCCGACTTCCGCTTCCTCATCAAGCAGCGCGGGGCCATGATGGCCAAGGGCTTTGTGGTCGGCCTGCAGTTCGAGGCCGCGTTTGAGAACACCCTCTATTTCGACTTGGCCGGGCACGCCAACACCATGGCCGAGCGCCTGGCCGACGGTATCACGCAGCGCGGCGGACGCCTCCTTTTACCCCAGCAGACCAACATGATTTACCCCGTGCTGCCCCTGACTGCCATCGCCGAGCTGGAGAAAAAATTTCGTTTTTACGTCCGAGGCTACAAAGATTCCAAAACTGCCAGCTTGAGGATGGTTACATCATGGGTTACATCAACCGAACAAATTGACACTTTTCTTGAACGACTCGGCCAATTGATGTAATTCGCATTGGCAAAAAACGGCGAAAATTGCTGTCCAAAACCGCAAAAAAACCGGGAGATGTCTCCCGGTTTTTTCTATTGCGATGCGCGCCTAGTCTTTGGCGATGACAGCGAGCACCCGGGCCACCGTGCTGCCACGGTTTTCCAGCAGATGCTCCTGTCCGCCGCCGGTGAGGGTGCTGTCCCCAGGCCGCAGGACGATTTCCTCGCCCATGTCAAAGCCGTGGAGCTCGCCCTCCAGCAGGTAGAAGAGCTCCCACTCCCCGGTGTGGTCGTGGCGGCCGATGGAAACGCCGGGCTCGAGCTCCAAAATGGCGGCCAGCTTGAGGTTCCAAGGCAGCGCTGCCTCGCCAAACAGGGCAATCCTCCCGGTTTCGCCGGCGCCGCCCCGGAGATTCATGGCCCCCTGGCGGGTCTGGATTTCCTTACGTCCCAGCATACTCAGCCCTCCTTTGGGCCGTAGACCTTTTCGGCCACCGGCTTCATGCAGGCGGTGAGGGTGCCAATCTCCCGGTGGTGGACAATGCACCGCTCGCACAGGCCCTTCCGTCCGCAGCCCCCGGTGCAGGGGCAGTTCACGGCGGTATTTTTCTCATCCATTGTGTCAAGCCTCCTCTTGTTGATTATAATATTGTATCACACCGGGCGGAAAAATCAAAGGCCGCAATCATTCCGGTCGGCCATTTTTTGTGACAAAGCCCTCAAATTCGGGAGAATTAGAAATAGTGTCAAAAATTATTTTTTCGCCAATAATCGGAACAAAAAATGCTGTTATATGTCAAAAGAATTAGCATATTGACGCTTTACGCTGTCTATGTTAGAATGATACGAAAACAAAAATCAGGGGTACTATTACCCGGAAAGAGGTTCCCATGGCAAAGAGCAACCTGGCCGTCCTCATGTCCATGTACACCGTCACCCCCCAAATGCTCAGTGAGGCCGTTGGGGCTGACATCACACTTATTTCCCGCTGGCGCACAGGCCGCCGCCGTCTGGTGGCGGGCCGCCGCTGGGTTCATGATATCGCTGCCTGGTTTATCCGGGTGGATGAGCAGGAGGGCCAGGGCCGCCTGGCCGCGCTGCTGCGCATCTTCTACCCCGCAGAGGACTTTGCGCCCCCTGCGGCCTATCAGGCCGCCACCGAGAAGTGGCTTTCGGTGCGCCTGCAAACCGAGGACGAGTATGCCGAGCGCCGCGACCGCCAAATCTCCCCGCTGCTCCGGCCGGGCGAGGCGGCCCAGGCCTTCACCAAGGCCGTTGAGCCGGTGGCCCCGCTGGTCGTCTACGGCGAGAAGGACACCCGCGCCGCCATTTTGGACATGCTGGACAAGGCCCTCGACCTGCCCGAGGCCGATTCCATCCGCTTTGTCTGCCCCGAGGGCCTGGCCCTCATCACCCAAAACGCCAATTTCAGCGCCAAGGTCATGGGCAAGATGAACCTGCTGTTCCAGCGGGGCTTCCGTCTGGAGGCCATCCTGACCGCCGACTACAAGATGAGCGAGGTCTCGGCCTTCTCGGGCATGTGGCTGAGCGCCCACCTCAAGGGCTATGTGCGCAGCTTTTACAGCAACGATTTCTATTCCGACCACAGTATCCGGATGCTGGCCGTCTTCGGCGACAAAATCGCTGCGAGGGTGGTTTATGACGAGATGACCGGCCTGCGGGGCGAGTTTTACTACAACAGCCCGGCCATCAAGGGTCTGCTCAAGGAGCAGGAGGCTTATTGCAACGGCGCCGGCATGCGCTTCCACTATGACTTCTTCCGCAACCCTGAGGACTATCTCTCCAAGGGATTTGCCGAAATCACCGGCGACTGCTATGTCATCACCCGCCTGCCCCATGTGGGCATCCGGGGCGATCACTTGGTCGACCGGCTCAATCTCTCGGCTGCCGAGGCCGACCGCTTCCGCGGCCAGTTCGGCGCGCTGCTTACCGGCCCTGCTGATTTGGGGGATGGGGCCAGCTTCTATCACATCCTGTGCCCCGAGGACATCGAGCGCGCCCTGGACAAGCCGCGCCACCGCATCATGCCGTCCAGCGACATCTTTGGCCGCCGGGTGTACATGAGCACCCAGGCCTTGGTCGAGCAGCTGGTGCTTATGCGCCGCCTGCTCAAGAACCAGAGCAACTACAACCTGTGCTTCCTGCCCGAGAGCTTTTTCGAGGGCGTCGGCCTCGAGCTGGCCATTTACGGCAAACAGGCCGCCATCGGCTGGATTGCCGGCGAGTGCTCGACGGCCTGTAAGGACCCCACCCACGTGGCCATCCTCCAGGGCTACGCCAGCCTGCAGTGGAACCGCATCCCAGGCATGGCCAAGACCAAGGGTGCCGCCCTCAAGCGCCTCAACGCCTGGCTGCGCCGGGCCAAAAACTTCGGCTACGAGGTCGAGGATTAAGACGATTTGATGAAAAAAGCCACCCAAGTTCGGGTGGCTTTTTTGCGTGTGTGGTGCCATCGGAACGACACAGGGTCGTTCCCTACGAAAGGCGCCCGTCGTTCCCCCTCCCTTTAGGGAGAATGGGGCCCGGAGCTTCAGCTATAACGAAGCCCCAGGGGGTGGGTGGTTTTGAGACAGAGACAAGTGAAAAGAAGTGGTCAAGGGAATTGGTTAGGCTTGTCAGGCTGCGCGGCCGGGCCATGGCCGCCCCAAATAAACCACTCCAGCTCCGTCCAACCAGTCGGGCAAGGGCGCCCGACTTGGGTTGGTCGGAGCTTGCGCGTCTTATTTGGAGCTATGGCCCTGCTCCGCCTTCACGTCTGCGACAGCTTTCGCATAAACTGAACTGTACCCCACCATCGGTACAATCTGCAAAAAAGGAAGGTTTGCACCATGTGTTGTTTCCTCACTGCACCGCGCTGCACGCCCAGCTTTCCGCCCCCCTTCTGCATCATCCACCCCTGGCGCAACGAGGTGCTGGCCCAACTCGATGTCATCACAGGCCGGGGCAGCCCCGGCGTTCAGGCTCGCGTTCAGATTGACGGCCAGCTCGACGAGCTGACCGCTCTGGTGGATGAAAACGGCTGGTGGTCGGTGGCCCTGCCCGAGCCCCTGCTCCCCGGCGAACACATCATCCGCGCCGAGCAGAGCGTCGGCCGGGGCGTCGATACCTTCTCGGTGCCCTTTGTCATCGAGCAGCCGCCCCTGCCCACACCCATCATCCTGGAGCCCCTCGGCGGCGCCGCCATCCCCGCCGGCGATGTCGAGGTTCTGGGCGCCGGAACGCCGGGGAACACCATCACCCTGTGCCTAAACGGCCTCGATTGCCGCAGCGCTTTGGTGGGCCTGGATGGCCGATTCTCCACCACCTTCACCGCCGTGGCGCCGGGCGGGCACACCGTCTCGGCCACCGAGGTCAGCCCCCTGACCGGCCAGCACAGCCTGACCGCCACCGTGGCCTTCACGGCCATCCTGGTGGTTTGACCGCTCCATAAGAAAAAGATGCCTCTTTAGAGGCATCTTTTTGTAGGGCGCGGCATCCCTGACGCGCCGCGTTCGGGGCAAGCCGTTATGCATCAAAATCAATCAATGCAGTAGCTTCTCATACGCCCCATATCGGCGAATCCAGTTTTGCGATAATAACCCTGCGCCCCGAGGTTGCTATCCGCTGTATCGGTATCCAGCCGGGAGATGCCTTTTTGCTTCAGCACAAAAAATAGCTTTTTCATGCATCGCGTGCCATATCCCTGATGGGTGAGCTCCGGATTTATCCATATCCACCGCAAAAAGCAAATTGATGAATTGGGCACAAAATACAGCTTGCACCCGCCGAGCACACGCCCTTCGCGCCGAAAGGAGATGGACGCGTCGCCGCCGTCATATTCAAAAACAATCTCCCGGTCATCGTCAAAATCATCGGTTAAAAGGCGGTTGAAATAGACATTTTCATGCTCCTTGGCATAGCCATATTCCATGAGCAGCTTTTCGACATGGTACGCAGTCTCGTGCAGCTTCCCTTGCCGGGCATAGCAGCTCATGCCAAAATAGTGAAAAAATGCATAGGGCTTGGCGACACCATGATGCTTGAAGTAATCAGCCGCGCATGCCATCAACCATTGCCCTTCTTGACAGTCCGGCAGAAAATACAGATTCCGTATCAGTCCATAACCGGATTCTTTGCTTCGGGTGCCGTCAGGCGCGAGGACAAAATCGGTCATGGCCAGCTGCATAAACCCAGCAATGGCCTCTCCCTCTAACAGCAAAAAGGTTTTCGTCTCTTTGAAAAGTGGCTCGCCACTGTAATCGGTGTCACGCAACAGGCTTTCGCGCCATGTGTGAAAGTCGGTTGGGAAATAGAAGGGAATATGTCCCAGCTTATCCGTGGAAAATGCGTATAAGGGCTGTTCATAGGCTGAGTTTAGCTCAATAATCACTACACATACCCCCACGAGACCAGCGCAATCTCGCCGGAAAGCGCGGCATCAAGCACCGTACTGCCGTCCCACACCGCCGAGGCGGTCAGGATTCCTCCCGGCTGGGCGAGGGCGAGGGCCTCCACCGAGCGTCCTTCCCGGTGGGCCAGCGCGCAAGCCACGGCCACCGTACCCGAGCCGCAGCTGCTTTCCCAAACCTCGGTGCCCGTGGCGGCGATGGACACAAAGGGCGTCATACGGGTACTTCCGCCGCCCATGAACATGAGGCCGTAGTCGCCCGCCGTGAGGCTCAAATCCTCGGCCAGCGTCTGCCCGACATCCATCTGCTCGGACTCCAAATCCCACAGCACCATATGGCGGATGCCCTCGAAGGACACCAGACTATATTGCCCCGCCGCGGCGTCACTGCCCGCCGTGATGCCGCACGGCACCGGCATGGCGACCGTCACATGGCAACCGAGATCATTGCCTCCGGGCGTGACAGCGGCCCGTAGAAGGCCGCTGTGGCCCGAGACCTCGATGGAGACCTCGAGCGCGGCCTTTAAGGGCCGCGGGCCGCGCTCCCAGATATCCTCGCCGCCCAGAGCGAGAAAGCTCGCGAAGCATCGGCTTGCATTGCCGCAGAACTCACCGCCCATCATCTCCATGCGCTCCGAAGGAGCGCGAGGGCTGCCGTTCTCAGACGGCACCACAAAGCCGACCTGCTCCACATCGAGCACCCCCATGAGGCCTCGGGCCAGAGCAGGCCGGACAGTCCCCGGCACATCATCCACCACAAAGGCCGTGGTGTTGCCGGCGGGGGAGAACTTGATGTACCGCAGGGCGGTCATTTCTTTTCCAGATAGAGGTTCATTTCGAACCGCTCAAAGAACCCGATGAGCGCGCCGTCGCTGCTGCGCACCGGCTGCATGTAGAGGCGCTGGTTGCGCAGGTTGACGCTGACGAAAACCTCCTTGCCATCCTTCTTCATGCGCTCCCAGGCGGCGCGGATGCGCATCTCGGAGTGCTCGTCGTTGTGGCAGTCGAACAGGCTGTGGCCGACAAGCTCGCCATAGCCGCGCTCCTGATGATAGTGGTACTTGGCGTAGCGGTTCATGTAGCGGATGACAAAATCGCCGTCCACAAAGACGACGGGGGTGGACAGGCTGTCGAGAATGCTCTCGCAGATGGTGGCGCGGTCAAGCTCCATGGTGTGTGCCTCTTTTCTCAATAATTTCAATGAGCGCCGGTAAAATATGCGCGTCATGGTTGGGCAGCAAGGAGGGGGAGAGGGCCAGCACCGCCTCGCAGGCGTTGGCCGGGGCAAAGCGGTTTTGGGTGACCTCTAAAAGCTCGACATCGTTGAGGCCATCGCCTACGGCGTAGAGGTTTTGGGGCGCAATCCCCAGCTGGCGGCACAGCTCGAGGGCGCCGTTCCCCTTGTGGGCACCGGGACGCTGAATCTCGAGGAAATGGGCCATGGACTGCTGAATGAAGAATTGCCCGCCGAAGTGCGCCTTGGCCCAGGCCGTGAGGTCCGCCATGCGCTCGGGTTCATCCAGCACGCCCAGGCTAATCCACCGGCCGGTCACGTCCTCGGGCGTCACCCGGCGCGTGCCCACCTTGATATAGCGCATGTGGCGCTCGACGGCGGCGTTGTGCCGTACAATCCACGGCCCGTCGTCGCGGATGATCTCGATGCCGCAGGTGGGGAAGGCGGCGCTCACTGCCGCCATGAGGGCCAGGGAGTCAGCCTTGTCCACATCCCACACATAGCTGTCCCGATTTGCGGCAAAATCGAAGCCGTAGCTGCCGTTGTTGAGTACGGCGGGG
>JGI994J12354_10005954_pt1 | contig 10322 bp, 10 predicted proteins | sample IntmicLarv3ML3BL_FD_12354 | JGI IMG/M metagenome (IMG submission 12354)
CTGGAACGAGCAAACCAAAGCCGAGGATTGGCGAAAGGCTTGGGCGGATTCAGTCAACGCTGCTTTGGAAAAAGCAAATCACGCAGACCGCATCGACCACCGTTCCTATAAGCGGCAAGGCATTGAACAAATCCCAACAATCCATTTAGGCAGTATCGCTGCTGCACTGGAACGGCGTGGCATTCAAACGGAACGAGGAGATAGAAACCGCAACATCGCTTCCATGAATCAAGAATTGCGTCAGCTTGGTGCGCGAATGAGGAAGCTGCAAAAGCAACTTGATGAAGAAATAAAAAGTGAAAATGCAGTCGCAGACTCCTCTACACCTGCCCAGCCACAAAACCTTATATCCATTCTTTTGGAAAAGCTAAATGTAACAGAAAAGACGAGCAACTATGCGAAAGTGAACAACCTTAAAACGGTTGCAGCAACGATAGCGTTTTTGCAAGAAAATAACATAACAACACTACCTCAGCTCAAAGAAAAAGTGAGCGCCATGTACGAAAAACTGGGCGATACCAGAGATAAGTTGAAACCCATAGAGCGGCGACTGAAAACACTGGATGAGCATATTCAGCAGACAAAAAGCTTCAAAGAGAACCGAGGCATTTACCAGCAATATAAAGCTCAAAAGCCGAGGAAGCAAGCAGCATTTTACAATGCACACAGCGCAGAAATCATCCTGTGTGAAAGCGCAGGAAAATACCTCAAAGCACATCTAAATGGGCGTACTAAAATTCCTATTTCCGCATGGAAGTCCGAACACGAAAAGCTAACTGCCGAAAAAAAGAATTTGTATCACGAATATAGCCGCCAGAAAGATGAGGTTCACCAAATCGAAATCATTCAGAAAACAGCGAACCAAGTCGTAAGAGAAACCAACCAACGTACTCTTGATTCTAGCAAAAATCGAAGAACGGAATTGTAAGTTGATCGGCTATACATTCCATCTTCATTCAATATGTTTCGTATTCAACTACCATTGTGATATAATATGTGTATAGCAAGCAGCACAGTCATCGACCAACTTTTATCAATTTTTTAATTCGAAACGTGGTGGTTATGACTGTGGTTCTATTGAATGGGACTGAAGGAGATTGCCGCGATGAAAAGCAGTAAGCCGAGGCGCGTTATACCGTTAACGACAAACCATGCAAATCAAGAGAAGGGCACCTTCCTGCTTATGGTGTTCTTCATATTCATTTTAGCTGCTATTGTATTGATTACCCCCAGTCAGCCGACACATTCAAGCACGCTGAATGTCGATGAACAAGGCAAGGTGATCCCTCCGGTATTGCGCATCACCGAAGTGATGTCTCACAATGAAACCACGCTGCCGGATGAAGAGGGCCGATTTTCCAACTGGATCGAACTGACAAACGAAGGAAACATGCCCATCGAGTTAGAAAATTATGGGCTGACGAATCGTGGAAACAAGCTAAAATTCATTTTCCCTCGGGGAGCTGTTTTGAATCCGTGGGAGCGCGTGATCGTTTTCGCCAGTAATAGCTCAAAAGCCGAACTTGGGAAACCCTACCATGCGAAATTCGGCATTTCGACGGCGGAGAGGACAATTTTCCTCTTCAGCCCTACCGGAAGCCCTGTCGAGTATATCACCATTCCGGTGTTGGCTGCGGATCAAGCCTATGCCAAGACGCCGGATGGATGGGTTGTTACCGATTTCCCCACCCCGGGGTATGAAAACACACAAGCTGCTTATTTCGCATTCCTTTCATCCGTATGCATGGAACCCGGTGCGCTGAGGCTGAGCGAAATCATGGTTTCACAGCAAACTGTGTTATTTGACGAAGATGGTGAGTATTGTGGCTGGATTAAATTGTACAACGACAGCGATCAGGCGATTGCCCTATCGGGTTTCACGCTCAGCAGGCGTCCAGAGATACTTGCGCGGTGGCGTTTTCCTGAAGATGCAATAATCGGCCCGCGTGAAGATTATCTCGTATTTTGCTCAGGTAAAGATAGGCCGGGCGGTGAAGGGTTACATCCGCATACGAACTTCGAAATTTCTGCGGCAAATGGCGTCATATTACTCAACGATATCTATGGTTATTTGCTGGATTTCGATACTTGCGATGATTTACCTATTGGCGTGTAACGCTAGGGGTAGTGTGGTAACGGTAATTATGCTTGGCAAGAATGCAGGCTTATGGCTCGCCGATTGACCTTTTTGCTTTACGCATGGTATACTTTCGTTGGCAGCAGATGCGTGCAAGAATGCAGTATGCCGTTTGGAGGAATATATGAAGGACAAAGGTTTTTTCTCAAAGCAGGTGCTGTCGAATCTGACGGTCGTTGCTTTTGGCATTTTACTTTACCTTGCGTTGGCCAACTTTGATGCGGTTAGTGCTGCTGTTGGTAATTTCGTTTCCGTTCTTTCCCCATTTATTGCAGGCATTACCATCGCTTACCTATTAAATATGCCCATGAGCTTTTTGGAGGAGAAGGTGTTCAAGCGCTTTCGTAAAAAAAGCATTCTGGCTATCACGGTTACCTATGTGCTTGCAATTTTTATCCTAACGTTGCTAATGGGAATGCTCATCCCACAATTAATCGAAAGCATTTCTACGTTGCTTAGCAACATTCAGAGCTACTTCAACAATTTCAACAAATTGATTAGCCAGCTTGGTGAAGCCATCCATCTTGAGCAGGAAACCACGGATGCCATCATGCTTTCTTACAAAGACATGGTAGACCAGGTTGTGACTTATACCCGCGGTGTACTGCCGCAAATTTTGAGCATGACAATGCGTATCGGCACTGGTATTGTCAGTGGGCTGACTGCGTTGATTGCCTCCATCTATATGCTTGGCAGCAAGAAAAAGCTGACGCGCCAGTATCGTAAAATGCTTTATGCCATTTTGCCCAAGCAACATGCCGATACCGCCATACGCGTCGGCCGCCTGTCCAATGGTGTATTTTCGGGCTTTATTGGCGGTAAGTTGCTGGACAGCGCCATCATCGGGGGCGTCTGTTTTATCTTCATGTTTCTGATGAACTTGGGCTTGGCAGAAATGCCCTATGCACTGTTAATCAGCGTAATCGTTGGGGTAACGAACATTATTCCCTTCTTCGGTCCTTTCATTGGTGCTATTCCTTCGGTGCTTATCCTTTTGATGGTGAACCCGTGGAGCGCGCTTTGGTTTACCCTGTTCATTATTGTGTTGCAGCAGTTTGATGGAAACTATCTGGGCCCCAAAATACTCGGCGAGTCCACCGGGCTGCCTGCCATATGGGTGCTGATTGCCATCATTGTGGGTGGTGGGCTGTTTGGGTTTATCGGCATGGTCTTAGGCGTACCTACCTTTGCAGTTTTGTATACGCTGATTAGCGACCTTGTAGAGAACCGATTGAGCAAAAAGGGTCTGCGAAGCGCGGATATTCAGGGCGAATAGCCGCTCGCTTCCAGCTGTATTGATAGTATGTTCCATATTGCACAGCCTTTCTCAATTTATTGAAAAGCACAAGGCTCCATCATATTGGCGATGAGTTTAAGAACACTCGACAAGGTCAGCGACTCTCATCTTGTGTGTTTGCTGCCCGATTATGGACTGTGAGCGAGGAATTATGCGGTGTAAAATTTGATATTTCGCTATACACAAATAAAGACTAAGGGTCAGGGTTCTTGCCCCAAATAAGTTGACTTTTCATTCAAAGAGCAGTAACATTATGTGGTTGGCACGTCCAGCATATCAAATTCAACACAGGAGGTGGAAAGCAATGTCCGGTCGAAGTAGTGGGAGCAGGCACAGTAACGTCTGTTCCGCAAAAAGCGTAGATAGCGACCCGCATTTATGCGGTTTTGCTTTCCGCCATACGAAATAGACACCCTGGCAAATTAATAGGGATTTGCTGTCCTGTTCATACATTACGCTTACCAACGCAGACTAATGTATGAAAGGATGATTTATGTGGTTTTCAAGAAAAAAGCAGTAACTATCACGCAGAAGAAAAATGAATGCGAGGCGATACTTCGTCGCTTTGCGTTTACAGACGAAAAAGAATTGTTGACCTTGCTGGGAACATCCGCACAGGGTATTTCTGCTGCCCGTGCGGAAGAAAAATTAGAGGAAGTCGGTCGCAATGTCATTGTCGCCAACAAGGAAAAAGGTGTTTGGGGGCGGGCGTTCGAAGCCCTTGTGAATCCGTTCAACCTTGTGTTGTTTCTTGTGGCAATCATCACGTTTGTCACCGACGTTGTCCTATCTGAAACGGTAGACATCACAACGTCTGCAATTATACTCGCATTAATACTCATATCAAGCGCCATTGCGTTTTTTCAGGGTGAACGCTCCAATAACGCGGCGGCAAGTCTTTCAAAAATGATTTCGAACAAAGCTGATGTTTGGCGCGATGACAAGTTGATTGAAATCAGCATTGATGAAGTTGTTCCTGGCGATATTGTCAAGCTGTCGGCGGGAGATATGTTGCCGGGAGATGTCCGTTTTCTAACAGCAAAGGATGCTTTTATTGCACAGTCGGCGCTGACAGGTGAATCTGCTCCTGTTGAGAAGTATGCGAATATCCGCAATGCTGAATCGGTCGCGTTGACAGATATTTCAAACACTGGTTTTATGGGAACGAACCTTCTCAGCGGAAGCGCAACTGCTGTTGTGCTGACTACGGGCAACGATACTTATTTTGGTGCAATGGCCAAAAGTTTGTCGGGTGATAAAGCGAAGAACAGCTTTGAGCGCGGTGTGGACTCCGTTTCAAAACTGCTGATTCAATTTATGCTCGTCATGGTTCCCGTTATCTTTGTAATAAACGGAGTTACAAAAGGAGATTGGGGTTCAGCATTGCTGTTTGCTGTAACAATGGCGGTGGGACTTACACCCGAAATGCTGCCGATGATAATGACCTCAACCTTGGCGCGCGGAGCTGTATCTATGGCCAAACAGCGGACCATTGTAAAAACTCTTTCGGCAATCCAGACCTTTGGTGAGATGGATGTGCTTTGCACCGATAAGACAGGCACGCTTACCGAAGATAAAATCATACTGGAAAAATATATGGATGTTCACGGGCGCGACGACACACGGATTTTGCGCCACGCTTATCTCAACAGCTATTTCCAGACCGGGCTTAAAAACCTGATTGACCTTGCAATCATCAATCGTGCTGAAGAAAATGGCTTTGGCAATCAGCTGCCCCACTATACTCGCGTGGACGAAATCCCATTCGATTTTGCCCGCCGCCGCATGAGCGTGGTGCTTCAAAGTGAAAACGGAAAACGCCAGCTTATCACAAAGGGTGCTGTCGAAGAAATAATCTCTATCTGCAAATATGTGGAGCATGACGGTGTTGTACAGCTGCTGGATGCGGAGCATCTGGCTGAGGCTATGCGTGTATATGAAAAGCACAACAAGGAGGGTCTGCGGGTTATTGCTGTGGCGCAGAAGAACAATGTTGCCGGAGTCGAAGTGTTCGGCGTTCAAGACGAAGGTGACATGGTTCTGATTGGCTTTGTCGGCTTTCTTGATCCGCCGAAAGAGAGCGCCAAGCTTGCGATTACAGCCTTGCGCGAGCATGGGGTTAGGGTTGTTGTATTGACAGGCGATAGCGAGGGTGTTGCAGTTAAAGTATGTAATAAGGTTGGCATAGCCTCGGATATTTGCTTGACAGGACAAAATGTTGAAGTCATGAACGATGATGAATTGCGTGAAGCCATCAAGACCTGTGATTTATTCAGCAAGCTCTCTCCTGCACAAAAACAACGTGTAGTAAATGCATTTCAAAAAAATGGTCACACAGTCGGATACATGGGAGACGGTATCAACGATGCGCCTGCTCTGCGTGAGGCCGATGTCGGCATCTCCGTTGACAGCGGCGTGGACATTGCAAAGGAGACCGCCGATATTATCCTGCTGAAGAAGGATTTGATGGTACTGGAGGAAGGCGTAATCGAGGGCCGCCGCACTTTTGGTAATATCATGAAATACATCAAAATGGCAGCTTCGGGTAATTTCGGAAATATGATTTCAGTTATGATTGCAAGCATATTCTTGCCGTTTCTACCTATGCTTCCCATACACATTCTGACGCAAAATCTGCTCTGCGACTTCTCGCAGGTTGGCATACCATTTGACAGTGTGGACAAGGAATATTTGCGCACACCTCGCCGTTGGGAAACAAAGAGCATCCGTCGATTTATGGTGTTAATGGGGCCATTGAGTTCGATTTTTGATATACTCTGTTTTGCCGTGATGTGGTGGGTTATTAAGGCCAATACACCGGAGCTTGCACCGCTATTTCAAGCGGGTTGGTTTATATTCGGCACATTGTCACAGATACTTATTGTGCATATGATTCGCACAAGCAAACTGCCATTTGTGCAAAGCATACCTTCCGTTCCGCTCATATTGTCAACACTTTCGGTTGGAATTGTTGCTGTTGCTTTGGCGTTTACAGGTATTGCGCACATGTTTGACTTGACTGTATTGCCAATTTCCTATGCGCCGTGGCTGGTTTTGCTCTTGATAGGTTACTGCGTAGCCACACAACTTTTCAAGGGAGTGTATATGAGAAAATTCGGTGAATGGCTCTAAAACAAATTTTTGCGGTACAATCCATGTAAAAATGCGGACAGGCTTCATCTCCTGTCTGCATTTATGAGGTATAATGGGAAAGAACTTCTTTACCCTTGACAAAAGCTTCCCTGAACAGCCTTGTGCGCTGAAACAATCATCCCTTGACCCATTTGGGATACATATTGATAATTCGCCTGCCGCGTGGTATTCTGATTGCAGAAGAAATGCGGCGGGTGATTTGTTTTTCAGGAGGGCTTTGTATGAAAACAAAGGAAGAATACTATGAATCGGTTCTTGAAAACCGCAAGCTGGCTGCCGATTCCGAAACAACAAAATGCACCTGCCCCAACTCGTTATGTGATTGGCATGGCAAATGCAAAGAATGTGTCGCGCTCCATCGGTATCATAACGACCATGTGCCTTTTTGCCTGCAACTCATCATTGAAGACAAACTCAAGATGCTTGTCGGCACGGTGGAAATGACGATTTCGAAAAGGACGGGTACCCCAATTGAATACCGGCATTACGTGAAGGAAAAGGATAGGAAACAAGGGAATGGCAAATAAATCTTTCAAGAACAACAAATGGTTTTGGGATAAATATGCCGCTTTTTATGATTTTGAAATACGCCTTGCCAACGGGAAGGCGTATGCAACCATGTACCGACTGATGGCGCGGGCGCTTAAATCTGATATGAAGGTGCTGGAAATCGCTACGGGCACGGGGCTGATCGCGCTGAACATCGCGAGCCATGTCCAATCGGTTGAAGCGATCGATTTCGCGCCCAAGATGATTGAAGCGGCAAAAAAGAAAAAAGCGCCCGCGAATGTGCGCTTTTCCGTCGCGGATGCGACGGCGCTGCCCTTTGATGAAAACAGCTTCGACGCGGTGGTTATTTCAAATGCCCTGCATATTATGCCCGAGCCCGGGCTTGTGCTTGAAAACATTCAGCGGGTGCTGAAACCGAACGGACTGCTCATCGCGCCAACCTTCTCCCACGGGCATATAAAGGATTCCACATGGAAATTGAACGCGTGGGTACTCAAGCGCATCGGGCTTGAAACCTATTCGAAATGGTCGCCCGAGGAGTATGTCGCCTTTATTGGCGATAATGGGTTTACGGTGCTGCATTGGCAGGTTTTAAGGGCGGGCTTTCCGCTGGTGTACGTGGAAGCGAGGGCAAAAGATGGTTGATTATCGCTTGGCGACGCGGAACGATTTGGATTTTCTGGTTTTAAGCAGGCTCAAGTTTATTGAAGCGGATGCCGCCGGCGCGGATTATGAATTAATCAGCAAAAACACGCGGCGGTATTTTGAAGATGCCTTTATGAAAAACAGCTGCGATGTGATTCTGGCGGAGGAAGGCGATAGGATAATCGGCACGGGCATTGTTTTTTACTATGCCTCGGTGCCGTCCGTGTACAATCCATGGGGTAAAAACGCCTATATCACGAGCATGTTTGTGGCCGAAAGCCATCGGCGGCAGGGCATCGGCACGGCTATTTTGGATCGGCTCGTAAATGTCGCGAAGGGGAAGGGATATTATCGCTTTTTGCTTCAGGCATCCGATATGGGCAAGCCGCTTTATGAAAAGTGTGGGTTTACCCAAGGCAAGGCGGGCATGCTTTTGAAATTGGAGGAGTAAGCCATGGCGAGAAAACCCATTATCAAGAAGCTGGAAAACGCGAGGCTACTGAAGGAGTATGCCAGCTGGATATACTGCACGGGCTGCGGGAAGACGGTGGCATATTTATGCTATGTATCCTATGATTTGTTCGATTTTGAATTTATATGCGACTGCGGTAAAAGCGGCAGCGTGCATATTGAGTTTGCCCATGAGGAAGGCAAAAGGAGCGATGAACAGCTGACGGAAATAAAAAATCGCCTGTGCTGTCCGAAGGATCATTCGCCGCTTCTAACAACAGTGGATAAAAACCTTGCCGATTATAAGTTTCAAATACTGTGTAACCAATGCGGGGAAGTGTATCATGGAAGCAAAAAAATTTGAATTTTCGGCAATCATCAAAAAAGTGCCGGATATGGATGGCGCGTATGTGGAAATGCCCTTCGATTTGAAGGCCATGTTCGGCAAAGGGCGCATGGCGGTTTGCGCCACCTTCGACGCGGAGGAATATAGCGGCAGCATTGTGAACATGGGCGTAAAAAGCGCGGACGGTTCGGTTTGTTATATTCTCGGCATGCCGAAGGCGATTCGTCTGAAAATCGGCAAACAGCCGGGGGATGAGGTACGGGTAACGGTAAAGGAGAGAGCAACATGCCAAAATACCGCAAAATGTTGAGCAATTGGGATGCGCCCTATATTCAGGCGATTGTGAAGCTGGTGGAAACCCAGAGTAAGGCGACGCTCGTCGCTTGGGCGACGGATTACTCAGAAAAGGTATTTCTGCCGATTTGGGAAAAATCGAGTCCCGGGGATATGCGCCCGCAGGCAGCTATTGATGCCGCCCGCGCGTGGCTTAGGGGGGATATCAAGCTGCCCGTGGCGAAGCCTGTTATATTGCAATGCCATGAGGCTGCCCGCGAAATGATCAATAATCCGACGGCGCAGGCGGCGGTGCGAGCCATTGGCCAGGCGGCTTCCACCATTCATTCCGCCACCCATTGCATGGGGCTTCCCCTCTACGGCGCGCCGGCAGCCGCCTATGACGCGCTGGGGGTCGATACGCCCTGGCCGCAGTTGGAAGCTTATGCCGCGGGGGAATGCGGCAGGATGTTGAGTGCCCTTAACGCCATTGCGGTGAAGGATGAAAAGAACAAGGCGAAGGTGAATTGGCAATGCTGAAGGATGTTTACAACAAGCTGGTGCGGGATCGCATTCCGCAAATCATTGCGGCGCAGGGGGATGTGCCCCATACGAAGAAGCTGAACGCAAAGCAGTATGAAGCGGCCTTGAATGAAAAATTGAAGGAAGAAATGAATGAGTATTTGTCGGATGGAAGCGTTGAAGAGCTTGCGGATATGGCAGAGGTTATTTTAGCGCTTGCAAAGCATAAGGGTGTTTCTCAGGAGGCTTTTGAAACGCTGCGGCTAAATAAGCGCGAAGCCCGCGGCGGGTTTGATGCGCGGCTTTATTTGGAATTCGTTAAAAGAAAATAGTGTCTGTTGCAAAAAGCGCCCTGCTCCAAGGGAGGCGAACAGGGCGTTTTTTCTGTTACCAATTTTCTCGTGATGAACACACGATGATGGGCGATTCCGCCTGAGGCCCTTTTGCCACAGGGCGGGGACAGCTTTGGCAATGGCAGCGGCAGGGGAGGCAGTTGCGAATTTGGATGCACACGGCTGCCTGATTGTTGTCGGGGTTTGGATCGGGGGTTTGGCTTTGGGCGCGGGCGGTGTTCGTAATGGCTGCCGCGGGGCAGAAGGTTTCCACGGTGGCGCGGATTTGAAGGCTGAAGCTGCCGCCGTTTGCTAAATCTCCCACAGCATAGCTGCCGTGCCACGGCTGCCAGGTAAGCCCGTTATCAAGGGAAAACATAGGGTTCTTAAGCGTACCGGGAAGAATATCCGTCAGAACAGTGTTTTCCGCCGCATCGGGGCCGTTGTTTGTGATGGTAACCGTATAGGTGACGGTATCGCCCGAGCGTGCGATGGCGTTGGCGGTGGTCTTCGTAACAGCCAGATCCGCGCCGGCCTCAGGAGCCGTGACCAGAAGGGACACGGGATTGGAAAGCAGTTGGTACATATCTTGAATGCCGCCGGGAACAGGCGTGTAAACATATTGCAGCTGCGCCTGGTTCACGGCGGGGTTGGGTG
>JGI994J12354_10005955_pt1 | contig 10322 bp, 9 predicted proteins | sample IntmicLarv3ML3BL_FD_12354 | JGI IMG/M metagenome (IMG submission 12354)
CCGATTATAAAGGAAAAGATTTTTATATTAATCCGCGTCTTCCGAATTATTATGAAAACGGATACCATTTTGAATTAGATCTTTTTGAACTCAAAGAGGCTTATCGAGAAAACAAGCTGAGGGGTAAATTAAAAGAATTGGTTGCCTCTCTGAATGAGGAAGAGGACAATAATATTTTTGTATTTCTCAGTTTTAAATAATATTATTTTTCTTATGAAAAAGAGTACTTCAATATTTATATTTTCCTTTCTTTTATTTGGCTGTCAACAAGTAAATCAACAAAAAAACATTGAAGATTTACCGGTTATTGATTTGTCGGAAAACTATCCTAAAAAAGAGATACTTCTTCAAGACATTGCCGATATTGAATATGTTGCGTTGGAAACAACAGATGATGTTATAATTAGTGCGGGAAGCAATATTGCATATATATCAGATGAATATATTGTTATTAGAGATATTATACAGAATACAATATTTATTTTCAATAGAGAAGGTAAAATAATAAGTCATTTTAATCGTCATGGACAAGGGCCGCAAGAATATATAGGAGGAATAGCAAAATGTGTAGTAGACGGGAAAAATGAGGAAATTTTTGTAATCGACTTTCACAAAATAGTGGTTTATTCATTCAGTGGAGAATATAAACGAACTTTACCGGTATCCAAGGAGTATGTATTAATGGATGCATACAATTTTGATGATAATAACCTTCTTATTTGTGACAATAACGGACTTCGAAATAGCGGCTACCGTGAAGATCCTTATTATCTAATTTCAAAACAGGATGGAAGCATCACATACATTTTAAACATTTGTTTGCCTGTAAGATATACAAACCGCTGGGCGACTGAAGTAGAACTTCCCGGAGGAGAAAAAGGTTTGCTTGGGAACTCAATCTCAATACATAATAACAGATATTACGGTGAGAATTTTGTGATTTCAGATATATCTTCCGACACGATTTACCTGTTCACGAGAAACAGGGTTTTAACTCCCATGCTTGTTCGTATGCCATCAGTTCATTCATCAGACCCTAAAATAGTATGGACCTCCACGATGATAACAGACAAGTTTATTATTTTAGAAAAATCTACTTTGGACATTGATGCTGTCGAAAAAGGCAGACCGGTACCAAGTGTATATTTAATGTATGAATATGGTACGGGGCAAATATGTCAACCTTCATTTATGAATAATGAATATGCTACAAGAAAGTGGTATCCGTTCACAGATAATATTAACATTTTCAAAAATATGACTGCCAATTTGCTGAATACACCAAGATTAGTCGACGCATATAAAGAAAAGAAATTGAAGGGGGAGTTGGAAAAATTGGTATCCACGCTTGACGAGGAAGATAATCATGTCGTAGCAATTGTAAAATTTAAATAAATCTAAAAAAAGAAAAAACTACTTGTTTACATTTGATTTTGATTTCATCATGCTCAGGAGTTAATCAGGGTTAACGCCGTAAATACGTCTGAAATGAAGGAATCTGCAGATGTAAACGGTTTGAAAATCGCAGGAGTTGTCATGTCAGTTTTTTTTACACAACCTAATACAATTCTCCAATATATAAAGTAGGGTTATCTTCATTTTCTTCTTCATCCGGAACATTGATCACAATTTTTTTGTGATTAAGAGAATTTGCTTTATTAAAAAAAATATTTCTCATATCATCTTTTTCAATATACTTGTCAAAAGGTTCGATGTAAATATTTTTTATTTCATTTACTGTTTTTTCTTTCCAATTATAAACATAATATCGTATTTCATTAGGTGTAAAAGATAATGAAAATCCTTTATTCATACTTAAATCAAAGACAACTTTTAAAAAAAAGTAATCCTTAGAAGTCTGGAATAATCCCCGAATGGAAATAAGGTGATCTTCTCCTCCTGATGAAACAGCATCGTCCATAGTAACATGATTACCCTTAAAAAATACAGCAACAGGCTCACCGGATAAAGCATTGTATAACGTATCCTCTCCATTACCCAGATAAAACCATTCATTTTCGAATGTCATTACTTTCAATCCTGCCTCTAATACAGAACTGCCAACCGGTATCTTAGGTATTGCACTTTTGTCTTTAAGATTTCCGTGAAGATCCTGAACGTAACAAAGTTGGCGATTAGTTCCTACATACGGAAAGCATAGAATTGTTGCATCATCAATTAAATTAAATGAAGAATGCCTATTTTCGAATGCGAGAGGAACAGGTTCTTTAAAAAGGTTGTTTTTTAAATCATATACCTTGATGTAGTTCGGTTTAGACAGCTCATATAAATAAAGTAATTCCTGTTTCGAATCAACGATGCAATTTTGTAATTTATTTATATCATTGGGGCCATTTCCAAGTCCGGCAATTTCACGAATAAATTTTCCGGAGTAGTCAAATTGGATAATTTTATTGAAATTATAAATGAAAATATAATTATCTGTAGGATAAATGTTATCACCGGGGACGACTAAAGAGTTTTCATTCGTTTCCAATTTTACAACTTTCCAGTTTTTCACGAAATCAGTACTGCGTAATGATATCTCCCGAAAATCATTTTTCGATAAATCAAAAGCGCTTATTGTTTTTTCATTATTACAACTTATAAAAATAAAGCTGCAAAAAACAATTATAAAATACTTTATCTTCATGGTTTTTTTATTAATGTTAAGTAATACTGAAAAGATTTTATTTTGCCGGTTGTGGCTACAAATCTGCGCCGGCTGTGGGGATGTTCTTTCCATATATTACATAACCATTATATGTTATTTTTTTACGATCCTAAATATATATTTGCAAAAATAGACATCATTTCGTGAATACCAAAATAAAAGTAAACTTTAATATTGAATTCCTCCCAACCTGCTCTATCTTTATGAGACATTAATATTGGCTGTGTCTCGTTGCAAAAAAAAGCGCCAAAATGTCTTTATGTTTAAAAAATCATTTGTATCTTTGCGAAAATACGTACGACAATAAGTCGTATAATTTCTAAGAAAAAAACAGCAAATCCAAAGTTGTCCACTTATTAGAGGTTTTTAACGATTGCATGCTAACGAAATAATTATCGTTAAATGGAAAACGCATTTCATAGTTGAAAAAAGCGCCAAAATATAATGATAACCTTTGTTGAGTTTTCATCACATGTACATACACCTAAATCAAAAAAGTGCAACGTAACAATTATTTAAACATTGCGCTTTTTTTAATAAATTATAGAAATTTAATATGAGTAAAAAATGAAATTATTTACAACACTTGCAATCATTTTATTTCTCTCAAGTTTTTTACACATAAAAGTTGATGCTCAGTCAAAAAATCAACTACCACACGGTTTTACGACAAAGAGCGTTCCCAGAGGAGATAAGTCTTCGACGCCGCAACCGTCTGATGATAGCGAACGAATTAAATATAGAATAGAAATAAAAAGAGACTCCTCTTCTTATACATTAAAAGCTGATAAATACGAAAACGGAGTCTACATTTCCGATCATATTTTTTTGGAAGAGCTTGACTTTATAGGAAAAGTATACAAGGGAGACATAATTTTCTTCGAAATGGTACCTGATATATCGGATCTTTCAAAAATGACATTATTTACATATTTTCCGTATGGGACACGTTATACATACCTGGATAACCCTGAAAGCAAACGAATAAAATATAGAAAATTTGTAAATGTCGATCATGCCAAATTCAATATGATACCATTGATGATATGCTATATAGATGATGAACAAAATAATGCGGAAAAGTTATTAGATAAATACTCTAAAGAGAATCTTATAACTATAAATTCAAAAAATGAACTTCAAGAAAAAATTCTTAAAAACATTACGAAGTGTTTATTAGTTTACTATAACCTTACTAAAGAAGAATAGAATGAAACCAAAACTTATAATCAGCTTTTGCTTTTATATCTTCGCACTATTATCCTGTCAGACGCCGGAAAAGTACGAAAACGCCACCACGTTCTCCTTTGATGATTTTAAGATCATGACGAAATTGAATGCAACTACAATCGATTTTGACGAACCGATTATGATGCCTATAAAATTCGTATTATCGGACTCTCTGTTAATTGTACAAAATATCAGAACAGAAAATATGATATATGTGTACAATATCAACGCGAAAAAGAAAGTTGGAGAGTATGTTCCCTGGGGAAGTGGACCTGATGAATTATTAAGAATTAAAGACATGCAATTAGTTGATTCAATTCTGTATATTACAGACACGAGTCTAAGCCAAATCAATATATACAACATTAACGACTTTCATACATTAACATCAATAGTCCCAAAACATAAAGTTAAAATAGATGATTTCTTTACCTCCGCAGCTTATACGGAAAATGGATACGTTGCGGTAACTTTGAATCCTAATAATAAAAGGCTTGTTTTTTATAATTCTAAAGGAGAAATGGACTTTACAACAGGTGAATATCCATATTATGGCACAAATTTTTCCGATATTGAAAAAATGGAAGGTTTTGTATGTTCAATTGCCGTAAGTCAAAAACATNANCGCATCTATTTATTTGGAATNAATACCGATTTAATTGAAATATATGATTTTAAAGGAGAATTTATAAAAAGCGTGCATGGTCCCGGACATTTTTTCCCTCAAGTAAGAGAAGTAAAATTAGAAGGTGGCTATTCGAAAGTCGCAGCTAATGTCGAATCAAAATATGCATATTTTAGCCCAATAGTTTTTGAAGACGAGATATATGTATCATATTCAGGAAATAGTAAAAATGAAAATGAAGGCGTAGCCTCAACAAATCACATTTTAGTTTTTGATAAAGATTGTAATCCTGTCAGAGGATACGAGTTATCAAAGTCCATTGTTTCGTTTACAATTAACCAAGATAAAACACACATTTTCGCGACAAGTAATATCCCTGATTTTCATATGATTGTTTTTAAACTTTAGCAAAGTTTAGACTTTGCGTTGTAAAATGAAAAAGTTGATAAAACAATAGTATGAAATGACAGACAACATAGCACACAAAGCATATCAGGCAATAGCTTCCTCACTATCTCTATTCCTTTTAATGTCTATATCAGCAACGGCATCTATTGTATCCAACGACTTCGCTAATGGAACTGTTTCGGGAAAATATTTCTGGTTTTATCTGTCAATTGGGCTAATTGCTGTTTCATCTGTCAGCATTGCTATTATAAAGAAGAAAAAAATCATTCACAGTTATTGATTGCCTTATTCTCCTATTCATCTTCACATCATTTTTTTTATTGCATATTCATACAATGGCGCATTTACAACAAAACATGTTTTTGCATATTCCGGAGCATACCCACCCACATTTGACAAAAATTAGAGTATGTAGATGTTGAAACGGGAGAAATAATTAAAGTTCAGGTTTTCGTTGCCTGTCTTCCATGTACCGACTATGGATTTGCCTTGTGTGTTCCATCGCAGAGAGTGGAAGATTTTCTGCATGCCGTCTCAAAGTGTCTGGAAGCTATTGGCGGAGTTACCTAAAACAGTATTTTTATACAATTATGAGGGAATTCTAAAACATATTATAAATCTCGGAGTACCCATTTTAAGAATACCGTTGGAGAATATCCGGATTGTTCGCTCGATTTTGCTATGTATGAAAAAATAGAAGCTTTTTTTGTGACTTTGCAATAAACTACTCAAGGCAAAGGCTTTTCATGAGTTATAAACAAACAGACCTGATCGAAATTTATGATTTGGAAGGCCGACTTATTAAAAGAATGCATGGACCGGATCATTTGGTATAATATCAGTTATGGATGAGATTACTGCTCAAACTATATCATCGCGTTCAGTGAAAATTCAATTCGAGGTTTCCGGTTGTGACTTATATCTGCTTTTTTACTATCTTTGCAACCGTGAGGCTTTTTTTCTAAAATTTCTACATTATTGAAATATGATTTTTGTATCTGACATAAAAAAAAACATATTAAAAAAACTGAAAAACGAAAATATTTTTTGGTCTTATAATCCTGCAAAAATCAATATAAAGAATATCTCCGACGAAGTGTTAATTCAAAAAACACTCACACATTTAGATATTGAAGATATAGACCTTTTGTTTTATTACTACAAATATGATTTTATAAAAAAAGTTTGGCGCGAGCAGATGGCTATCCAAGGTGATTACATGCGGTCTTTAAATCGTTTTTTAGCTTGGTATTATTTTGATATTAAAAAACCTGACAGATATTTGAAAACTATTGAAACCAAACACTTTAAGCAGTATGATTAAAGGTTTAACACAAAAAACAGAAAATGTTTTTTTAGCAATATCCGAACTTGATTTTATTAAGGATTATATCTTAGTAGGTGGAACAGCTCTGTCTTTGCAACTTCAAAAGCGATTAAGCGTTGACTTGGACTTCATGAGATGGAAAAGAAAGAAGGATGAACGCACAGAACTCCCATGGAGTGTAATAGAACATCATTTGATAAGTCTGGGTTTAGGGAAAGTAAAAACTGACGTTTTGGACTTCAACCAAGTACTTTTCGAAGTCGCAGATGTAAAGCTTTCATTTTATTTTAGAGACTCGTATGCTCCTGAAGGGATCAAAGAAATTCCTTTTATAGGAAAAATAAGAGTTGCAGATATATTTTCTATCGGTGTCATGAAAATAGATACAATGTTAAGACGATCCACATTCAGAGATTATTACGACCTTTACTCTATATTAAAAAATGGTGAGGACTTAGGCCAATTAATAGATAAAGCCTCGAAGTATTCAGGACGCATGACAAGGACAAGAACTATAATTTCAATGATATGTAATGGGGACAGATTTTATGTTGATGAAAAATTTGAAACTTTAAACCCTGCCTATGATATAACAAAGGAAGAAATAGAAGATTTCATAAAGAAAGAAATAGAAAAGAAAAAAGAAAAAAAATTTACCGAACAAGAAATACCTTTTGATGATTTCACGAAATTGGGATTGGCATTTGAAAAAATAAATCCCGATGATAAAGAATTACTTTTAAATGGTGAACTCACAAACAAAATCCACCTTAATATTGATAATTTAAAAGGAGAGATTGAAAATAATGATGTTAGGTTTTCTCTAAAAAGAAATCCTGACAATTCAGTTAGTTTGATGTGCCATTCGACCTGATCGCTATAATAATTATCGTTCCTGATAAAATATTTGTTAGAATTACTCGCCCGCATTGCCAAGTATGAAAGTAAAAACTCAAACCGGAAGTAAATTTACTATTCACTTACCATGAGAACAATACTATCACCGCGACTTGAAATAAGTTTTATTCGTTGATCACAGGATAACACTTTACGCAGAAGCGTTACACTTTTATTCATATAGTCAATTCCCTTCGAATTTCCACCCCATACTCGTGTAATTACACTTTCTCTTTTTTGTGGTACATTTTTATTTAAAAAAAGGATTTGCAGTAGATTACTTTCCTTGTCGGAAAGTTTATGCGATTCGTTCAGAGTGTTAAGCGTATTATCTGTTCTATGTAAAAATGTATCCGGGGTAATATATAATACAAAATCACGTTTGACAGGGTTACGTTGTATTGTATTCCGTATTCGGACTAAAAGCTCATCTGCACCAACCTCTTTACGTATATAATCATGCGCACCCGCCTTCAAACCTTTAACGGCAGACTTTGAATCCGAATACGAAGTAAGAAAGATAATAGGCGTATCAATATCTTTTCCTCTTATTTCTCTTGCTACTTGATACCCGGTAAGCTCAGGCATATCAATATCAAGCAGTAACAAAGATGGAGCATGCTCCTTATAAAGCTCAATGGCTTCCCTGCCGTTTTTTGCCCAAATCACCTCAAAGCCGCCTTCCCGGATATCACTGATATATAGATCCGCAATATCCTCATCGTCTTCCGCGTATAGTATTAAATGCTTCATATTATCAGTTATTATTTGGCAAAGGGATTGTGATTATAAACTCACTTCCCTTTTTATATTCACTTTTCACGGTCACATCTCCGTCATGAGCTTTAGCAACAATCATCACATAGCTTAACCCAAGCCCGAAACCGGTACGAGGCAAAGACATGTCAGTCGGCACTCGAAAATGCTTTTCAAACAGATGTTTCAGAAACTCTTTAGGAATCCCTATTCCGCAATCTCTTACCGAGATGCAAATATAATTATTATCCTTAAAACATTTTACTATAATTTCAGCCTTTTCTTCGGAGTACTTTATTGCGTTATCAATAAGGTTATTCAATGCATTGCAGAAATGAAGTCTGTCAATATTCGCCATCTCATTGGTATCACTCAAGAACAAAATATTAAGTTTTTCATTATCTGCTTTATATTGCTCAACCACACTGCCAACAAACTCTGATACAGGCACACATTGCGGGGTAATGGACAAACCCTTATCCATTGAAGACGTAGTCAGCAACTTCTCAATCATTTGCGATAAACGTTCACTTTTATACTTCGCTGTGTCAATATATTTTTGTTGCGATTCGTCCGTTTTTATTCGGGGAAGCACTTTATTTAAATACACAACCGGATTCTTCAGGTCATGCACAATACTATTCACCAAACCCTCTCTAACTTCAGCTATTTTCTTCTGATAAAATATTGTTCTGAGCAGATAAATCGTAATAAACGCCAGTAAAAACACAATCACAAACGAAGCAATCAATATAAACCTCATCTGTCTAAACATCCCGTAGTACGAGCTGTCAAACCGTGCTACAAGAAAATCCTTCCCGTCTATTCCAAGCGGTATTGTATCCGCCGACAATCTATAATTATTATAGTCAACATCCGCCGGTATTTTTTCTAATACCGTATTTGTACTATCAATTTGTACCAAAACAAACGGCAGAAGAATGGAATGTTTTTCCAAAGCTACCTTATATGCAGAATCAAGTCGGCTAAGGTTTACTCCTGTAATATGATATCTGCAATAAGTGTCTTTCATATATTCATACCATTCTTCTTCAGTCTTACATTCTCTGACAATTCTTTTTTGTTCAGGATAAGCAACATGAACAATTACTGTTTTATTTTCAAAATTACCTCCCCACATTTCATTTTCTACATCAACCCCATTTTTAATCAGCATATCATGACGTTCCATACCTAATTGTTTTAAATCCAGAGACAATACATCATTCAATACTAACGAAGCCCTGACTTTGATATTATCATGTTCAGCATTAAACATCTTATCAACCAAAAAATATTGCAATATCAATGATGCTGTTATTATTATAACTGCTACATATAATGATAGTTTAATTCTGTTTTTCATAAAAATTATCACATAAAGTAAAAAAGGAAGCTAAAAGGAAGTTACAATCTTTTTTTTTACTATATTTTTGCACAAGATTTATTTTGCAAACATAAACAAATAATTTAATATTATGAGCAATAAAAAGATTTTTATTTTAACGGCGGCATTTTCAATTGCTGTTATCTCTGCATTCAACTTGAGTATCAGGACAAGTGAAAGTGGACTATATAACGTTTCTTTAGATAATGTAGAGGCATTAGCACAAGAAACAAGTATACCCGGTTGCGTACCGTCAAAAGGTTTTTGTTGTAGAAATGGAATAAGTTCAGATCAAATTTCACTTAAATAATATGACCTACAAAGCATATATACACATCCTATCCATACCTCTTTTTTACATATCATGCACAAAAGAGAATGGATTGAATATGTATCCTGCGGAATACTTTCATTCCGTAGAACATATTGAAGGAAGCGTTGTTTTGACTTTCGATGATTATGGTATATACAAGCCGACATCTATCGTCATGAACGTAAATGATATATATGTACAAAACAATGATGAAGACATGATATGTGTCATCAACCGCTCCACAAATGAAAAAAAGTCTCTTTTGAAAAGGGGCGAAGGCCCGGAAGAGGCGTTGAACATTTCGTATATATCAATGTCGAACGACGCTGTTGTATCTGTGGAATGTAATAAGCGCCTCTTGATAGAAATTCCTTTTGATACGCCAAAAACAATCTTTCACTCACTCCCCTTTGATTATGGGTCATACACATCTGTAGTCAAGGCGAAGAATGGACTCATTACGCTTGGATGTTTCAAAGAAGGACGTTATATGTTTTACAATCCTTCAAATGCTAAAGTCAATTTTTTCGGAAATTATCGCGTACAATATAAATACAGCGAGCTTGATAATTTCACCAAGAGCCTGATTTATGTAAGCAGTAAGATAGCCATAAAGCCCGATATGACACGATTTGCAGCAATAAACTTCAACAATGGAGTTATTGATATCAACGGAATAATAAATGATTCAATCATAAATATCAG
>JGI994J12354_10005956_pt1 | contig 10321 bp, 10 predicted proteins | sample IntmicLarv3ML3BL_FD_12354 | JGI IMG/M metagenome (IMG submission 12354)
AGAGAAGGAGATCACACATGAAACAACTCACCGTCGGCATCATCGGCGCGGGTCGCATCGGCAAGGTGCACGCGCAGTCCATCGCGAATTTTGTCCCCGGCGCAAGAATCGCCGCCATCGCAGACCCCTTCATCAGCGACGAAACCGCCGCCTGGGCAAAGGGCCTCGGCGTGGAACGCATCACCAAAAATTATCTCGACATCATCAACGATAAGAACATCGACGCGGTGCTCATTTGCTCCCCGACCGACACCCACGCGCAGGTTTCTATCGAAGCCATTGAGGCGGGCAAGCATGTGTTTTGCGAAAAACCCATCGATATGAGCGTCGCCCGCATCAAGCAGGTGCTGGCTGCGCTGGAAAAAAGCCCCGTGAAGTATATGGTGGGCTTCAACCGCCGCTTTGACCACAACTTCCGCGCCGTACGTGCCGCCGTGGAAACCGGCAGCATCGGCAAGGTCGAGGTCGTCAAGGTCACCTCCCGCGACCCGAACCCGCCCAGCGGCGAATATGCGGCGCGTTCCGGCGGCATCTTTTTGGATATGACGATCCATGATTTTGACATGGTGCGCTATCTTTCCGGCGATGAAATCGAAGAAGTATATGTTTCCCCGGGCGTGCTGGTTGATCCCGCCATCGGCGAGGCCGGCGATTTTGATACCGCCGTGATCAACATGAAACTGGGGAGCGGCGCCCTTGCCGTGATTGATAACTGCCGCCGCTGCGCCTATGGCTACGACCAGCGCGCGGAGGTGTTTGGTTCGCTGGGCGCGGCGCTTTGCGATAACGACACGCAGTCCAGCGCACAGGTGTGGAGCGACGGCGGCAGAACCGGCGAAAAGCCGCTGTTCTTTTTCCTCGAGCGCTACATGCAGGCCTATGCGACGGAAGTCACGGAGTTCATTGACGCCGTTGTGAACGATACCCCCGTGCCGACCGGCGCGCAGGACGGCCTCGCGGCGGTGCGCATCGGCCTTGCGGCAACAATTTCGGCAAAAGAAGGCCGCCCCGTGAAAATCAGTGAAATCGAGGCATAATATATGCAAAGCAACGAAGAGTTCGGCTACCCGGCATTTCAGACCATCAAGCATAGTGAGTATAACACAGAATATATTTTGCCGTTATGCAACACGATCGACCTATACCCCAATATGCTGATGAATATCACGGTGCATCGGCTGCCAAAAAACGAAGATATACAATGGTTTTTAGAAGACGAAGAAATGGCTGTGCTTCTCATTGAAGGCGAAGTGGCGTTCAGTTGGCACCAAGGCTTCGAAGGCGAGGCGGGCGTTTCCGCAAGCCGCCCCAATTGCATTGATGACCCGGCGTATTGCCTGCATGTGCCCTGCAAAACAGAAGTGCATATCGTCAACATGGGTGATGCCCCTGCGGAAATCCTGGTGCAAAGCACAAAGAACGACCGCGAATTTCCCCCGGTGTTTTATACGCCCGAAAACACGCGGCGCGATACCTTTGGCCAAGGGCAGTTTGAGGGCAAGGCGCAGCGCACCGTGAGCACCTTCTTTGATTACGAAAGTGCGCCGTATTCCAACATGGTGTGCGGCGAAATCCTGATTCCACAGGGCGGATGGAGCTCCTATCCGCCCCACGAGCACCCCCAGCCGGAGGTCTATTACTATCGCTTCGGGCATCCCAACGGCTTTGGCGCGTGCTTTTTGGATGACGCCGCCTACAAGATCGCCGACCGCTCGTTTGCGGCAATCCCCGGCGGAAAATATCACCCGCAGGTGAACGCGCCGGGGTATCCGATGATGTATGTCTGGATGATCCGCCACTTTGACGGCTACCCGTGGACGGAGCGGAATTTTCAGCCGGAGCACCAGTGGCTGCTGGAGCAATAAAAAGCCACCCATATGGATGGCAGCAGGTTTATTGGTTGCGATAACGGCAGGAGAGTATGCGCATTGATTCGCTGTGCATCTGATAAATCAACTGGTGCTTTCCCCCAATAGGCAGGCTCCACGCTTCCATTGATTCATAGGTCACAGCCGTTGAGGTATCGGAAACGCCGTAGCAGGCAAGCATCTGAATTAACTCGCCGAGGCTCGACGCAATGATGCCGCTGCGTATAAAAGCAGGCGACTGCCAATCCAGATAATCCTCAAATGCCTGCGGCTCGAATATGACTCGGCGATACATACAACACCCTCCAACTTTTTTAATAATCATACACCATTCCCTTGGCGTTGTCAAGAATTTTGAAAGGAACCCCTGTTATGTTAACACTCAAGCCCTTCATCAACGGGCAATTCGTTGAATCGAGCACCGAGAATTACCTCGACGCCTACAACCCCAGCACCGGGGAAGTTGCGGCGCGGGTGCCCTGCTGCACCAACGCCGAGGTGGAATCCGCCATTCAGGCCGCAAAGGCCGCGTTCCCCGCGTGGGCGGCAACGCCCGTGATCAAACGCGTGCAGGTGCTCTATAAAATGCGCGATTTGATCGAAGCGCACATGGAGGAGCTCACGCATTTGGTGGCGGAGGAAAACGGCAAGGTTTGGAGCGAAGCCCAGGGCGATGTACTCAAAGCCAAAGAGGGCACGGAGCTTGCGATTTCCGCACCCTCGCTGATGATGGGCGAGAGCCTGATGAACACCTCCACCGGGTACGACACCACGCTTTACCGCGAGCCGCTGGGCGTGTTCGCGGGCATCACGCCCTTCAATTTCCCGGCGATGATCCCCATGGGCTGGATGGCGCCGGTGTGCATCGCCTGCGGCAATACCATGGTGCTCAAGGCCGCGAGCCCAACGCCCCGCACGGCGCTGCGCATGGCGGAGCTTTATGCCGAAGCGGGTCTGCCAGCCGGTGTGCTCAACGTGGTTACGTGCACGCGCAACGAGGTGGACGGCATCCTCAAGCACCCGGATATCAAGGGCATTTCCTTCGTGGGCAGCACAAAGGTGGGGCTGCATATTTATTCCACGGCTGCCGCCGCGGGCAAGCGTGTGCAGGCGCTTTGCGAGGCAAAAAACCACGCTCTCGTGCTGGAGGACGCGCCGATTGCGCGCACGGCGGCAGGGATTGTGAACGCGGCGTTTGGCTGCGCGGGCGAGCGCTGCATGGCGCTGCCGGTGGTGGTTGCGCAAGAAAGCATTGCCGATGAACTGGTGGCTGCCATTGCGGAACAGGCGAAAGGTCGCAGAATCGGCCCGGCATATGACAAATCGAGCGAGCTTGGACCTGTGTATTGCCAATCGCACAAAGAATATGTGAGCAAGCGCATTGAAGAGGCAGTTGCCGAAGGCGCGCAGCTGATTCTCGACGGGCGCGATTGCACTGTGCCCGGCTACGAAAACGGCTTCTACATCGGGCCGACCATTTTTGACCATGTGAAGCCCGGCATGAACGCGGGCGAAAGCGAAATCTTTGGCCCTGTGCTGTGCATCAAACGGGTGAAGGATTTTGAAGAGGGCATCACACTGATGAACCAAAACCCCTATGCCAATGGCTCGGTGATTTTCACGCAGAGCGGCTACTATGCCCGCGAGTTTGCGCGCCGCACCGATGGCGGCATGGTGGGCGTGAATGTGGGCATTCCGGTGCCTGTGGGGATGTTCCCGTTTGCCGGGCACAAGCAGAGCTTTTTTGGCGATGCGCACTGCCTCGGCAAGGACGCGTACCGGTTCTATACCGAAACGAAGGTGGTTACGACCACCTGGTTCACGGAAGAGGAAGGCCGCCGCAAAAAAACCAGTACCTGGGACGGGACGATTTAGGCGGCTGTGCCACCGATCAATAGATCAATAATATTAAAGGGCATGAGTTCGGAATGGTTCCGGCTCATGCCCTCGCTTATGCTCTCGTTATTCATTTTGCACGGAGTTTCAGCGGCAGGTATATTTGCTGCTGTGCAATACCAAGGGCTTTGTCAAACGCGCCGTCCGGATTCGGCATGTTGCACATTCCGCTTTTCGGAAAATCGCCGTATTCAAACACGGCGCTGTTGTTGATCCAGTCCATCATGCAGCCAATCGTTTCTTCCAGATCGTCGTTGTCGCTTTCGTCGCCTGTCGCAACCAAGAACATACCGCCCGGGAACTCGATGATTTCATAGGGGGCAACGTCCGCTTGCGTAACATCATCGTTGATTGCCAGCGCGAAAATGTTTCGCCCGCTTTCCCATGTGATGTTCTCATCTTCATGCCACAGAAATGCGGTGGGTTCATACATATGCTCCTGCAGCAAATGGCGGTGCTGATTTACCCAATCATCAAATCCATTCTCTCCGAACAGTTCGCGCAGCGTTTTTGAGCCGGACGAAACGGCCCGGAACTTCTTGATTTCGATTCCCCGCATATTCCGCAATTTGCTCGTTCCCGTGCGCTTCCGTTTCCCTAACTTGCTCATTCCCACGTACCTCCATCCGCTTTCAGCAGCGCCTTGCGCACAATATTCACCACAGCTCCACCTAAAGTTTCCACAAACAAAGCGGGGTTTAGATTTTTCTCGCTGCCTGCAGCTAACCGGCACTTGAGCAGCGCTTTGTCTTCTTCAACAGTCAGTTCGCAGGAAAAAATCAGGGGCGCGAGCGCAATTTCTTTTTCGACTTTTCGATGCCCTTTTTTGCCCATCTTCTTTGCGGTAAGGCTGTCCAGATTCTCCAGCCGCCGATTCACTTCGTCAATATCTTCTGCCGTGAAGGTGATTTCATAGTCCGCCATGGCGATTTCCCCCGGCTTATTCCAAGGCTCCGCCACGCCGAGCACCCGGATATCTTCGGGCAGCGCATCGTCCATCCGCCGGGCGACTTCGTCAAAGGGCAGGTCCTCCAGCAACCGCAAATCCATGGCCTCGCGCAGGCCCTCCTGCCCCAGCGGCAGCGGCAGCGGGGATGACAAATATGGATGGGGATTGAACCCCTCGGTGTACCAAATTGGCAGCGCGGCCAGCCGCACCGCACGCGACATCGCGCGCATCAAATCCAGGTGAGAGATGTATTTTGCGCGGCCGCGTTTTTCAAAAAATATGCGTATATTGCGCATGGGAGCTCCTTGTTAAAAATTTTTATGCGTTTGGTTCCGGGTTGACTGCCAGCGTTGGCTTATAGAATTTACGGTTATCCAGCGCCCAAAGCTTGTTGGTGTATTCCCCCGGCTGTACGCCTTCAAGCGCGCAAGAAACCTGATTGATTCGGGCGTCGAGCAAGTCAAGCTCGCTGAGCACCTCCGCCTCCAGGAACATCGGGCGGATGGCGGCACCGAACTCCGGGTCGCCGTGATGGGAAATCAGCATGTGCTGCAGCAGAATCAGCAGTTCGTCCGGCGTGCCGAGCTCCGGCCCTTTTGTCGCGAGATACGCCGCGCCGCCCGCCAGATGCCCCACGAGATTTCCCTTGAGGGTGTAGCCCGTGGCAAGGCCCGTGGCGGCGACCTCGAAGTCCGAAAATTTTTCGATGTCGTGCAAAATCACGCCGGCATAGAGCAGCTCGGCGTTCAGCTGGGGATACAACGCTGCTGCTGCCTGCGCCAGCTTCAGGATGCTCAGGGTGTGCCACAGCAGCCCGCCCCGCACCGCGTGGTGCAGACGGAACGCCGCCGGCCAGTAGAGCAGCGATTCCCGGCGTTCATCCAAAATAGAGAGCAGGAGTTTTTGCAAATCCTCATTGGCAAAGCCCTGCACAATGGCATAAATTTCCGCGAACATGTCCTCCCCCGGCATTGGAGCCGACGGCACAAAATCCTCCATGCGCACGTCATCTTTGTCGGTGGCGCGGCGCATGCGCTCCACACGGAACTGGTCCTGCCCGTTATAAACCGAAACCGTGCCCCGCACTTTTACCAAGTCATTTGCGGCAAATGGACCGTGGGCTTCCGGGCGGTAATCCCAAAATTTTGCGCCGATTTCCCCATCTGCGTCGATGAGCGCCAAATCAAGATAGGGCAAGCCCTTTTGTGTGGTCTTCTGCTCCACGGATTTCAGCAGGCAAAAGCCCTCTTGGGCACCGGTGGCATTGTTTACGCAATCGAAATTCATATGATTCTCCTTGGATATGATTGAGATATGTTCCTATTTTCTATTATAAGGGCAAACGGGCAGAAAAGCAAGAAAAATATGTTGCGTTATGGGGGATGGCTGTGATATAATGAACGTGATTCATGATCAAAGAGAAAAGAAACAGCATAATGTCTGATATCTAATAACTAAAGTCTAGCATTGAAAGGTCTGATTCCTCATGCAAACATTAGCCCCTCTGATTCGCGACACCCGCACAAAAATCCACCGCACGACCTCGATTTTATTTTTGGTGCAGCTCTTTGGCGCGCTGGGCGCAGGGTTCTTCTTCGTGGTGCAAAACATCCTCGGGGTGGAGCATATACTGGGCGCGGTCGAATCCGCGAACGAGCCAATTCTATTGTTTATCCTGTTTTGGGCCACCGATTTCTTCATGATCGCCATGACGGCGGTGCTGTGCTATCTCATCGCGGGGCTGCCGGGGCTTGCCCCCGGGCTTGCGCTCTCGGTTTATTTTGCGCACTTCGCGGGCACCACACCCATCCACGCGGAGGAGGCCTACTTCACTTTTTTTGCAACGCCCGTCCAAAACGGCGGCGGCGTGAACATCGGCTATCTGGGCTACTTTTTCATGGCGCTGTTCTGCGCGCTGCTCATCAAAGCGCTCTATGCCGGATGGGATGCGCTCAAGAAAAAAACCGGCAAGTTTGAGAAAATCCTCGAGCAGACGGACCTCATTGTGCTGATTCTGATCATCCCGGTCGCCGCCGCCGCGCTGACCTTCGTTCTTGTCCGCTATGGGATCCAAAAACCCATGGGCGCGTTTGCCCCCTGGGCGCAAGATGCCCTCCTTGGCTTGGCAAATCAAAGCATATGGCTCGTTGGCCTGCTCTTTGGGCTGATGGTCGGGTTTGACATCGTGGGGCCGGTTTCCATGGCGGCGTTCGGTGCGGCATGCGCGGCGTTCCTCGCGGGCGATGCGCGGCTGCTCACGATTTACGGCGTGTGCTTTGTCACCGTGGGCTGGGCGCCGCTGTTCATGGTGCTGCTTTCCAAGCTCCTCAAAAAAGTGGTGACGGACAGCGACGACTTCAACCTTGCGTCGAGCGGGCCCATCAACGCCGCGTTTGAAAACCTGAAGCTGACAACGGCGTTCAGCATGCCGTTTGCCATGCGCGCACCCCTCGCCGTGATCCCCGGTCTGATGGCGGGCAGCGGATTTGCGGGGCTCATCGCGGCGCTCAGCGGCATCGTCAACACCTCGTACCTCACCGAATTGCCGAAATATGGCGCGGGCAAAACCATGCAGGAGCTGTTGCAGCGCGGCGAAATCTATCTTTCCTTCACGCTGCCTCTGCGCTCGGGCGATTGGCTGCGCTGCCGCATTCCGCTGACGCTGATGATTTTGGGCGGCGGTATCGTGGGCGGTTTGGTGATGTATTTCCTGCGCCTGGTGCAGACGAAGGGGCAAAAAAAGCGCGGTACCTATGTGGAGCCCGACGGCGATATCGTGCTGGAAATGCGGCAGCTGGCGGCAAAGCACCGCGAAAAGGCTTGACAAATCGCTGCAAGTTCGATTATAATTTTGTTTGGTTAACAACATGAAATAAAGAGAGGGTTTATTTATGGCTTTTTGCACCAAGTGCGGCAACCAATTGTCCGATTACACCAGATTCTGCACCAAGTGCGGCGCGGAAACATCTGTGCAGGCACCCGTGATGGCGGCACCCGTGCAGGCAGGCAGCTTTTTCAGCCTGAGCGAGTATGTGATTGACGAAAAAGTGTCCATGCTGAAGTTCACCAACGCCTACAAAGTGTTTGACGCGGAGGGGCGGCACATCGGCTCCGTGGAGCAGCAAAATGTTTCCACCGGCCAAAAGGCGGCGCGGCTGCTGTTTGGCAACAACATCAAGAGCATGTACGGCTTTACGCTGGACATCAAGGACGCGCAGGGCGATGTGGTTGCAAGCATTCAGCGGGACGGTGCCTCGAGCGGGCTGATGAACATGCGCACCATGCGCATTATGGATGCGGCGGGCAATCAGGCCGGCTCCATTCAGTTCTTGTTCAGCTGGATCACCCCGAAGATGGACATTCTCGACGCTGCGGGGCAGGTGATTGCGCACATCGCGGGCGACTGGAAGGGCTGGAACTTCAGTATCACGGATACCGCCGGGCGGGAAATCGGCGCAGTGAACAAGAAGTGGAACGGCGCGATGAAGGAGATGTTCACCACGGCGGACAAATATCGTGTATCCATTGACCCGCAGGCCGTTGGTGTTCACCGTGTTGCCATCATTGCCGCAGCCGTCACCATCGATATGGTCCTGAAAGAGTCAAAATAAGAGCCTGAACATAACAAAAACAGGAAATATTGCAAAGCGCAGGGCTTCGGCCTTGCGCTTTTTGTCGGATTTTGGAGGCTTACGCCAACATCTGAACACTCGTGGGAAAGGCATCCGTGCGCCTTCCCAAAAAAAACCATATGCCGGAAAAAGCGTTCATTTTGCGAAGAATTTTGCTGTGAAAATCTTGCGAAACGGTTGCATATATGATAAAATTACCGGTGTGTAGAAAAATTCACCAGAAAGTGCAGGAAATGTATATGCAACCCAAAAGCAAGGGGATATCATGGCTCAAAAAATCCATCAGCATCATTCTTTTGATCCTGATGGTGTCAAGTGTTATGACCGGCGCCGCCCCCTTCGTCTTGGCTCAGATGGAGGAACAGGAGCCTGATGTGCAGTTGGTCCCGAAGAACCCGAATTATATCCGATGGCTCAACGGAGAGAATTTTGGCGGGATTATTCCGCCGGAATATGTGCACCACTTTGAACCGCCGACCGGCATGCGCATGCGCGCGGTGCTTCCGGCTTCCTATGACGCGCGGCCGGTCAACACGCCCATCAAAAACCAACAGAGCCTCGGCACCTGCTGGAGCTTTGCGGGCAATGCCACGTTGGAGGCGTATCACAAGAAGACCACCGGCATCGAGCTGGATTTGTCCGAGGAGCATATGCGGTATGCCACGAGCAACAACGGCAGCAACCCATATGGGTTCAACCGCAGCAACAGCGGCGGCGGCAACGCTTGGTATACGGGTGCCTATTGGACAAGGGGAGAGATGGCGGGACCGGTGCTGGAAAGTGACCTGCCCTATGTGAACAGCAGCACCGTGCAGCCCCTGTCATACTTCCAGAACAAAACCCGCAGGGGGGTTGTGACCGGCATGACGTATTTCCCTGATCTGGTGTATCCCGAAACACCCGGCTCGGAAAGCACAGGCACCTATAAGAATTGGATCAAGCAGGCCGTGATAGACAGCGGTGCCGTGCAAATCAGCTACGAAAGCGACCAGACAACGGCGAACGGCACCAGCGCCGGCTACAAGACCCTTGGCGACGGGATGAAAACGTATTATATCAGCAGCCCGGACAGTTCAATCAATCATGCCGTGACCATTGTTGGCTGGGATGACAATTACGCCGTGTCCAATTTCAACGGCCCGCCCGCGGGCAATGGCGCGTGGCTGGTGAAAAACAGCTGGGGCACCACTTGGAGCAAGGATGGATATTTCTGGATGTCCTACTATTCTTCCGTCTATTACGCGAGTGCTGTCACAGGCTACCAGCCGGATTACAACGGCAAAATTTATGACCATGCGCCGTTTGGCACCACCGGCGGCGGACTCTCGACCGGCAACCCGGCGTTGTATTACGCGAATATTTATCAATGCGCCGAAGCTGGCACCGTGATCAAGCAGATCAATACATACAACGATAACTCAAATGTAAACTACAGTGTGCATGTGGGCGTGTATAATGTCGGAGAAAAAACAAACGATACCATGCTCACGGAAACCCGGAACTCTGCCGCAAAGGCCACCGGCACTTGGATGCTGCCCGGCTATTATGACGTGGATGTGGGCGACGTGGCTTTGGGCCTGAACAAAACCTTTGTGATCGTCATCAAGTTAACCCGTGCCTCGGGGAACGCTGCACTCAGGGTGACCCTTGAGTCCGCACCGGGAACCGCCGTGGCGAACCAGAGCTATTACACATCCATGACCAGTTGGACCGACACCGCCACCTATATAACGAACGCAGATGTGGTCATCCGCGCCCTCACCGCACCGGCCTCGCAGCCTGCCACCGGCAGCATTGCGCTGGATAAGAGCACGCATACATTCACCTCCGCGCCATATGGCTATGGTGCGCAAACGGCGCAGACCATCAACGTGAGCAACACCGGAACCGCCGCCACGGGGGCGCTCACGGTTTCTGCCGCCGGCACAGGCTTTGCGCTTTCAACAGCCAGCCTTGCCAGCATTGCGGCGGGCGGC
>JGI994J12354_10005957_pt1 | contig 10321 bp, 9 predicted proteins | sample IntmicLarv3ML3BL_FD_12354 | JGI IMG/M metagenome (IMG submission 12354)
AATACGAAGCTGACGCTGAGTACAAAGCTGATGCCGAATACGAAGCTGATGCCGAATACGAAGCTGACGCTGAGTACAAAGCTGACGCCGAATACGAAGCTGACGCCGAATACGAAGCCGATGCCGAATACGATGACGAATATGCGGATTTTGACGGATTTGACTTTACGGACCTTTCCGATCTGTATGATTTGTATAATTTTTCGTATTCGGAAGTCTTTGAAGAACTTGTAAAGTATGTCGATTTATCCGATTTGCCCCAATTTACGTCCGATACAATTTCCGCCGCTTCCAAAGTTTCGAAATCGACATCTCGATTCTTAATTGATATTTTACTTCGGTCAAACATCCAAACATTGTCTTTAAATGCCGTTTACGGTCTTTCGGATCCGGCCGACACAGCTATCTCATACGGAACGATCCAATCTTTTAATGCTTCCGTCTATGCTTATTTGTTTGAAATTCAAGAAAAATCCCGCTCGTCATATAAGAAAAAAAGAGCGAGGCAGCTGTCTTCTCATTTAACAGATGATATTCTTATTATTCCGAATATGACGCAGAAAAAATTGGAAGCGGACACAGACATTTCCTTTTCCCTTTGGATGCCTTATTTGTATTTCCCGACATTGCGGTTTTTATTAACCAAAAATACACGATGGTTTATCCGCCGATATATTTACAAATATTATATCCGCCAATATCTGAAAACAAAAATGGCGGAACGAAAAGCGAGAAAAGAAGAAAAGAAATCCGGAAACGAATTCTGAAACGCATTCTGAAACGAATTGAGGTACAAATATGAGAAGCCCCGAACAGACAATCGGAAATTTAATTGACAATCAAAAGACGGCTTACATCAGCAGCGTTGACTGCGACGGATATCCGAATACAAAAGCTATGCTTGCACCGAGAAAACGAGATGGGATTCACACATTTTATTTTACGACAAACACATCTTCCATGCGCGTCGGACAGTATGACCGTAACGCGAAAGCATGCATTTATTTTTCAGACAGCCGCTTCTTCCGCGGCGTAATGCTGAAAGGCGAAATGGAAGTGCTGACCGATCCGAAAAGCAAAGAAATGTTGTGGCAGGACGGCGACACAATGTATTATTCGCTCGGCGTTGCCGATCCGGATTATTGCGTGCTGAAATTTGCGGCGCGGGAAGGGCGTTATTACAGCAACTTCAAATCAGAAACTTTTCAGATTGAAAAATAAAAACTAAAATATAAAATCAAGCGGTCTTTCATAAATTCAAATGGCGGTTAAAACAACAATAACTTTAATTAATTAGAATCCTTTTGAAAGCCATTTACTTCTATTGATATTTTTGTGAATTTTATGTTTGAAATAAAAACGCCTTCTCGCGTTCATATGACTTTGATTGATATGAACGGCGGGTTTGGAAGGCTTGACGGAAGCGTCGGATTGGCGCTCAATGACGGCGGCATTCATCTCCGCGCCAAAAAATCGGATACGGTTACCGTGACCGAAAAGGTCGGCTCCGGATCGGAATGCAGAGTTTGCAGTCCGTCTTTTGCCGAACAAATTTCAAATATTGCCGCTTTTCTCCTTCCCGAAAACGAAGGAATTGAAATTGAATTTTTATCTCCGGTCCGCCCGCATATCGGGCTCGGGTCAGGAACCCAAATTTCACTCTCGGTTGCGGCAGCTGTCAATGATTTGTATTCTCTGGGAAAAAGCGTTCGAGAATTGGCTCAAATCACGCAGCGCGGCGGAACATCCGGTATCGGCGTTTTGGCTTTTGAAAACGGCGGGTTTATTGTTGACTGCGGTCATAAATCAATTGACAAAAACGGTTTTTTACCGTCCTCTAAAAGCACGGCGCCGCCGGCCAACTTGATGCTTCGGGCGGACTTTCCCGATTGGGACATTGTTGTCGCAATCCCGCCGACATACGGTATCAGCGGCGAAGATGAAAAGAATTTTTTCCAAAAAATCTGTCCGGTTCCGGTGGAAGATGTTCGAGAAATTTCTCATACGGTTTTGATGCAGATGATTCCGTCCGTCATTGAACAAAACATCGAAGGACTTGGAAACGCTGTCAATCGTCTTCAAAAATTGGGCTTTAAGAAGCATGAGGTTGAAATCCAGCCCGATGCGGTCAAAAAAACGGCGGAACTTATGATTCAAAGCGGGCTTTACGGCGCGGGCATCAGTTCCTTTGGTCCGGCTGTTTACGGCTTTTCCGAAAACAGAGCGCAATCCGAAGAAATCAAATCCGTTCTTCTTGAAAAAATGCCTGCCGGCAGCGATATTTTAATTACGAAAGCAAATAATACGGGAGCGGAGTATTGTGTCTGAAAATGAGCCGCCGATTCGTTTTTCGGCATGGTTCGGTTCTGTTTCTTATTCGGCCTCCGGATTTTCATCCGAATCCAAAACACCGGCCGATTTTGATATTTCTCTTTTATCTGATTCTCTTATTTTTGAATCCTCTTCCGTTCAAAACGGCCGCAGGATTTTATCTTTAAAACCCGTTCTCCAATCCGATAAGCCTGATTACCGAAAATTGGCGGCAGAATCCGGACTTTTGTCTTCCGCCTCGGATTCCGATTACATTTCTTATCTGCGGGATGTTTCGATTCAAACGGTCCGAAAACAGCTTTCGGAATCCATGACTGAAGATAAAAAAGTGATTCAGGCCGTCGAAGCGCTGGACGATTTGAATGAAACCGTTAATCATTTAACGGAACGGCTGACGGAATGGTATGGCGCTTATTATCCCGAATTAAATCTGCCGGGCGAAGCGTATGTCCGCTTTGTTTCGGAAATTCCCGAATCAGCTTCCAATCGCTCATGGGCGCGCCGGCAACGGATGAAGATCTTCGGCTGCTTCAGAATTTTGCCGCCGATATCCTTTCTCTTTATGAACGCAAAAGTTCGATTGAAGCGTTTATCCATGATAAAATGATGCAGACGGCACCAAACGTTTCTCAGATTGCAGGTGTTGTTTTGGGCGCACGTTTGCTCAGCATGGCCGGCGGTCTCAAAAAATTGGCGCATCTGCCGTCGGGAAGCATTCAGGTAATGGGCGCGGAAAAAGCGATGGTAAAACATCTGCGGTCCAACGCGCCGTCTCCAAAGCATGGTATTATTTTCAGTCATCCGGTTTTAAACACGGCGCCTCTTCGAATGCGCGGAAAGATTGCGCGGACTTTTTCAGCCGCCATCAGTTTAGCGGCGCGGACGGATTATTATTCCGGTGAACTTAATTCTGACATTGAATCCCGACTGAATGCCAAAGTTCAGTCCATTCTTAAATCCGGCAAAAAGGAGGCAGCTCAATGACGGAATCTCTGTTTAAAGCGTATTCCGGCGGCGTTTACGAAGGCCGTATGAAAGGCAAATCTCATTTTTACACAAAAAATGCGGCGCCCGGAATTTCCGTTTACGGCGAAAAGGTTTTGACGGACGATGACGGTACAGAATATCGTTCATGGGATCCCAAAAGGAGCAAGCTCGGCGCTTTATATCAAAAGCGAATTTCCATTCCGCTGTCTCCCGATTCCCGTATTCTTTATTTGGGCGCAGCATCGGGAACAACTGTCAGCCACGTTTCCGACATTTTAGCCGACAACGGCAGCGGTGTCGTTTACGCGGTTGAATTTTCCGAGAGACCGATGAGAGACTTGGTCATGCTTGCCGAAAAGCGTCAAAACATTATTCCGATTTTTTCGGATGCATCTCGTCCGGAATTGTATTTCCCGATTGTCGAGCCCGTCGACCTCATTTTCCAAGATGTCGCTCAAGCCAATCAGGCAGAAATCGCATGCAAAAACGCGGCCTATTTCTTAAAAGACGGCGGTCACCTTATTTTATCCGTTAAAGCGAGAAGCATTGATGTCGCCAAAAATCCGAAAAAAGTTTTCAGCGAAGAAATTAAAATTTTAGAAAAAAACGCCGACGTTTCATTTAAAATTCTGAAAACGGTTGATTTGGCACCGTTCCATGTTGATCACATGGCAGCGATTGCGGTTAAAAAGATTGATTAAGATAAGGATAAAAAAGTGAATAAAAAGGAAAAATGAAACGATTTCATTTTTTCTTCTTTTTGGACTTATTAGATTGCTGAAGCATGACCGGCAAATCAATTGCGTATTGTCCTTCTTCTTTTATACCGACAACGATTTCTTCCTTTTTCATAATGGATCCCAGATTCAGTTCATAAGAGCCCGTGTCCAAAATTCGAATAGAATCGACGCGATCCGGATCCAAATCTTTTTTGTTGACTTCATCCGAATCCAAAGCCCGATCAATATCCTCTAATACACTGTCAATCGATTCGGGTTTCTTTTCCTTTACTTTTTCATCAATATTCCATAGATCTCTTTTTTCATCAGGCAGGGCATCCGCTGTTTTAACATCTATGCCTGTGTCTTCGGCTCTAACATATAGGAATTTGTTCCATTTGCATCCCGGACAGCCTGTCAGGATAACGGAATCTCCGTCACTATAAACAGCACCGCATTTTGTACATCTGTGAGGCATTAATTCACCTGAAAAATTTAGATTTCAAATAATAGAAAAACGATTGAATTGAATAATAACACTCAATTACAATATTTAAAGATTTATTTTTTGACGGATTTCCCTTAACCAAAGCTATAAATAACAGAAATCAGTTTTTAACCTGCTTTCTTATTACTGTTTCAGTCTTTTGCAAGAAGGCAAACATTTCTAAAAACATCCTGAAAATGAAGCGAGGTGGGGTAGCCAGGAGATCCCGACGGGCTCATAACCCGTAGACCGATGGTTCGAATCCATCCCTCGCTACTTTTTTATTTTTCTTTTAACAAATTTTGTCGGCTTTTTTGGTTTATCTGTTGATTTCTGTCAATTTTTCAATTCTTTTCATCTCTTAAAACAGAAATAAATAAGAATGAGAATGAAGATTCAACATCATAAGTTTTAATTTAATTATTCTTTTTATGTGATTCTTTATGGTACAAAAGCTGGACCCGTGGAAATCGTCTGAAATCAGCGATTATTCAAAGTTGTTCGATGAATTCGGAATTTCGCCTTTTTCGGAAGTTTTGAATGAAATTCAAAATCCGCATAAATACATGCGAAGAGGAATTATTTTCGGACACCGCGGCTATGATATGATTGCCGGCGCAATGAAAGAAGGCAAACCATTTGTCGTTTTAGACGGCTTCATGCCGACCGGAAAGGCGCATTTCGGTCATAAAATGGTCATGGATCAAATCGTCTGGTACCAAAAGCAAGGTGCAATCGCCGTTATCGGTATTGCCGACCGTGAAGCGCATGCTGTTCGCGGATTGACTTGGGACGAGTGCAGGCAAATCGGCGTTGAAGAATATATTACAAGCTTAATCGCACTCGGTCTTGAACCGGAAAACGCCCGCATTTATTTCCAATCCGAATGCCGGCCTGTTAAAGATTTGGCCTTTGAGCTCGGCACAAAAGTTAATTTTTCCGAAATGGCGGCCATTTACGGCTTTTCCGGAGAAACACATTTGGCGCATATGATCAGCGTGCTGACGCAGGGCGCTGATATTTTACACTCTCAGCTGCCCGAATACAGCGGACCGATTCCGATTGTTGTTCCGGTCGGCGCCGACCAGGATCCGCACATCCGCCTGACACGGGATATCGCCGCTAAAATGAATATGTTCCTCATTGAGCAGCGTCAAGACCCGAAAACCGAACAGTTCTATTGGAGCGTTCGCGGCAAAAATGCATCGGAAGAGTCATTAAAAGAAATTGATAAACGCATCCGCAAAGGATTTGAAAGTGCGGGCGTTCAAACAAAGCTTTCCAAAGAACACATTGATGTTTTTGGCGGCATATCTGAAAACGATTTAAAAGAAATTGTTCAAAAGACGGAATTGAAATACGGCGGTTACGCTTTCATTATTCCGGCTTCCACGTATCACAGATTTATGAGCGGGCTGACGGGCGGAAAAATGTCGAGCAGCATTCCCGACAGCAACATTGCGCTTTCCGAAGAACCGAAATCGGCCGCTAAAAAGATTATGAGAGCGAAGACGGGCGGAAGAGAATCTGCCGATGAGCAAAGAAAGCTCGGCGGCGAATTCGATAAGTGTTCCTTTACGAACTTTGCTTGTTCCATTTGGTTGACGACGACGCGGAACTGCTTCAAATTCAAAATGATTGTACAAGCGGCAGTATTCTTTGCGGCGAGTGTAAAAAGAAAGCGGCGGAAAAAATGGATGCTTTCTTAACAGATTTGAGTAAAAAACGAGAAGAAGCTTATGAAAAATTACCGCTTTTCGGTATTCATTATTCGAAATCAGAGAAGATATAACGGATGGATTCATTTTACAATTATAAAATAAAACGGCAGCTGAAACAGTGCCTTTTTGGTGTTTTGAAATGGCAGATTACGATTTAACAAATAATGAAAAGAAAATTATTTTAGCTCTCAACGAACTCGGAACAGCGGAATTGAAAGATCTCGTTGAAATTTCCGATTTGAATTCCGACTCTTCTATGCAGGCGGCCTTTTTATTGGAAGAAAAAGGCCTTGCCAACGTGACCGAAGAATCTTTTGAGCTTTTCGGCCTTTCCGAAGAAGGAAAGCAGTATGCTGAAAACGGTCTTCCCGAAAGACAGATTATTGACAGCATTGACGGCCCGACGCCGCTTGATAAAATTCGAGGCGCATTTTCACCGCAACTGGTCGGCATCGCAACCGGCTGGCTTTTGAAAAAGAAATGGGCAAAAATCGAAGACGGTGTCTTAATTCCGATAGGTGATGCTCCGAAAGGTCCGGATGAAAGAATTCTCAGCGATTTGTATGAAAATTCATTGGAAAACAACACATTCGATCCGGTTTTCGAATTGCCGGCTGAGTTGGTTTCCGCACTCGTCATTTCCGATCTTCTCAAACGAAAGCTTTTGGAAAAAGAAGAGTATGTGACGCGTAAAATTTCAATTACTTCTGCGGGCACGGCTTTGACGGAAAAAGGCATCACAATTACCGAAGAAATTGCGCAGATTACGCCCGAATTGCTTAAAAGCGGAGAATGGGACAGTAAATATTATCGTCCTTACAAAATTCAAAAACCTGTCAAACCGATTTACGGCGCAAAAATTCATCCGTACCAGCGGCTGATTGATCAAATGCGTCAAATCTTTTTGGAAATGGGTTTTACCGAAATTAAAGGCGACATCGTTCAATCTTCTTTTTGGAATTTCGATGCGCTTTTCCAGCCGCAGGATCATCCGGCCCGCGAAATGCAGGACACGTTCCATTTGGACACACGCTCTGAACTTCCTGATAAATATCTCGATGCCGTTCGAAATGTTCACGAAAACGGCGGCGATACCGGTTCTGTCGGATGGGGCGGCCGTTGGAGTTCCGGAATTTCTGAAAAAAATGTTCTTCGGACGCATACAACATCCGTGACAGTCAAATATCTCGCCGATCATCCGGCCGGCCCGATCAAAGCTTTCTGCATTGACCGCGCTTACCGCCGCGAAACAATTGACCCGACGCATACGCCTGAGTTTGAGCAGCTGGAGGGCATTGTCATGGATAAAGATATGAGTTTTGCCAATCTGCTCGGCTGTTTAAAAGAGTTTTATCACAGAATGGGCTTTGAAGAAGTTCGCTTCCGTCCCGGCTATTTCCCGTACACAGAGCCCAGCGTTGAGCCTGAAGTTTGGATTGACGGACTCGGCTGGGTTGAACTCGGCGGCGCCGGCGTTTTCAGAAAAGAAGTGACGACGCCTTTAGGAATCACCGAACCGGTTTTGGCATGGGGTCTTGGCGTCAGCCGTGTCGCAATGCTCAAACTCGGATTAAAAGATTTAAGAGAATTATATCAATCAGACATTGATTGGCTTCGAAAAAGTGAAATCGGCAAAGGAATTTAATTTTTCGGCTGAATGATTCGATAAGATTTTGATAAAAATAATCTGTAAAACACTTTTCTTTTTAAATTCAATTAATCTCTCAGAGTTAATTGAATTTAAAATATGCCGCTTAAATTTTTCATAATTGAGTTAATTTTTTTAATTAATTAAGTCCTTTAAAATTTTTAGGAAGTTAATTAAATTTGATTTACAATGGTAAAATTACTTGATTTATTTGCAATTAAATTTAATTTATTTGATGAAGTAATTTGATCAATGCTGATTATTTTTCTTTTATTTTCACATTTTATAATGTCGTTGTCATTTTTCAAAACATTTAATATTTTATCGTCCCACGTTAAAAATCAAAAGCGGTCATTCTCATCTATTTATACCTTGTTCTCTTTGCGTTTTTTGTCCCTCTTTTTTTGAACATTTCCATAGCATCTGTTATATATTTTGTCGTATATGTAAATTAGTTCTAATTTTAATACTCTCTAACTATTTTATTATACATTCAAACTATCAAAAATTTTGCCAAAATTTCCATTTTTTCATTTTTGCTGACTTTGGGCTCAACTTATTTTCAAAAACTTGTAATTGAAAAATAGATTCAATCGATTTCAATACAACGAAATTTGTTTTATTTATTTTTTTTAACGATTTGTGATAAAAATTCGATTCAAAAAAAAAGGGGAGGTTAATGTATATACTTCAAACCTCCAATAGAACATTTGTAATGGCATAAGAAATTGTGTTGTTACAGTATTGGTTCGTGAGAGGAGATTGCGGAAAACAAGACAACTGCTCTAAAATTAAAGATAAAATTCGCTGAACTTTCAACATCAATCCTTTTTGAATTCATTGAAATGTTCCGAAAAAAAATTTCTCATATCGTGTGTGTATTAGTTAGAAATTGTGTCGGTTTTAGACAGGGAATATGTGTGTGAAATTCCCTTTTAAAACAGGTGTTTAATTGAGAAATGGCTTTATTTGAAATGTGTGGTTGATCCCCGGCTCCCCTGTAAATATAGAATCGAAACGGAGAATCTAATATGTTAGACTTGAAGAAAGAAGATATTACAGCAATTCTTACAAGATACAATGTGGCCATGGAAAAAACCATGACCCCCGACGAAGCAGCAAAGCAGCTTTACCCCAAAGATGCACTTCTTAAAGCAGTGGCCGTTGCAATTTATGAGGGCGAAGAAGACGATGTTATTAAAGCACTCGATGCTCTTCTTGGAGCCGGCAAAGCCCCGCTGAGCCTCATCAACGATGCTCTCCTTCCGGGAATGGCCGTTGTTTCTGCTTTATACGACCAGGGAATTATTTTCCTCCCCAACGTCATGATGTCCGCAGATGCTATGCTCGAAGGTATAGAATACTGTAAATCCAAGACAAAAGAAGTTCCGAAAGCAAAAGGAGTCGTTGTCTGCCATGTTGCAGAAGGCGATGTTCACGACATCGGTAAAAACATCGTCGCCGCTCTCCTCAGAGCAGACGGATTTGATGTTGTCGACCTCGGCCGTGATGTCCCGACAGGCGAAGTTGTCGCAGCAGTTGCCGCAAACAAGCCGGTCATGGTTACAGGAACAGCTTTGATGACAACCACAATGTATGCCTTCAAAGAAGTCAACGACAAACTCATCGAAAAAGGAATTAAAATCCCCTTCGCCTGTGGCGGCGGTGCAGTTAACCAGGAATTCGTCGAAAGCTACAGCCTCGGCGTGTACGGTGAAGATGCTTCAGAAGCAGCCAAGTTCGCAAACTTCATTTTGAAGAACGGCGGAAACATCGACAAAATGAGAACCGAATTCCACACCCACTAAGGAGGCAAGAAAATGGCAGTTAACAGATACACAAAGATGGCATATGCAAATGCAGACGAAATGACTTTCGGCAGATGTAAATTCCCGGTCAAAGCAGGTTTAGGCCTTGAAATCGGTGCAGGTTACGCAATTCCTGAATTAAACTACGCTCCGAGACCGCAAGCCGGTGTTTCGAAAGAAGCACTCGTTAAAGAATATGAAAGAATCACAAAAGACGCAATGGCAAGAATCGTTCAGATCGGTGCTCCGGCCGTCGTCTTAGAATCAGAACACGTTCAGCAGATGTCCAACAACCCTGCCTGGGGTGCCGCAGTTGCTCACGCACAAAAAACCATCATGGAAGAATACCATGAAGAATACGGTGTAAAATGCGCTCTCAGACACACCATCGGTGACATTCGCGAAGACAGAGACTACCTCGCCCTCCGCGGAAAGAAGAACGATGTCATGCTCGAAGCATTCGACAAATGTGCCAAAGAAGGCGCTGACCTCCTGTCCGTCGAATCCATGGGTGGAAAAGAAGTTTTCGACTACGCAATCATCCGTGATGACATTGCCGGCGTTTTGTTCGGTATCGGTGTCCTCGGTACAAGCGACATGGAATTCGTTTGGCAAAACAT
>JGI994J12354_10005958_pt1 | contig 10320 bp, 7 predicted proteins | sample IntmicLarv3ML3BL_FD_12354 | JGI IMG/M metagenome (IMG submission 12354)
TATCCTGAATATATCACGAAAGAACAGCTTTACCAAATATGCAATGTAAGCAAAAAGACTGCGCTTTATTATCTTGAAAGCGGGCTGCTCCCCGCTAAAGATAACGGCAAGCAGACGCGCCGTTTTAAGATAGCGATAGCTGATGTGGTTACCTTCCTGAAGGCGCGAGATAAAAACCCCGATGACTACCGGGCCACTCCCGGATGGTATCGGGGCAATGGCGGTTATAGGAAAAACTCAACATATCATCTCGTCCGTGTAAGACGGGGAAAGAAAACCGAGGCTCGACTTTCTCTCTGGCTTAGGGACCACCCAGACGTGTTGACGCCAATGGATGTTTCCAAAATAACAGGGTATGCGCAAGCTACGGTGCATGACTGGTGCAGTTCCGGCAAGCTCCATCACTTTTGCATACGCAAGGCGTATCTTATACCCAAACTCTCGCTGATAGATTTTATGATGTCAGACGATTTTAAGGGTATCAAGGTGAAATTAGAAGATTATACGGATTTCAGAGTAGTGTTCTACCGCAAAGAAGATACAACTATTTAATTCTGTTCGCATTGTTTACAAGTGCATATCTTTGAGGTATAATAATGCAGATGAAATATCTTTGCGGAGTTGATGCAAAACTATGAGAGCTTTTAACTATAAGTCAATGGCGCCGAAGCTGTTTACAGTGGAGGTTGTTAACCTAATTGCCGCTATTCATGAGAATAAAGGAAAGCAGGATTTGTTCATTGAGGCAAAGCCTGATATTTTGGCGAGCCTTTTAGATATTGCTAAAATTCAAAGTACTGAGGCATCCAATAAGATTGAGGGCATTGTAACTACCGAAGTGCGGCTGAAGGAGATTGTGCAACAGAAAGCAACACCCAGGAGCCGGAATGAAAAGGAAATTGCCGGGTATCGGGATGTACTCACAACCATTCATGAGAACTATGATTACATTACTCCGCGAGCCAATGTGATTTTACAACTTCACCGTGATTTGTATGCGTATAGTCCTTCCTCCATTGGTGGTACCTATAAAAATGCAGACAACATTATTCAGGAAACCGATGCCGCAGGGAATAAGCGGGTGCGCTTTCAGCCTTTATCGGCATTTGAAACGCCGGAGGCTATGGAGCGCTTATGCGATACTTTTATTGAGGAAGTAAATAAGGGCGAGATTGACCCGCTCCTGCTCATCCCTATGTTTGTCTTGGATTTTCTGTGCATCCATCCATTCAATGATGGCAACGGCCGTATGAGCAGGCTTTTGACCTTATTGCTTCTGTATCGTTCCGGCTATATTGTAGGCAAGTACATTAGTATTGAAATGCTGATTGAAAAGACCAAAGACACTTACTATGACGTTTTGCAACAAAGCGGTGTTGACTGGCATGAGGCAGAAAATGACTATCTGCCTTTCGTGGAGTATTATCTTGGCATTGTTCTTAACGCTTATCGTGAGTTCTCCGGCCGAGTTGAACTGCTGACAACAAAGGGGCTCAACAAAACAGATCGCGTTAAGGCAGTGATTGAAAACAAGGTGGGGAAAATTATGAAAAAGGAAATCATGGAGCTTTGCCCTGACATCAGTCAGACGACGGTTGAAAAGGCACTCGCCGATTTAGTAAAGCAAGGCACTATTCTAAAAATAGGCGGTGGGCGGTATACACAGTATGTTTTCAATTATGAGGCATAGTTACGACGTCAATGATATTGTGAGGTGGGAGTATGACAATTGTTGAAGCCATAAAATTGATTTTGAGTGATGTCCCTGAAGGGCTTACTGCGAAAGAAATATATGATAAAATCGTTGAACAGAATCTATATGCTTTTGGTGCAAAAAATCCATTGGGTGTTGTTAATAGCCAAATTCGTAGGCGTTGTGTAGGACTCAATTTTCCCACCGCCTATCCAGTTAAAATGTTCAGAATTGTGGGGCATCGCGGGAAAAAGAATCGTTTTGCCTTGTATGATGACAACATTCGTTTACCGGATGGCACAGATGAATTAAAATCAAAAAATGCTATTGACGAACTTCCGGAAGAAAAAATTGGCGCTGCACTTCAAGAGCATATTGCATCAATAAGGCAACAAGTTTCGGATTGCATATCAAATAACTCTCCAGCGTTCTTTGAACAGCTTGTTTTAGATTTACTTCTCAAAATGGGATATGGCTACGGAAAGCAAGCTGGTGTTGTAACAGGACGACCTCATGATGGAGGCATAGACGGCATTATCAGTGAGGATAAACTTGGATTGGATTTGATATACTTTCAGGCCAAACGCTATTCCATGTCAAAGAATATTGGTCGTGGTGAACTTCAGGCTTTTATTGGCGCTATGGAGCATGTTCAAAAAGGCGTTTATATCACTACCTCAAAATTCACGAAGGAAGCTGCATCATTTATAGAAAAACAGCAGCAGAAACATGTGAAACTCATCGATGGAGATTTATTGTCGGAGCTTTTAGTAAAGTATGAGGTTGGAGTTGTCCCCGCACAGACAATATCAATATATAGACTTGATACAGATTATTTTAACATTTAACGACTCGGCCATGCAAAAAATATTGGCTATACGAAAAAGATGCCATCATTTAGCGGGCATCTTTTTTTGTCGGCACAACAGAACTATTTGACTAACCCACCAAAAGGCGCTATACTCAAGTATATACTTAAGTATATTTTGAGGTGCGCTATGCAATATAGATTTCCGGCTATGAGAGGTATGCAAGCAAACAGTGAATACTATGTCTGCATGATTCCTTTAGGAGTGCTATCAAGAATATTCATTGAGCAGGATGGAGATTCCCTGCCCGAATTTCGTGCACAGAGAAAGCTGAATGAATCCCGTATTCCTGAAATCCGAGACTATATCATAAATAACAGAGATGCTTATGTGTTTTCAGCGTTAGCAGCCTCAGTTGATGGAAACATGAATTTCAAGAGTTCTTTAGAGAGTGGAATTGGTGAGCTTGAAATTGATATGGGTGCTACCTTCCTTATTAACGATGGTCAGCATCGCAAGGCAGCTATACTGAAGGCAATTGAAGTTGATGAAAGTTTGAAAGATGAGACGATTGCTGTTGTGCTATACACGGATAAAGGACTTGAACGAAGTCAGCAGATGTTTGCTGACCTCAACAAACATGCTGTTAATGCCTCTAAATCATTAAATACGCTTTATGACTTCAATAGTCCGCTTGCACTGGTTTCCAAAAGAGTAGTAGATGAAGTTCCGTTCTTCAGAAAGTATACTGACAAGGAAAAGGACAACCTTGGGAAGTTTGCCTCCAAGTTCTTTACACTCAACACTCTTTATGATGCCAATAAGCGGATACTCAAAGCTTCTGCAAATGAAACAGATGCACAACAGTTTGTGGTAGATTTCTGGGGTGCAGTGGCAAGATATATGCGAGAGTGGAACGAAATGGACAAAGGTGATTTGAGTAAAAAAGAATTAAGGGAAAATTACATATCTACTCAAGGCGTAACAATACACGCATTAGGGCGCTTGGGGCATTACATTCTTACTCGTGAAAGAGATAACATGGATCATTATCTTAGTGGACTAAAAAATATTGATTGGACTCGTAGTAATCTTGACTGTTGGAAAGAACGAGCCATTACAAAATCGGGTCGTATCAATCGGAACGAGAAAGGTATCTTCCTTACCTATATCCAAATTAAGAGATTGCTTGGAGTGAAAATAGATAAGGATGAACTTACGAGGGAGAAACAACAATATGAGTGATTCACGCTTTGAAGTTTTTGAAGATATAATTCAGGAAATGATGATGGTATATCGCCATGACGACCGTCCTTGGCTAATCGGCTATAGTGGAGGAAAGGATTCAACGCTATTAGTTTCACTTATTTTTCAGACAGTTTCTCGGTTATTGCCTGCTGAAAGGACTAAAAAAGTCTATATTATCACTTCTGATACAATGGTAGAAAACCCTATAGTGAAAGACTATATGCATAGTTCTTCTGAAAAAATAAATGAAGCCTCAATAACGCAACAGCTTAATATCGAGGCGCATATTATTTATCCTGAACCACACCAGACATTTTGGTCTCGTGTGATTGGGTTGGGCTATCCTACACCGGAACCCCCTGGTTTCCGATGGTGTACCGAGAGACTTAAAATAAACCCAATGAACGATTTTGTCCGTGATCGAATAAAAGAGAATGGCGAGATTATTATTTTGCTTGGGGTAAGAAAAGCAGAGAGCACTGCTCGCCTTCGCAGTATCACGGCAAAAGAAATCGAAGGGTATTTATTAAATCCACACAATAATATTGGGAACGCCTACGTTTATAATCCGCTCACTGAAATTGAAAATGAGCTTGTATGGTCGTATTTATTGAAGGATGACAGCATTAGTCCGTGGAAAACAAGTATGAAAACACTTTTTGCTCTTTATCAAGGAGAATCTCTCAGTGAGGAACAAAGTGTTCTGGGCGAAATAGATGAAAAAAAGGTGCCTATAACAGGCAATTCTCGTTTTGGATGTTGGTGCTGTACATTAGTAAAAGAAGATAAATCACTCCAGAATTTTATTGATAAAAAGGTGGACAATTGGGAAACATTGACTAAACTTCGAGAGTTTCGAAACTGGCTTGTTAGTATACGCCAAGACCCGGAATATAGAGATACCAAGCGTCGTAACGGGACTGTCTATAAAAGGGGTAATGGAGAAATTGGATATGGTCCATTTACTCTTTCCGCTCGACAAAAGATACTTCGTGGTCTTTTAGAGTTGGAAGTAAAGGCTGAGCTCGAACTCATTACAATTGAAGAACTAAGAGAAATCGATAAAATGTGGGACGCCGATGGCGACCTAAACCGTCGTCATTTAGCTGATATCTATTATGAGGTCAAGGGTGTGCGCTTGTCCTGGGATGATTACAAAACACCTATGTTCCACGATGAAATTGTCAAAGAGATTTATGATGTTGCAAAGAAACACGAGGTTGAGCCTGAGCTTATGGCTAAGCTGATTGTTTCTGTGGATAAAAACAAACACTATACTCGCAGCAATGCAATCAAAAAGGAATTCTCTCAGATTATTAATCAGGACTGGTTGCATCAAGATGTGTTGTCAGGGGAAATGTAAATGAAGATACAACAAATCATGCTAAATAATGTAGGACCTTATATTGGTGAAAGCACAATCACTTTTAATATAGATGAACCGACCAAAAACATTATTTTAATCGGTGGAAGAAATGGCGCAGGCAAGACCACTCTTTTTGACGCCATGCGTATTTGCTTGTATGGATATAAGCTCTATGGTTATCGTCAAAACAGCCAGACATACTCAGCAAAAATAAAGAAGTTGATAAATGACCGCGTAAAAAGGGCCTCAGAACCTCAGGCGGGAGTAAGCCTTTCCATTCTTATTGAGGATGGCTATTCGAAAAATATTTTTACAATCGTTCGAAATTGGAGAATGCAAAAGAATCAGGTAAAAGAGTTTTATACTGTTCAAAAAAATAGTGTTTTACTCGACGATGAAGAACGACTTGATTTTGACAATTACTTACTACAGACGATTCCCCCCGCACTTTTTAACTTCCATTTCTTTAATGGGGAAAATATTGCAGAATTCCTTTTTGATAAAGAGAATGGGCAATCGTTCAGAAAAGCTTTTATGCAAATTTGTGGACTGGACACTTTAGACTTAATACAGGAGCAGTTGCATAATAACATCCGCGAACAGTCAGTAGAGAAGGAGTCCTCTCTGCAAAAGGATTATTATGAACAAAAAATACAGAAAGAATCTATGGAGGTTCATGCAAATGAAGTAGTGAATTCTCTTGTCATGCTAAAAGCAGAAATACTTTATCTTGAGGATGAAAGTGCTTTACTTGAACAACAAATGACTAAATTTGGCGGTGTTCAGTCTAAGGAGTGGCAAGAGCTTCAGGATAAACTTAGAGAGGAAGAAAATCTGCGGGAAGAAACCCATAGATTCTTGAAAGAATGCGCAAATCACACATTACCCTTTCTGATTCTCAAAAATGAATTGATGATGTTGCAAGAGCAAATCTATATAGAGGGCAATATACAAAGCAATCGAGCTGTCAAGGAACGTCTCCTTAAAGATGAAGCGAGAGAATCATTGCGCAAAGAACTTGCGCCTTTGTTAAAGAATGCCGATAGCGCTCTTTCAGATGACTTTTTTCAAACGGTCTATCGTGCCGTGAGATATGATTGCCCTGAAGATGCAAAGGAATTTCTGAAATTGTCGGAGCGTGAGCAAGTTTCTCTATTGTCAAAGGTAGCGGGGTATATGTCTTTTGACCAGAATGAAATTATTAATGCTGAAAAGGCAATCAAAAAGTCTTTGTCAAAAACAAAAAGACTACGGACAAAATCTGATTCCAAAGAGATATTAAGCTCCGAAAACTATTTGGGCAAAAAAGCAAACTTTTTATCTCAAATCGATGAATTAAGAAAGCAGATAGTTGATTTGACTGCCGAGAAAGCCAGTCTCGACGAAAGGATGAAAATACAAACGCAGGAATTTGAGAAAGCGTCTGCAAGATTCAAAGAAATTCTGAAAGAAAAATCTGTTAGTGATATTGCAGCGCGTGCACTTCTTGCGTTTGACGAGCTAAAAGAAACGCTCTACAAAAAATACATCACTCAAGTTGAAGATGCTTTCATACACAATTTTGGGGCTCTGCTTTCAAAAGATACTCTTCTTGACGGAATATATATCAGCGAAGATTTTGAAATAATTCCATTTAGAAATACATTCGTACAGGTAAAAGAAATGAATGCACTTATTGCAGAAGATGGTGCGGAATATGTAAAAGAGCATTTTGGTGAACGTGCACTTAATATGCTGAATGAGCTTTCCGCAGTGGATGGAGAAGTTAATCTGCCTATTAAGGTTGAGCATCATTTTTCGGCAGGTGAGCAACAAATTTATGTTATGTCGCTCTATCAGGCACTTTCGGAAATACGCTCTGCAGAAATACCTTTTGTGATAGATACCCCCTTGGCTCGCATTGACAGCGAGCATAGAAAGAACATACTGAAGGGCTTCTTTTCACGGCTTCCTGGGCAAGTTGTTATTCTATCAACAGATGAAGAAATTGACGATACCAATATTAAAACATTACAAACACAATTATCTGATATTTATTTAATTGAAAACCATTCAGGCGATGGTGCGACCGTTCTTCACAATCAGTATTTTAAGGAGGTATCCAATTGATATATAAACTAAGAACATCAAAGGAAACTATGGATATCTTCTCGTCAATCGGTAACTCACAAGGATTACAGCCCTTTGCTTTGTCTAAGATTGCCCTTGCACTTTCCATCCGCAAGGGAGCTCTTTTCCCGGAAGATTTCAAAACCGACACCGAAGGACTGGAACTGAATCGACAAACTATATTTGGCGAATATGATGTGCTATTCAAATCGCTTGTTACAATGAGCTTGGGCGAGGAACTTCTAGAAGCAGAGTTTTTTCCCAAGCATACTAAAGCTCATTTAGACCGTGGGGCAAAATTGTTGTCTAACGAGATGCGGTATGGCATGAGTTTTTACGAGAACCTTTTGAGAATTGATTCAAATATATAACACAAGCAGCAACTACAAAAAAGATGTAGTTGCTGCTTTGCTTGTGTAATTTTGAGTTTCATGGTATTAGCTGTTAGAAGCAGAAATTTTGCTATATACTTCTTTTAGAATATCCGAAGAGAATTTTGAAAAAGTCTTGAAAAAATATTCTGATGTTTCGTCAAAGTATGAATCTAAAATATTTGTTTTTTCTTCAGCGCTCATTCTTTCGTTAACATCAGGGAAAACTGTTATTCCGGAATGAGGAGTATGTATTTGAGGAGAGCTGTCGATAAAATAAAGCCTTACAAACTCTAATATTTTTTCCGAATAACTACAATCAATAGTTTCGTTTACCAAGACACCCATTTTTTCTCTTATGGTTTTATTTGACAGTTTGCCGTTAATCTCTTCCGAAATAAATATGTAATTAAACATTGAGTTCACACACTTACCAGATTCTCCCTGTACTGAGTAGAAGGTATCTTTTTCTAATTCATATTTTTTTGAATTGTTTATAATCAAATGCTCCAAACTATATTTTTCGTTATTTGTCAAAAAACTTTTTAGATTTTTTTCATTGTTTACGCAACATCTTCCATTATTGATTGTGAAATAATTGTATAATACTGCAAGTCCTCTTGACAAACATTCTTCATTGAATTCCTCATCAGTATATTTATACTGTAATGCAACTTTCGCTCTGGAGAGCTCTGCGTCCTGTAAAAATTCATGAATAGTATTAGACAGCTCAGTATGCCAAGAAGCCCCTTCCTTTTTTTCAGAGACTATATCAATAATAATTTCTTTCTGTTTTTTTGCTGCTGATAGATTAAATAAAATATTGAAGGCGTAAACATCAAATATCCATTTATAGGCGTTTTTGTCTTCTTGTGGTTGTTTTAAGGTAGAAATATAGTACTTAAACAAAACAGCTTTTGGCAAAACAGTATCATCAAAGATGATTCTTCGAATAAACGCATGCGCTATTGCTATGGTAACAGAATCTACAGTTTTTTTCCCTTCCACAACACTAAATAATGAATTAAAGGTGTTTGATGGAGATTTATTCTGGTATACATCAACAGCCATGATAAGAAATTTTTTGACATCTTCTAAAGTAACTTTCATAAACTCTCGAGCTTTTAGCACATCAATAAGATGCTCTCCTCGGTAGTGCCAAGCCGCTTCACTTTCACTGTCACCGTGAATTGCAACTCCTTTAGATAGCCCAAAGCTACTTGAAAACTCGAGACTCTTCCACTGCTTATTTTTATATAAGTTGCAATAAAGGCTATGACGAATTATATCCATTAATGGATATAATTCTTTTACTTTTTTCCCTTGCTTAATAGTTAGTTTAGAAGAGAGTTTCTTTATGCTTACCCAAAGTTCTCTTATTTCAGAACTTGAGTCGTGGTAGAAAAGGTAGCTTTTAAAAACATCTTCTATGTCAAGCTTCTTTCCTTTTAGATTAACATCCAGAAAAAACTTTATACCGTCTGCATTTTTCCCAGAAGTATTTATAATTACATTGAGCTTCGAACTTTTTAGATTTTCTAATAAGCTTTTGCAAGTATCTTTGTTTCGTAATCGTGATGACATGTTTTTTGAATACTTAGAAATAACATCCCATAGATGTTCATAATGAGGAATTTGATTTAAATCATCTGTATCCATTATCTCAGCAGTATTTGCAAGGCGCTCATCAAAACCACTTTCGTATAATTTTGAAAATCCTTTGAAGGACTCAATCTCTAATAAACAGTATTCACTACCTATATCAAGGTCTTTATCATATTTTGAACGTATAAATCTGATAATCATTAATAAGGTGGTGATTCGTTGTTGTCCGTCAATTATTTCGTAATCTTTCGTATGTTTTCTTGAACCGTCGCCATTATTATTCTTTTCTGCTTTCTCCGAGAGAATAATGTTGCCAAGGAACTTGTTGCCGTCACCAATATTATTAATGAGTTCAATAACCTGTTCTTCGTCCCATCTGATTTCTCTTTGAAAATCTGGGATGATGTACTTTCTTCCTGCATCAAGGGAGCAAGTATTATTTGTTTCTTGATGAATTACTTGCTGCTCGGGAGATAGAAAATCTTCTACAGGAATAACAGTGCCAACGATTTGATTCAAACCCATTCACCCCATTTTTCGAAATTAACAAAAGTCAAACAAGGCTGATACAACTATGCTTATCACATTATAGCATATTATGGTGAAAAATAAAGAAATATCGGTATAAAGGCTTATTGCTAAGCTTGAAAGCGTTGCAGACAAAACTGCAGCGCTTCTTCATTTACTACACAAAACAAGGAGGAGTTGATGGAATGGCGGTATTCCGAGTAGAAAAGACGCGGGACTATACCGTGATGGCAAATCATCATTTGCGAAATACTGCCCTTTCGCTGAAAGCGAAGGGGCTGCTCTCCCTTATGCTCTCCCTGCCGGAGAATTGGGATTACACCACAAAGGGGCTCGCTAAAATATGCAGGGATGGCGTGGATAGTATCTGCTCCACGGTTAAGGAGTTGGAGGAACAGGGATATATCATACGGCAGCGTGTCCGCAACAGTGCGGGGCAGCTCACCACGGTTGAATACACTATTTTGGAGCAACCGCAACAACCTACACCTAAACGGGAAAATCCAGTCTTGGATAATCCAATCTTGGGAAAACCTGAACAGGCTTACCCTGAACTGGAAAATCCCGCACAATTAAATACTAATCAATCAA
>JGI994J12354_10005959_pt1 | contig 10319 bp, 7 predicted proteins | sample IntmicLarv3ML3BL_FD_12354 | JGI IMG/M metagenome (IMG submission 12354)
GGTCGTCAACAGAATAGCCTCTACAACGCGTGTAGTTGCCCTTAGAATTGATTTGTTATATTCTGCTGTCATATTTTGATACCCGAAAAATCACTTTTTCTCAAACTTTTGTCAAACTTTATTTTAAAAAGGGCATTTTATTAATAAGAAATTATTATTAAGTAAAATGCCCTTTTTGTATATATATTTTGCTCTCTATTTTAATGCGAAGCTCTTTTTTTTCGTAGGGCTTTGCCCTACAACCCAGCAAAGGCTTGTGAATGAAAAAAACCTTTGCAAACCGAGGCAAGTGCGACTTGCAGCGAAAAGTAGTCATAGTCTGCAATGATATTCTCACGCATTGCTTCGCAATTGCTTAATGCAACACACCTTGTAAGTTAAAGCAAATCGAATTCAGCAATTGCGAAGCAATGCGAAAGTCTTCTATGCAGTACACCCTAATGGATGCAGGCACTGCCTGCTTTGGATTGCAAAGGCGAAACAAGCCTTTGCTCAGGTTTCGAAAGGCAAAATGCCTTCGCGGTTGCAAGGCAGAACCCTACAAAAAAAGAGCTTCGCATTAAATAGGAGGAAAAATAAACATATACAAAGAGCGCATTTTTTTAATAAGTGCTTATTAAAAAAATGCGCTCTTTAAAATAAATTTCTTTATTATTTTTTTTTAGAATTGGAATCTTAAGCCGGCTTTGAGGGTACGACCGATACCTGGGTGGACTGTATCGCCCCAAGCGGATGCGAAAGCCATACCGACATATTTTTTGTCGAGTGCATTTTCGATTGCAAAAAAGACTGAGCCATAGCGACAGAAGCGGATGTCTGCTTGAAAGTCGAGAGTCGCGTACGCAGGAATCTTTTTGAATTCATTACCAAAGTCTGAACCTGAAAATTGTTCATCAAAGAAATTACCACGAACTGTGAATGTCACCCACTCGAGAGGTTTAACATAAGCTGCAACTACGCCATGAAACATAGGAACTAGAGGAACTTCTTTGCCCTTGTTTATACCATTTAGAAACTCGCTTTTAACGATGCTTGCGTACATTGATGCACCCCAGAAGTCGTCATCATAGCGAAGCTCTGCGTCAAAACCGTAACGGAGCGTCTCGTCAAGATTCATATTCATAAAGGTCACCATACCGTCGTAGGCGATTTCATTTTTGAGATATTGAACAAAAAGATTAGCAACGGCTGTCCAGTTTTCGTCCATATATTTATATCCGATTTCGTAGTTTTGTCCGACTTCAGGGTCTAAATCTTTATTGAAAGGAATGGGCATTAGATAGCCTTGATAGCTAGCAATTTCATCAAGATTTGGATATCTATAAAGTTGGTCGAATCTAAAGAAGACAGATGAATTTTTGTCGAGTTTGTAATTTACACCAAAGTTCGCAGCAAAACCATCTTGCCAAACGTCTTCATTGTAAGCGTTCATAGAATCAATATAGTTTGCGCTTGTCTTTGCGGCTTCGTATCTGAAAGCGGCTGTGAGCGTAAGATTCTCGATAGGTGTGATGTCACCAGCGATATAAGGAGCAAAGCTTGTTCTATAAAGATCGCCAGTGCTACTTACAGAGCTAAAAGAACCAGAAGTAAAGCCTCTGTACTCAACGTTATCATAGAGTCCATCGAAGCCGACAATCACGTGGGCATCGTCAGAAATATTGAATTTGTAGCGAGGCGTAACAGTAATCGCCCACTGGTCGTTCTTACTATAAGAAAACCAGCTTGTCATATGATTTTTCATATTGCGAGTATTTGCACCTATACCGATTTCGCCTTCGCCAAAGTCAGAAGAAGTTGTGAAAGTTGCTGTGCTAAGAGTAGTCTTCATATCAACAAAGTCGTCAGGATTAACAGACTGACGTGGATTATCATTAAACTGCGCCCAGCTTAGACCCCCCGGAAGTTGAAATTTAGAATCAGCATAATTGCCTGTCAAAACCAAGCGTGTGCTTTCAGAGAAATCTTTACCCAAGGAAAGATTATATGAATTTGTCCAGTTTCTAGAATTATCGCGATAGCCGTCTTCGTAAAATCTATTGACGTTACCTGTTAAAAAATAGTCTTCATAGCGAACAGAGAAATTACCATTTAGCTTATACATTCCGTAGTTGCCGACGGTAACAGAACCAGAAGCTGTGTTTTCTTTAGCGACTTTTTTAGTAGTGATTTTAATTACCCCTGCAACCGCATTGTTACCGTAGATAGCACTGTGCGAGCCACGCAAAACTTCGACAGACTCAATATTTGCGACAGCAATTTGTTGCCAATTCAAAGCACCCATATCGCTACGATTGAATCTTTGTCCATCGACAATAACAAGAACTCTTTGTTGAGAATTTTCGCCAAAGCCTCGCATCGCGAGCTCAGACAAAGCGCTAGAACCCTGTGTACTACGATTGATAATATTTGCTTCTTGCTGGAGCAATTCTGCCACGTTGCTTGCAGTAGAATTTTCTATTCTTGCTCTATCTATAATAGTAGAATTTGCGGGAACATCGAGATTCGCAACTCCGAATCTGTAAGCGGTTACTGAGTACTCTTCGAGGCTAGCCTCGGGTACAGGCGCTACTTCAACAGATTCTGCTTTTACAGTTTCTTGTTCGATTTTTTGTTCTTCTTGCCCGAACACAGTTGTCCCAGAAAGAAGAAGAATTAATAATGATAGTTGGTGTTTTAGTCTAGTTTTTTGCATTTTAATTTTTCCATAGCGCGTGGAATATCTTTCACAAAAAAAACACCTAGGAGCCAGACAACAAAACATCTGACATATCAAAGCATCCTTTTCAGCGAAAGATCTTTGGTTACTATTCATAATGCATATGTTTTCTGGCTTAGTTGTTGGATTCCTCCAAGAGCTTTTACCTTCCCATCTAAAGACAGTGGTTACTAAAAGCTCCACAACATTACAGCGGCGCGACCGCACCCGATTCTAACGGATTTCCATTTGCAAGCGAATAACTGATGATATCGCAAATACCATCAGGCGTTAAAAAACGCGTTTATTTTAAAGAACTCAGACGATACTTTTTCTTTACCCTTAAAAGTCAATCTTTTAAAGTTCGAAAGAGGCGGATTTTATCTTTTAATGCCAATTTAAGGATGAATTTTTTATTCGCTTACTGTCTTTCTTGAGAAAGAACTATAACTATCTGATCGCAACCCTCACAAGGTACACAGCCAAGAAGTAACTACACAATCCGAGAATCACTGAAGCGCTCATATAAAAGATAGCCTTAAAATATTCGTTCTTCTGAATCAAAATAGAAGCGTCAAACGCAAAGGTAGAAAAAGTTGTAAATGCTCCGAGGATTCCTGTCACAAGAAAGAATTTCCATTCCAGAGGTAAATGACCCTTAAATGCAAAAACTTCTACTATTAATCCTATCAAGAAACATCCGATTATATTTACAATAAATGTCGCATAGTGCGCAGCCAAATTCGCCCCGCCTATCAAAGAATAAATAAAATGTCTGGCACACGCACCTATAATTCCACCTAATGCCACATATACATAACTCATAATTTTCTAAAAATTCAAGATCTCGATAATGCGTTTTTTTTAAGATAAGACCAGTTTAAAAAATAATTAAAAAAAAGATTTTTTTATTGCAAGATTATCACAACACATTTCTAATTTTGGTTGAACATATCGCAATAATAGCATTGTTATAAATATTATGCAAGAATCCAAAACATCAAACGTCAGCGCAAAAGCACCAACAAAGTACCCAGCACTCTTCGGATTAGCATATCGCTACAGAGCGCCCAATGGAGCGTGGCTTTTTGGTATCAACTATTTGCGAGTCGCAATTTCTGTAATATCATTAATATGTCTTTTGTGGATATTACTCACAGTATTCATTTTCGTTTACATAAAGCATCATAAAGGCTGGAATAATATGTCTGTGCTTGATGCTATCGAAATGCCTTTCAATAGAGGTGCTGTAAATGAAAAATATGGCGAATACGATATCCAACGCGCCAAAGACGCTATGGAACAACGCAATATTAATGCTGCCACAAAATATCTTTATTCAGGATTACAAAGATCTCCACGCAATCTTGAAGCTCGTAAAATGCTAGCTAAAATCTACATTGCTTGGTACAAGCGCAACGACTACGCGGTTACTACTTTGGAAACTGCTATTCCCTACGCTTACAACGATTTCGAATATGTAAGACTCTATCTTAGCGTTCTTATGGAACTCTCAGAAGACGCTAAGATTGTCGCAGTTGGTGAAAAAATATTGGAAGCTCCAGACTTAAAGTCTGATATCAAAAAGTATATTGCAATGACAATTTCAAATATCTACGCATTACACGGCAACTATACGAAATCTGACGAAAATATTAAGAATTATGATTTGTATGATTTGTCTCCTGCAGTGATACGTCTATCTCGCAACCAGTGGGAGCAAGGTCATAGAGAAGAGGCTATCAAGATTGCAAAAGATGCCATTCCAAGAATCCGTAACCCCGAGCCTATTTACGGCGTTTTGATGAATTACTATACAAGTCTTGGCAACTTTGACGAAGCAAGACACTATGCAATTTTGCGTTCTATCGAAAAACCTTTTGAAGTAAAACAACGCATAGAATTCCTCCGCATATTGGAAAAATCTGGCGAGACAGAGCGCGTTAATCGCGAACTCGATACTTTGTATATGCAGAATTCAAAGAACGAAAAAGCACTGCTAACAATTGCAAACTTTGCAACCGACCAACGTAACATTACATTGATGAATAAGATTTATAATTCAGCAATAGATAACGGATTTTCCTTAGCACCATTTACATTATTGATGGTAGAAACTTTAATCACTAGCCAAAAATATAAAGATGCATTGGCGATTTCAGAAGAAATCGTGCGTAAAAAACCATCTTGGTTAAACAGCTATATGGACGTGTTTAACTGCTTGCGCTCAGCCGCATACTCAGGCGATGGCAACGCTGAAATGGCAGGTATTTTGATTAATGAAGTTTTGAAATCTAAAAAAGTTCCACCAAGAACTTTGATAACAACTGCAAAACGTTTCAGCGATATGGGCGATAAAGTTATGGCTCATAAAATATTGTCTGAAACTGTGGAAAACAATCCACGCCACCAATTGGCACTTACACGTCTTATTCAAATAGAAATCTTGATGGGTAACTCTACAAACTTGGATAAACATATTTTCCGTCTTATCCAAATGCGCAGACCTCCACGCGATTTGATTTTAGAAGCTCGTAAAAATCTCGATAGCGACTTGTTTATTTTCACTGCAAATCGTGAGAAAGTCATGGAAGAAATCGAATCTTTGCTAAATCGTGAAAATACCGATAAAATCAAGGTTTTATCATCATTGTCAGACGCTGATGATGACGACAAGATTATCAACTTCTCAACAGACGACGAATAAAGTCGCCTGATGCGAAGTTGAATTTAATTTTACTGTGAGCGCGCAAGAAAAATATTTAAGCCAGTTAGCTGAAAAAATTATAAAACTTGCGCGCAAGAAAAATGTTTCTATCTGCACAGTCGAATCTTGCACTGGCGGATTAATTTCAAGCACACTAGTTTCTATTTCAGGAGCTTCAAATATTTTTAAAGGCTCTCTGGTTTGCTATGATTCTAAAGTGAAAATCAAAATTTTGGGTGTTCCAAAAAATATTGTTGAAAAGAATTTTGCTGCCTCCGAAAAATGTGCTCTGAGTATGTCAAAAAAAGCAGCAGAATTTTTCGATTGCGATTATGCTCTTGCATCAACAGGTTTCGCAGAAAAAGGTAAAGAAATCTTTTTGTCGCTCTACTCAAAAAGCGAACATTTTGCAGAAAAACATTTCTTTGAAGGCGAACGAAATAAAATGCGCGAAAACGCTACAAAAAAATCATTAGAAGTACTTTTGGATGCAATAAAGAATTCTTGAGACTCTTTTAAAAAACTCTTTCTTGTTGCAATGTCTAAATATTTTTTATTGTATTGTACGAGAAAAGTATTTTGAAATTTATGGAATCCAAAAAAGCTATCGTGATAGGCGCTGGAATCAGCGGACTTACTGCTGCTTGGTCTTTGAAAAAACAAGGCTATGAAGTTAAAATCGTAGACAAAAAATCAAAGACTGGCGGAGTCGTCGACACATTTGTAGATAAAGGATTCAAAGCCGAAAGCGGCACAAATTGCATTATGGTTCATAGCCAAAAAGTCCTCGACTTTCTCGACGAAATTGGAATGACTGATGAAATTCTTGAAATTAAATCTTCTGCAAAAAAACGCTACATTGTAAAAGATGGTAAACTTTTGGCTGTACCTACAAATCCAATTTCTGCGCTCATAAGTAAAATATTTTCTTTCAAAGGAAAGTTCAGAATTTTTAAAGAACCCTTTATCTCCGCTAGCGATTGCGATAAAGAAATTAGCGTCGCAGAATTTACATCTCGCAGATTAGGCGAAGAAGTCTTGGACTACGCAATGAATCCTTTTATGACGGGTGTCTATGCTGGCGATATTAATAGGTTGTCAGCAAAATGGGCACTGCCTAAGCTCTGGAAACTCGAGCAAAAATATGGTTCTTTAATCAAAGGCTCTTTCCAAAAAATGTTGGAAAATCGCAAGGAAGGCAAACGATTCAAAACTAAAATTATTTCTTTCAAACACGGAATGGCTCAGCTTCCAAAACATCTTTCTTATTTGATGAAAGATGATATCAACCTTAATTGCAAAGTTCTTAGCATAGATTATGAGCAAGGCAAATGGAACATTGTAACAGATAACGAAGATAGCAGCGATACTTACGATAAAATGATTATCGCTGTGCCTGCTTACGCATTAAAATCTTTGCCATTTCCAGGAAATATTGCTCTGCTTTTGGATACGCTCAACAACATCGAGTATGCACCTATTGCAAGCGTTACTTTTGGATTTGAAAAAAATCAAGTATCACACAAGTTAGATGGATTCGGTGTTCTTGTTCCATCAAAAGAGAATATGTCCATATTAGGTTCTCTCTTTGTTTCTAGTATGTTCGATGGCAAGGCTCCTAAAGGAAATGTCACCCTTACAACTTACATTGGTGGCGCGCTTAATTCAGAATTAGTAGAAAAAGAAAATTCTGAACTGTATGACATTGCTTATAACGATTTGCAAAAACTTCTCGGAATAAAAGGTCAACCCGTATTTCAAAAAGTGTTTAAGTGGAAAAAGGGAATTGCTCAATACAATATCGGCTACGACGCTTTCATTGAATGCATTGATGAGTTTGAACAGGAATTTCCAAACATAAAATTAATAAGTTCATACCGCGATGGAATTGGCATTAGCAGTTGCATAGAAAATGCATTAGCGAAAGTGAAAGCCAATGTCTAACGTTGCATTGATACTAATAAATATTGGTAGCCCAGATTCTTTTGATGTTAAAGAATCAAAGAGTTTCCTTTACGAGATGCTAAGTGACTACGATATGGTACGTATGCCTGTTGTGTTCAGAAAAATTTTAGCAAAGCTAGTGTCGAAAAAAAAGGCTGAATATTTTGCGAAAAATTTAGAAGCTTCGCAAATTAGCGGACGCCCACCGCTTCGCTATTATATGACATCTTTGCGCGAAAAAATTTCTGACCACATCGGAATGCGCGTACTCACTGCATATCGCTACGGTGGACCTTCTATTCAAGATGCAATCCAGCTCGCAAAAAAACGCGGAGCAAGAGAGTTTGTATTTATACCAATGTATCCACAATTCGCCGAAGCAACTACTTTGAGCGCGAAAAAAATTGTAGAAAAAGAAATGACTAAGCTGAAAAAAACTTGGTCCTTCTGCGAATACTATTTTGATGATGACCTTTATATTGATGCTTTAGAAGGATCTATCAAAACTCCTTTAGAACATAGCGATGCCCTTCTTGTGTGCTTTCACTCTGTTCCAAAAAGTCAATCTGAAAGATGCGGCTACGAGATACAATGCCAACAAACTGTTAACCTCCTGCGCGATAGATTCCCAGATGCATTTATCGATATCGCATATCAATCTGCAATGAATAAAAAGAAGTGGGTTGGACCAAGTGCAGAAGATAAAATTCAAGAACTAGTGAATGCAGGAATAAAAAACCTGTCAGTGATTTGTCCGAGCTTTGCTTGCGATTGCACAGAAACAATTATCGAAATCGATAATCATTTAAGAAAAAATTTTATGAAGTTAGGCGGCGAGAATTTTCATTACATCAAATGTTTGAACGATTCTTTATCACATATAAGTCTCTTTGAAAATTTGTTCTATAAATACGAATGACCTTAGCTTCTATACTATTATTGACAGCAGGAATCCTGTATTCAACAGCTTTCTTTAACGCATTAATTCCATTCCTAACTCGCAAAGCTTTTGATGAAAAAGCTTTTTACCTACTCTGCCTTTGCGGATTTTTCGTACAAACAATTTCGCTTGGGCTTAGAATGTATCAGATAGAGCGCCTGCCTATTTCTAATACTTATGAACTTTTTGAAAGTATCGCTTGGCTTGTGATTGCTGTAGATATTTTCACAATGCGAGTTTTAAAAATCCGAATGGTCGGCTTTCTTGGTGCAGGACTTGCCGCACTCTTTACATTACTTCCACTGCTCTGCCCCGCATTTGATATGAATTCAAAGCCTTCGGGTGTATCGTTGATTGCAAATTTTCACGGAGCATTTGCAGGTGTTTCTTACGCACTAATGGCTTTGTCTTTTATTTTTTCATTGATGTTGATTTTACAAATTCGCTCTTTGCATAAAAAAAGTTTTAGCAGAATTTCAACATTAATGCCTTCTATAATTGCTTTGGAAAAATGGAATATGGCATCTTGGCGCCTCGCGTCGTTTACTATGCTAATATGCTTTATACTCGGCATAATTGCTTGGACACAAAAAAACTTCGATACTCCAACTATTGTAAAGCTAGCAGCCGCATTGATTATATTTTCTCTGCAAATCTTTATTTGCATAATGAGTCAAAAAAATCTTTTTCGCGGCAGAGCTTTAGCAATATTTATCATTTCAATATTTTTAATATCAATACTATTACTCTTTCCAATCGAATATAGAACTTTTGCAAAATGAATTATCAAGAACTAAAAGAACGCGTGATATCTTTGATGTCTCGCAAAAAGTATACTCCGTCTGCTCTGCCAGAAATCGCACTTGCACTGGGAATAGGCAAACGCGATTTACTTACTTTGAAAAAATCTTTGAATTCACTTTTGTTGGAAAATTCTATCGTGAGAATCAAAGGCAACAAATTCGCTCTGCCCTCTGATGTCGGCTTGATTTCTGGAATCATAGAGTTTAAGCAAAACGGAAGCGCATCAATTTTTGCAAACGGAAAAACTTATTTTTTAAATAGAGAAAACACTTCAACTGCCTACCATAAAGACAAAGTCTTAGCACGAATCATTCACGACGATTTTTATAGAGGTCGGCGCAACGATGGAAAAAAATTATTTGCAAAAGTAATACGTATTCTTGAATGCAATACACATACCGTTATTGGTACACTGCGTAAAACTGGCTCTACTTGGCATCTTGTTCCAGACGAACCAAAATTTTATTATGATGTAATCGTTGCTAACCCTGCACATTCAGGACTTGAAGTAACCCCTCAAGAAAACGATAAAGTTTTAGTTAAACTTAATCACTGGGTACAAAGACACCTAAATCCAAGCGGCGTTATAGTCGAAAACTTAGGTTCTGCGCATACTCCGATGACAGAATATAAATCTATTTTAAGCAGATACAATCTCTCTGAAGAATTTCCTGCGAGTGTGCTTAAGGAATTAAAAAATATTCCTAAAAAAGTTTCTGAAATCGATTGCAAAAACAGACTCGATTTGCGTGGCGAATTTACAATTACTATAGACCCTGCCGATGCAAAAGATTTCGACGATGCAATTTCTCTTCGCAAATTAAAAGGCGGAATAAACGAGATTGGTGTTCATATCGCAGACGTCGCTCACTACGTTCCATCCAACAGCAATATCGACAAAGAAGCTATGAAGCGTGGAAACAGTACTTACCTTGTAGGCACTGTTATTCCTATGTTGCCATTTGAATTGTCGAATGGAATCTGCAGTCTTGTAGAAGGCGAAGATAGATTAGTAAAAAGCGTATTCTTGTCTTTCGATGCAAAAGGCGATTGCGTAAGTGTACGTTTTGCAAATTGCGTGATTCGTAGCGTAAAGCGTTTAAGTTACGAACAAGCTTATGCATTCTTAACAGAAAATAACCTTGAAAAAATCAAGTCTGTAAAGTCTCCAGAAGAGTACGAGACTGGATTTGCAGGCACAAGCCTCTCTGATTATGACGACCACT
>JGI994J12354_10005960_pt1 | contig 10319 bp, 8 predicted proteins | sample IntmicLarv3ML3BL_FD_12354 | JGI IMG/M metagenome (IMG submission 12354)
CTGCTTTTGCTTGCAAGATTTTCATGTTATATCAAGACTCATTCGTTAGTAGTAATTTAGTAGTAAAATAGGCTTGAAATCTTGCTTGATTGCTTGTAGATACAGTGTTTTAGGGGATAATTAGGGTTTTAGTTTATTTTTTAATTAAAAAAACACAATATGCAATACTCACCTAATAAGCAATATAAAGGTCCCGCTTGTAAGTAAAACCAAACCAATAAACGCTTTTTTGGATAATCTTTCTTTAAATACAAAATATGCGAACCCAATACTCACTAAAATGCTCATCTTATCAATCGGAGCCACAATACTCGCCTGTCCATCTTTTAGAGCCTGATAATAAAATATCCACGATAATCCTGTCGTAAAACCTGATAAAATGATGAACAACCAACTCACTTTATCTATCGTTTTCACTTCTTTTTGTTTCTTCAAACCAAAGACAATTCCCCAAGCTAACACCAAAATCACGACTGTACGAATTGCTGTTGCCAAATTAGCATTGACATTTTCTACTCCTATTTTTCCTAAAATAGCGGTCAAACTTGAGAATACTGCGGAGAGAACGGCATATAAAAACCACTTACTCCCCTTTACTGCTTTCTTTGCACCATCTTCTCTTTGAAGCATTAAAAAGGTGCCAATACCGATTAAAATCATTCCGACAAACATATACACCGTAATGCTTTCGCTCAATAATATAAAAGCCAAAATCATTGTTAAAATAGTGCTTGATTTATCAATCGGAACCACTTTATTGATATCACCTAATTGCAATGCCTTAAAATAGCAAATCCATGCCCCACCAGTCGTACAGCCTGATAATATCAAGAATATCAAACTTTTTTTGCTGATATCAACGAGTTCCGCTTCTACCCCGCCAAGAAACACAATACTCCATGAAAAAATAAGGATAATTACGGTACGAATGGCGATTGCTACATGAGAATCCGTCTTTTTTATTCCAATCTTGCCAAATATAGATGTTATCCCTGCAAAAATAGCAGCGAAAAATGCATAAAAAATCCACATAGTGTATTCTCCCTCCTTTATCAAGTTAGCTTACGCAAACTAAAAATTTCAAAAAATCTGCCAAATATACAATACAAAAACGGTTATCTGAACACTATGTTTTTTATATCGCAAGATTTAACAGATTTTTTTAATTAAGCGTTAAATTTAATAATCAAATTTCTCTTCAAAATAAGTTTTCAAATCTTCTATTTTAATTCTTTCTTGTTCCATCGTATCACGATCACGAACGGTCACTGCTCCATCTGTCTCCGATTCAAAATCATAGGTGATACAATATGGGGTTCCAATTTCATCCTGCCTGCGATACCGCTTGCCGATATTTCCTCGATCATCATATTCACAATTATATGTCTTTGATAATTGGGCAAATATCTTTTCCGCCCCTTCATTTAACTTTTTAGAAAGAGGTAATATACCAATCTTAACAGGTGCTATTTCTGGATGGAAATGCAATACTGTTCTGACATCGCCCTCACCGATTTCCTCTTCATCATAAGCACTGCAAAGTAATGCCAGCACCATACGCTCCACACCGAGCGATGGCTCAATTACATAAGGAATATATTTCAATTTTTTTTCATCATCAAAATAAGTCAAGTCAACACCAGAAGCTTCCTGATGCTGAGTTAAATCATAATCGGTTCGATCAGCAATACCCCAAAGCTCTCCCCAGCCAAAAGGGAATAAAAATTCTAAATCAGTTGTTGCCTTACTATAAAAACTTAATTCTTCTTGGTCATGGTCACGAATGCGAAGTTCGTCCTCTTTAATACCCAAATCTTTTAACCAATTCACACAGAAATCTTTCCAATAGGCAAACCATTCTAAATCAGTATCCGGCTCACAGAAAAATTCTAATTCCATTTGTTCAAACTCTCGAACACGGAAGATGAAATTACCCGGAGTGATTTCATTTCTAAAAGACTTGCCGATTTGGCCAATGCCAAATGGAATTTTCTTACGAGATGTTCGTTGCACATTTTTAAAATTCACAAAGATGCCTTGGGCGGTTTCCGGACGCAAATACACTGTGTTTTTCGCCTCTTCTGTCACCCCTTGAAATGTTTTAAACATTAAATTAAACTGACGGATATCGGTAAAATTATGCTTTCCACAAGTAGGACAGGCAATGTTGTGTTCTTTGATATAATCTTGCATATCTTCAAAAGCCCATGCGTCTACGGAATCCGTTAATTGCAATTTCTTTTCACTTGCATAATCTTCAATTATCTTATCTGCTCGAAATCTTTCATGACATTCTCTACAATCCATCAGAGGGTCGCTAAATCCGCCTAGATGTCCGCTTGCAACCCAAGTTTGAGGGTTCATTAAAATTGCTGAATCAAGACCTACATTATGAGGATTCTGCATAATGAACTTTTTCCACCAAGCTCTTTTCACATTATTCTTAAGCTCCGCTCCTAGATTTCCATAATCCCAAGTATTGGCCAAACCGCCATATATCTCCGAACCAGAATATATAAAGCCTCTTCCCTTTGCGAGTGCAACGATTTTATCCATTGTTTTTATCATAAAATTTTCTCCATTCTTTTATTTATATACAACATATGCTAATGTCTTTGAGTCATCAATCGTAGATGCTGTAATTGCTTCCACATCCTCTACATATGCAACTTTTTTCGTTTCGATACCCATATTATTACTGATGTAAGAAATAGCTGAAGGCACTATAATTTCAACAACTTCATTCGTAATGATAACTTGATAATCATTCCCTAATTCACGAATTACATTCCCAGCTACTTCATCTTCTTTCGCTTTTTGGCCATCAAGTTCTATAAAAGAAGTGTTAAAATCATACCCTGCCGCAAGTGCTTCGCTTATAGTTCCTTTAAATAATATCACTTTATTAAAAGATGCATAATCCGCCGCTGTCGCATATTTCATTCTCAAGGTTATGTTTTGCTCTTCTACTTCTAAGATATCTAATTCCAATACGTCCTCTTGATTACCACTGTTGTAATTCGCAATTTCATTCTCCACGAGGCTTCTAAATTCTTCTTGATTATAGTAATCTTTATCAAAAACATCAATCAGTGTACTAGTTATATTTCCCTCTGCCCCCACTTCAATCTGATGATCTCGTGCCGAAGTATACGACTCTTCTTTTTTCTTGCAACCAAGCATAACCAATGCGGTTACGGCAATAAGCAAGATTAAATATTTTTTCTTCATAAACAATGCTCCCCATTTCATGTTAAATACATTAAGTTTTTTATCTGTCAACAATCTTTCTTTATTATATCCTTTTTATTCTATATTTTCAACCAATAATTAGCAAAATCATTGACTCTAAAACACTTAAAGACTTAAAATTTTTATCAACGAATAATTTCATCCATTCACCTACAATATTTTCCAACTCCTTGTGTACCGCATCGGACAAGGTAAATGAATACAGTTTCTCCAAAGGTGCGGATATAATGAACTGCATCGTATATAACAAGGATTCCGACACTGACAATACATTTCCCTTATCAAAATCGCACTGACTACAAATAAGACCGCCTCTTTTCGCATGAAAATAGCTTGGTTCCATTTTCGCTTCGGTTCCGCATTCCACACAACAAAAAAACTGTGGATACTCTCCATTTATTACAAATGCTTTTAATTCATATATGTAACGAATCAGTGTATTAGGAATATTATCATTGGCTATCGCTCTTAATGTAGCATACAAAAGTTTTAAAAATTCTCTTTCATCATTATTCTCTTTCGTATAATAATCCGCAAATTCCAAAAAATAAAATCCATAGCAGGCCTTTTCATACTCCTCACTAAGTTCTAAAAAGTAATTGGTAATCTGTGCCTGTTGCAAATTGTAAGCACTGCGTCCCTCGAACACCGTAAACTCACCAAAAACAAAGGGATTACAGGCTGCCAAATAAGCGCTGTTTTGACGCCGCACACCTTTGGCAAACACTGTGATTTTCCCTCGTTCTTTAGTCAGAATCACCAACCGTTTATCATATTCTCCCATGGGTTGTGCTATTAATACCATTCCCGTTAAACTCACTGATTGCCCCATAAGCTACTCCATTTTCATTTTCTTTGCTAACCGCTATTTCCTCTGAACATTCAATATCTTGACCTTTATATTTCAAATATTCAAAAATACTGCCACTTCCTTTAAATGCTTCCCAATAGCTATTTTTCATAGGAAAACCCCCTTTATATTTATTCAATATATAGTTTAGATTTTCCCATTTTAATGATAGTATACTACGCAATAAATACCATTTTTTAAATTTCTTTTTTATTATAACCAAAATTTTTCATTAAAAAATCACTGTCACGCCAATCCTTCTTAATCTTTACCCATAATTGAAGATTCACCTTTAATTCTAGCATTCGCTCAATATCGTATCGAGCCGCAGTTCCGATCTTCTTTAACATTGAACCATTTTTTCCAATGACAATCCCTTTGTGAGAATCTTTTTCACAGATGATGGTGGCCTCAATATCCGCTAATTTTCCATTGCTTCTTATTTTCATACTATCAATAGATACCGCTATTCCGTGTGGAATCTCTTCGCTCAAAGAATGTAAGGCTTTTTCACGAATTAATTCCGCTACGATTTGACGCTGCGGCTGGTCAGTAATCGTATCTTCATCGTAAAATTGTGGACCCTCTGGTAGATATTTATAAACGACATCTATAATATCATCAGTAAAAGTTCCTTTTAATGCTGATACCGGAATGATTTCAACAAAATCATGAGCGGCTCTATAAGTATCAATCACCTTTAATATTTCATCTTTTTTAATCGTATCTATTTTATTAATGATTAAAATAACAGGTGTTTTAAGCCCCTCTAATCTTTCAATAATATGTTTATCACCAGCACCAATATAATCACATGGCTCAATCAGCCACAGAACCACATCAACATCTTTTAATGTTCTTTCAGCAGTCTTTACCATATATTCACCTAATTTATTCTTGGCACGATGTATCCCTGGTGTATCTAAAAAGATAATCTGTCCCTTTTCGGAGGTGTGGACTGTTTGTATCTTGTTTCTAGTCGTTTGCGGTTTATTTGACATAATCGCAATTTTCTGTCCAATCAGCTTATTCATCAAGGTTGATTTGCCCACATTAGGACGCCCAATCAAAGTAACAAATCCTGATTTATAGCTATTTTTTTCGTTATTACTTAAATTTTCCTGCATGTTTTCTCCATTCTCATCTTTTGCATTACATTTATATTCAATTAATTGATTAAAGGTAACACCTTCATAAATAAATCTTTCTGCTCTTTTATCTTTGCCTCATTGCCAAGAACACAAAAATGATTGTCTTTTAAAACGGCTTCGACTAAGTTTGCTAATTTCTGAATATCTTCTATCGTCGCATTCAAAACTTCATCTCTTTCTTCTTGTAAATTTTCCAAACTTTGATTGCTCAGATACATCAACAGCGACCGCGCGCCTTTTGCAACTGGTGTCAATGGGGTATCCATATCACTAATCGTTCCGATTACATATTTCGTCATATCTCTTTCGGTGGCTGAAAAATCTTTTATATACTGTATTGCATCTTCATAAACTTGATTAGTCTTTTCTAAATTAGGGTCTCGATAAGATACAAAATAAGAATCACCAGTCTTAGTGAAAGCCGCTCATGCAACCATAAGCACCGCCCTTTACTCGCACATTTTGCCACAGATAATCATAACTTAGAATGACTTTTAAAATCCGCAAAGCACCTGTATAAGCATATCCCTCATTAATAAAATTACCTGCTCTAGCAACATACTGTACCTGTGAAGCGGTAGTAAATCCCTCATTCTTTTTTGACAGCGGCAGTTTTTCGCCAACATTTACTACTTCTTTTTCATATAATTGTTCTTTTAATGCCGCCACCTCTTTTTGCAGCGGTTCAAATCCAGTATCATCAGCCGTAAAACTCACCATTAGATTTTCTTTTGTAAAAATGAGTTTTATTAAAGCCTGTAATCTCCCTATCAAGTCCGCTTTTTCAGTTTCAAAATTGCATTCTATGTTTTCAATCACCTTATAAAAAGTGATTCCCGCTATCGAATCATTAAAGTTTGCTGTTGCTGAAAAATAAGACATCGCTCTAGTCGCCGCACTGGAATGCCCCGCTGAATTTAATTGCATTTGTAAGCGTGATTTTAATTGTGCTATAATTTCATATAATCTTTTTTCATCTTTCACGTTTGAGGTGAATAAAATTTCTTTTATCATTTGGAAAGCAAATCCTAATTTTTCATATAAAAACTTCGCTTTTAATTCAAATTTAGGTTGAAACTCTTTTACCTCTTTTAAATTTGCATACGCAGTTACTGTTGCCTGAATGCCGCCGGTATTGCAATTAATTTCATTAAATAATTCACCATACTTATAATTTTTTGTATCCACATATCCCAGTACTGCCTTTAAAATTCCCAAGTAAGGAATTAAATCCGCCGGAATTTCTTTCAAATCAAACAATAAATTCAAATAACCGATGCCATTTGTATATAAATTATGATGTAATACAAGGGTTTTGTCAAAATCATATTCAGTATTTGAAAAAGGCATAACCTCTTTATCAATATCCTCTCGATTTAACAATGGAATCGCTTCTAATTCTTCTTTGGTGGACGGTGTTTCTTGATGGATAACTAATTTCTTCGTATTCTCCACCATTTGTTCTAACGCTTCTTTTGATAAGCTATCTTTATATTGTTGTAATTTCAGCTCCACTTCACGGTCAATTTTAGCTGTCAGCCCTTTTTCTGGTTCAATGATTACAATGGAAGCATGGTTATTGTTTAATAAATGCTCTTTTATGAGCGTTTCAAAATATCCAGTATCCACTTGTGCTTTTAAAAATTCAAAGACATCTAACAATTCTAAATATAGAAATGGCTTTTCTTCATCATATAACCAACTATTATACAATTCCAGACCATATATTAAGCCTTTTGGATAGGAACCGTAATCCGCTTCACGAAACTTAAATTCCAAATAATTGATACCCGCTTGTAGGGCTTTTTTATCAATCCCTTTCTCAGCAATATCTCGCAATGTGTCTTCGGTTAATTGAATAAATTTTTCCTTTGAACTTAAATTCGCATTTTTAATCACCACTGAAAAAATAGGCTGATACACACCATTATCATAGGAACCTAATACATCTTTCCCCAATTTTTCATCAAGCAGCACTTGCTTTAGGGGCGCTCCCGGAGCAGATAACAGGCTATATTCTAAGATTTGAAAAGCGACACATAGTTTGGTGTCTAAACTTGTTTGAATCACTTTATTATAGGACAAATAGGTATTATCTTCGAGAGTCTCTTCCTCTCCAATAGAGTACTTGCGATTGACCTCAATCACTTGCGTAAACGGTTGCTGTAACTTGATTTCTGAAGAAATTAGCATAGCATCATATTTTGATAAATATTCTTTGTCAAGCCATTGTAACTTTTCAATCACATCCATATCTCCGTATAAATAAATATAGCTATTCGCTGGATGATAATATTTACTATGAAATGATAAAAATTGTGAATATGTCAACTCTGGAATGTGCTTTGGATCACCACCTGATTCATGAGAATATGCGGTGTCTGGAAAGAGTGAATTTAATATTTCCCGATCTAATACACCCTCCGGTGAGGAAAACGCCCCTTTCATCTCATTATATACCACCCCATTGTAAGTCAATTTATCATCCAGTGATTCTAAATTATAATTCCAGCCCTCTTGGCGAAAAATTTCTTCTTTTTCATAGATATTTGGAAAAAATACCGCATCCATATACACGTTCATCAAATTTTGAAAGTCTTTATCATTATAACTCGCAACTGGATACAAGGTCTTATCCGGATAAGTCATTGCATTTAAAAAGGTGTTTAAAGAACCTTTCACCAATTCTACAAAAGGATCTTTAGCTGGGAAATTCTTTGAACCGCAAAGAACGCTATGTTCTAAAATATGGGGAAGTCCGGTGCTATCTTCTGGCGGTGTCCGAAAGCCAATGTTAAATACTTTGTTATCATCATCATTTGATAAGATGATAATTCTCGCCCCACTTTTTATATGCTTCAAGCGATAAGCCTTGGCGTTAATATCTTTGATGTCTTTTTCTTCTTGTAATTCATATGTCGATAAGTCTTTAATATTCATTTACTTCCTCCAATTTTTTATTTTAATCAGTTCTCTCTAATAGTCTTACATCTTTTTGCTTAGCTATACAAAATTATACCATTCTTTAACATTTTTTTAAAGGCTTGATTATAATAAAAACCAGCCAAAGACTATATTAAGTCCTTGACTGGTTTAATCTTCATTTCTCTATTCTTTAGTAGCACCATAAAGTGTTACCAATTTTTGTAAATAAGCATATTTTTCTTTTGCATTTTTTTCTGCATTTGCAAATAATTGTGCTGCTCTCTCAGGATTTGAACGTTGTAATGATGTATAACGAATTTCTCCTGCTAAGAAGTCTTGGAAGCTTTCCGTTGGTGCTTTGCTATCTAGGGTAAATGTATTTTTTCCCTCTGCTGCTAAAGCTGGATTAAATCTAAAGTTATGCCAGTATCCTGCTTTTACCGCTCTATCCTCTTCATCTTGTGATTTACCCATACCCGCTTTAATACCATGAGCAATACATGGTGCATAAGCGATAACTAAAGATGGTCCTGGATATGCTTCCGCTTCTGCGAGTGCTTTTACAGTTTGGTTATAATCTGCACCCATCGCAATTTGTGCTACATAGACATAACCATAACTCATCGCGATACTCGCAAGGTCTTTTTTCTTAACCTCTTTACCGCCGGCCGCAAATTGTGCTGTCGCTCCTGTCGGTGTCGCTTTTGAAGATTGACCACCGGTGTTTGAATACACTTCAGTATCAAATACCATGATGTTGATGTCGTGACCGCTCGCTAATACATGGTCAACACCACCAAAACCAATATCGTAAGCCCAACCGTCACCACCGAATATCCATTGTGATTTTTTCGCTAGGAAATCTTCTTGTTTTAAAATGTCTTTTGCTAATGGAGTGTTGGCAGCAGTTAATGCTTCGATTAATCTCTCTGTTGCTGTTCCGTTTAAAGAACCGTTTCCAAAAGTATTTAACCATTGGTTTGCCGCAGTTGTAACATTTGCATCAGCATTTTCAGCCACCAAGGTTTCAACTTTGGCTTTTAGACCTGTTCTAAGTGCTTGCTGTGCTAATAACATACCGTAACCAAATTCCGCATTATCTTCAAATAAAGAATTCGACCATGATGGGCCTTGTCCTTTTTTATTTACCGTATACGGTGTTGATGGTGAAGAGTTACCCCAGATAGAAGAACAACCCGTTGCATTAGCAATAAACATTCTTTCACCAAATAATTGAGTGATTAATTTCGCATAAGGTGTTTCTCCACAACCCGCACAAGCTCCTGAGAACTCAAGTAACGGTTGTTTAAACTGGCTGCCTTTTACAGTGTTATCTTTAAATTTCTCTAAAATATCTAATTTTTCAGGTAATGTAATCGCATAATCAAACGCTTCTTGACAAGCAACATTTTCTTCCATGTTCTTCATTTCAAGAGCAAGATTTCCTTTTTTACCCGGACACACATTTACACAAGAACCACAACCGGTACAGTCATATGCGGACACTACCATTGAAAACTTCTTATCCGCAACACCAGTCAACGGAAGTGTTGCCAGTGTATCTGGTGCCGCACTCGCTTCTTCATCTGTTAATGCAACTGGACGAATAACTGCATGCGGACATACATAAGAACAACGGTTACACTGAATACAGTTTTCTGGAATCCAAACTGGGATATCCACTGCTATACCACGTTTTTCAAATGTTGATGTTCCCGATGGTGTTCTTCCGTCCACATATTCTGTAAAGGCAGAAACCGGCAAATTATTGCCCTCTTGGGCGTTTACTGGAATCTGAATGCCGTTTACAAACCTTACCGCATCAGCATTATTTCCTGACTTGTGAATACCCAAACTTTCGTCCTCAGCCGTTTTCCAACTATCCGGTATTTGGATTTCAACAAGGTCTTGTAAACCTCGGTCGATGGCATCATAGTTCATCTGTACAATCGCATCACCTTTTTTGCTATAACTTTTCTTTGCCGCCTCTTTCATCAATTCAACCGCTTGCTGCTCGGGAATGATGTTTGCAAGTTTAAAGAACGCTGATTGAAGAACGGTATTAATACGCCCGCCTAGTCCAATTTCTTTTCCTACTTTAATTCCATCAATGGTATAGAATTTGATATTATTTTCAGCGA
>JGI994J12354_10005961_pt1 | contig 10317 bp, 5 predicted proteins | sample IntmicLarv3ML3BL_FD_12354 | JGI IMG/M metagenome (IMG submission 12354)
CTCTCGCCGGCATCCTCAAACGCAATCTCTTCGACCTCGACAACTTTTCCTCCTTCCTCCTCTTCTTTCGTCAGGCGGGAAATTAGATTGACGTGTTTGGACTTTTCGCATTTTCTATCCACCTTCGCCTGAAACTCTTTCACCTCCGGAAAACGTCGACCTCCACCTGCAAAATCCCACCGCGCCATGATAAAATAAACGCACTGTCACACTTTGAGGGCATTTGGACTTAATGGAGTGTATGCATATTTTTTGGAGGAAGCATGACCGAGCTTGTGACTCAGCTTTATCATCAGCACGCGGGGCCGCTGCTGCGCGTGGCGTGGGGCATGTTGCGTGATGAGTACGCGGCGCAGGATGTCGTGCAAGAGGCCTTTGTCAAGGTCTGGACGCACCGCGGGCGCTGGGATTTTTCCGATCCCCGGCGCACGGCGGGGCTGTTGGCGACGGTAGTGCGCAACCTTTGCCGCCGCCGGCTGAGGCAACCTACCGACACCGCATTGGGTGAGGAAGTTTTTGTCGACCCCATGCCCGAGATTGAGGAGGCCTGGCGCAACGGGGCCATCGGGGCGGCGCTGGGGCAACTGGCCCCACTTGACCGCGAACTGCTGGCGCTGGCCTATGCCTGCGAGCTGTCGGCCCCCAAGATCGCCAAACTCATGGACATGACCCCCGCCGCCGTGCGCCAAAGGCTGTCGCGGGCGCGGCGAACGTTGAAAGATTTGATGGGAGAAGACTTATGAATCAGCAAATGAAAGAGCGTTTGCTGGACGCCATCCAGCCCACGCCCCTGCCCGAAGCCCCCGCGATGGCACCCGACGGCCTTGGGGCCGCCCGCATCACCCGCACCTTGCACAACCCCGAGGTCCGCCGCAAACGCCTGGCGCGCCACATCGGCGGCTGGGTCGGCGGCACGATTGCCATCGCGGGCCTGACGGCGGCGGTCATCTTTGGCGTGCTGTTCCTGCGCGCCCTGCGGGGAGAGAATCCGCCGGGGCCGCTGACGTCGGCAACGCCGAGCGTGCAGGTGCCAACGCCGACACCAACGGCAAACCTCATGCCGGGTATCGTGCAGCATGGCGGGTGGATGGTGCAGTTGTGGCCGGAGTTTTTACCGCACTGCATCAAAGCGAATTATATGGCCAATTCCCCCTATCAAGCCCACTCTGTGGAGCAGATGGCGGCAGTCTTGCAGGAGATGCAGGACTACGGTTATGATCTGGATAAGACGCTGGTTCCGTATTCCATGGGCGGCCATATGGAAGGCGTCGAGGTGAGTTTGCGCGATCAGTTGCAGACGTTTACCGCGGATTTCTTTGCCGAAAGTGCCATTGCCCTGGTGCCGGTGGTCGCCCAGGATTTAGGCACGACCTATGAACTGAAGCATTACACGATCACCGATCAGGCGATCGAGCTCGCCGTTGCGGTGAGCGTGGCGAACTCGGAAAATCAAGGCGAAGAAGGGCAACACACTGTCAACTACGCCTTGTTGATGGTGCTGCTGCCTGCCTTTGACGAGGGACTGGCGGTACGGGTTGAGACCAGTAACGGGGCGGCGACGGATCCCGTCATCTCATCCCAGGCCCTGGAGGCTTTTGCCGGGGCGATGGATGACAATGGGTTTGTTTCGGGCATGGGGCGCGAGGCCCTGCTGGGCGTCTTTGGGGGCGATGTGCCGACGATGCTCTATCAAGCCAGCGCAGACAACCGCGCGTGGACGCTTTGGGAGAATATCAGACAAGACGTTCCGTGGGATTCATACGATCGACTAAAGGACACCTATGGCCAATCATGGGCGTCCGAGTACAGCGAGACGATCCTCGGCTATGATGGGTTTTATGCCCGGGAACAACACGAAGCGTTTGTTTATGGGGGCGGAAACAACTTGCCGCTCGGGTGGGTTAACGGGCAGACCGGCTTTTATGATGCCTGTGAGGACTTGGGGGTTATGGAGCAGATGAATGCGCTGGGTGCCTTTACTCATTCTGGCAGTTGGACGCAGGCGGGTGGACTTGACAGTGTTCACACTGCGATGGAGGTTTCGTGGGAGGTCATTTTCAGACAGGACCTGCCCCAGTCGACGCTTATCGATACGATGCACGCCAAGATCCGCTATGCCGAATTCCGCGGCGACGATGAGGCACGCAGCATGATACTATACTTTCGCGATGGCGTGCTCACGAGCATACACATGTCCGTTTACGACAACATGCAGGTGGCAGGAATGGAGCCGGAGTCGGGCGAGTGGGGCGTCGAGATGAACCCGGAAATCACCCTGCTCACGGGATTTGATGTGGGGATAGCCGGGGTATCAGTGAGCCAGGTGGACGGAAATCTGGTATTGGAATTTGATACCCAGTGCGAGCAGCCGTCGGAACTGTCGGTGACGTGGGCGGTTTGGGATCGTTGGGACGAAACGGTCAAGACCTCGGGGGAAGAGACACTGACACCAACCGGAAGCGAAGACAACATGCGCCAACGCCAGCGCATCGAGCTGGGCACCTTTGCGCGGGAGGGGAGAAAAACCCTTATCGTCGAGGTGAACATCGGATTGCGGCGGTTTACGATGTCGCATGATCTGGGTACGTCACCCTTGTACTCCGCCATGGAAATGTTGGAATGGCCCGATCATATCCAAGGCGATACGAACCCAACGGATGACCCATATTTTATCGACGGCGATTCTGGTAGCTAAAACTGCGGCAGTAAATCCACGTTCACCGCCAGCATCTCCTCCACCATCCGTCGCGTGTCATCCAACCCCAGCACGGCGTTGGTGTTGGGATCCAGGGCGATGGCTTGGTGGAGGGCTTCGCGATCGCCGGTCAGGGCGGCATGCACGGCGAGTTCTTCGCACAGGGCGGCGGGGGTGCACAGGGCGGCGAGTTGGGCGGGCAGGGGAGGCACGGGGATGCCGCGCACGCCCGAGCGGTCGGCCAGGGCGGGTACCTCGACACAGGCCCCGGCGGGCAGGTTGGAGATGAGGCTGTGGTTGCGCAGGTTGCCGTTAAAGGCAAAGGGCGTGTGGTCGCCGAAACAGGCGTTGAGGATGTTGGCGGCGTATTCCTGCCCGCGCGGGTGCAGGTCGATGCCCTTGGCGATGCGTTGTTCTTCCTCGGCTTGCCAGGTGGTTTCGCGGGCGAGGTATTTGACGATGTTGCGGCCCGTGGTGGCCTTGCGCTCGCGGCGGTCGCGGGCCAGGAAGTCGGCCAGCACCGCGGGCTTGGGGCGGAACCAGGGATAATATTCCGACGAGTGCGCCGAGGATTCGGTGGGGAAATAACCCAGCAGGTCAAACAGGGCAAAACGCACGAGGTCTTGCTCACGAACTTCGGGCTTTTGCGCGGCCTGGCGCAGCAGGGGATAGGCGTCTTGGCCCTTGACAGTGTATTTGGTGTAGAAAGCCATGTGGTTGAGCCCGGCGCAGGTGTATTGCACGTCGGCCATGTCGGCGCCGATCCACCCGGCGATCTCGGCGGCGGTGCCCTGTACCGAGTGGCACAGGCCCGTGACTTGCAGGCCGGGGAAAGCGCCTTGGGCGGCGCGGCACAACATGGCCATGGGGTTGGTGTAGTTCAGAAAAATGGCTTCGGGGCACAGCTCGGCGACGTCGCGCAGGATGTCGATCATGACGGGCACGGTGCGCAGGGCGCGGAAGATGCCTGCCGCCCCGCGCGTGTCGCCGACGCAGAAGTCGACGCCGTATTTCTTGGGGATATCGATGTCGCGGCGCAACTGCTCGATGGTGCCGTGCAGGATGGTGCACAGCACGCCCTTGGCCCCCGCCAGCGCGGCGCGGCGATCCATGGTGGCCTCGACTTTTATGGGCAGGCCGCTGCGGTCGACCTGGCTCTGCACCGTGCGGCGGATCATGTCCAGCCGCGCGGCGTCGATGTCCATCAGGCACAGTGTGGCGTCGGCAAAGGCGGGGAAGGTCAGGATGTCGTTGACCAGTCCCCGGGTAAAGCCCAGACTGCCCGCGCCGATAAAGGTGATTTTGTGGCCCATGAGCGCCTCCTTGTCCCACGAGGATGATGATAATACCTACATTATAGCACAGGCATCGGCCCGAGCGGCTTAACTTAATCAACTATATTATGTCGCCCAAACCCTTGACAGCGGGGGCGGGGTTGGGTAAGATAAGATTATCGCAGGCGAAACAAATCCTATATCCATCAAAGGAGGTTACATGAATCGATTCAAAAGACTATTGGGGATTTTCCTGATCGTGTTGCTCTGCGCGGCATTGCTGGCAGGTTGCGCGAAGAACGCCGCGTCGCCCACCCCGTCCGTAGCCACACCAACGCCCGGAACAACGGGGCCCGTCGAGGATGAGTTTTTCTATCCCCTGAACATCGACACGAGCACCTTCAACGGCAAGAAGATCACGGTGTTCGGCGCAGCCCCGTTGGAAACAGATGTGGGTTCCTACTACATGCTCAAGGATTTTCAGGAAGAATACGGTGTGACCTTTGAGTATATTGCAAGGCCGGCGGGCGATGTTTCGACCAAGCTGACCATGCTCGTGGCGACCAACCAGGCACCCACACTGCTGGATGACGACAACGCCGTCATGCCCATGTACGCTGCCCGCGGTTTGCTCGAGCCCATCGACGAGTGGATCAATGAGCAGGATCCCCTGTTGCTGCGGGAAATCCGTGAGGCTTACACCTGGAACGGCAAGCGCTTTGCCATCCAGGCCACCCAAGGATCGACCTTCCGCTCGGTCATCTATAACCAGCAGGCCTTTGAGGATGCCGGTTTGGAAGATCCGTGGGAGCGTTATATCGACGAGGGCGCATACGAGTGGGATCAGCTGTTTGACGATTCCGCAGAACTGCGCATGATCAACGACGCGGGCGAGATTACCAACCGCGGATGGACCTTTACCAGCGTCGACCTGGGGTTTGCCCTGGGCCTGAACGACGCGGACTTTTATACTCAGGAAAGCACGCCCGACGGCATGAAGTTCACCCTGCGCCAGGACGACCCCAAGGTGCAGCGCATCCTGCAAATGTTTGACGATGCGGTTCAAGCCAACAAGATCGACTACCAGTACCTGGGCGATGTCAAGCGCCTTGTCTCGGGCGAGGTGCGCATGTACAACCAAGTTTTCCACCGCAGTTCGGCCATCATGCGCGAATATCCCGATAGCCCCAAACTGCGCTCGGTGCCCCTGCCCAACGGCCCGGATGCCCAGGGCGAGTTCAAGTTTGGCCTGGTGCCGTGGTTTAATATGATCGGCCGCAACTCGCCCAACCCCGAGATTGCCTATTACTGGTGCTGGTGGCGGGCGGGGGCCCACACCCCCAACTATCCCGAGGGCGTGGAGGTGCCGACCGACGATGTCCTGCGCGACCGCTATCCCGAAAACTGCCGCTATACCTTTGACTACGTGCGCGAAGTGCAGAGTGGTATGCACGGCGAGTTCAAAGTCGTGACAAACATCGAAGATGGCGTTCCGGGCCTGGGCCTGCTGGTTGCCGAGTTTTGCAACGATGTCTATCGCGATCGCGGCTCGATTTCGGCCAAATTGACCGAGTATACCCCGCGCATGACCCAGGCGCTCAACGATTTGCCAACGGCAGGCAAGGTGGTCAACCTCGTCGCCGAGCCAAGATTCCCGACCATCAACTTTGCCGGGGGTATGCCGGCGAGCATTGTGCCTAACGCCAACCTGCCCAATGGCGGGTCGGTCAAGGTCGTGGGCGGTGCGCTGGTGGTGAATTTGCCAACCTCCTTGCCCTCGGATGTTGATGATGAAGGAGAAGCCATCTATCCCTACTACGATCTGTTTGCCATCAAGGACAGCGAGCAGCTCTTCCCAGCCTATAACAACAACTGTGTCAAGATTGAGTACACGTGTGAAAAGGGCGGGTATGACATCATTTCGCTGGACATCTGCTATGTCTACGGCGATGGCACGACCATCGACAACCGCGCCGTGGTGCAGTCGATGGAAGAAAGCGGCAGCGGCTTGATCACCAACTGGGTGCACCAGGAGCAAGCGGTGGAAGGGGATGTTTATCTGGTGTTCCGTGTGTCTGCCTATGACGTCGATGCAGACGGCGCACCCGTGGCCATCAACTTCGCCATCACCAGCATCGAGTTTTACATGAACGAGGTCGACGCCACCTGATTCCCGTCGCGTTTGTCAAGCGTCAAACAAGGCTCCGAACTGTGGTTCGGAGCCTTGTGCGTCTGAGGGGAAGAGATTAGGACTGCTCGATGGGGGGGCGGCGTAGTCTCGAGCGTGGTCACGCTTGTGGACGATGACCGGGGCTCCGGCATTTGCGCGGGCGATGGCGTTGTCTCCGGCGGTTTTGTCGCCGAGGGCGGGTCGGGTGGGGATTTGTTCAGCGAGTTGAATCCGGGCATTTCGGGGAGGGTAGGGATTGGCGTTTGTTCGGGCGAGGGCTTGGTTCGTCGTGCCGGCAGAAATTCCGGTCCCCTGCGGATGAAAGGGAATGCCAGGCTGGCGCTTGTCGTCGGTTCGACCGGCGCGGCGCCCACCAAAGACCTCGTTGATCTGCGACACGGCTGATGTGTCGGCATGTGCCTATTGCAAAGGCGAAACCAATAGACAGACCATCACTATGAGGATGGTCAAAATTTCAATACAACGCGGCACTCTTTTTATGCGCTTCTCCCTTTTGCCAGGATCTTTGTGCTTTTTGCTGCCGGGAAAACGGCAGCGAGCGCTATGATAACCAAGCTGGAACAAAAGGCCAACTTTTTTCTGCTTGTGTTAGTTGAAAAACAAGCTGTATAGAAAAAAGTGCAGTCACCGATTTTTTTTGCAGTGATTCATCAAACGAGACCCGAATTTCTTCGGGCCTCGTTTGGGTAGAGGTGTGTGGTTTTACTTGTCGTCGTGCTTGGCTTCGCCGTCGGTGATGGCGGCGTGAGCGGCGGCCAGGCGGGCGATCGGCACGCGGAAGGGCGAGCAGGAGACGTATTGCAGTCCCGCAGTATGGAAGAACATGATCGACGAGGGATCGCCGCCGTGCTCTCCGCAGACGCCCAGCTTGATGCCCGGGCGGGCTTGGTTGCCCAGCTGCGCGGCCATCTTGACCAGCTTGCCGACGCCGATTTGGTCGACGCGGGCAAAGGGATCTTGCTCGAAGATCTTCTTGTCGTAGTAGTCGCCCAAGAAGGTGCCCGCATCGTCGCGGGAGAAGCCGTAGGTCATTTGGGTCAGGTCGTTGGTGCCGAAGCTGAAGAACTCGGCCTCGCCGGCGATCTCGTCGGCCAGCAGGGCGGCGCGGGGCACCTCAATCATGGTACCGATCATGTATTCCAACTCGACCTTGCGCTCGGCCAGGACGGCTTTGATGGTTTCGACAACGACGTTCTTGACATAGCGCAGTTCTTTGACGTCGCCAACCAGCGGGATCATGATCTCGGGGATGACCTTCTTGCCGGTCTTGGCCGAAGCGTCGATGGCGGCTTCGATGACGGCACGGGTTTGCATCTCGGCGATCTCGGGATAGGTGACCGACAGGCGGCAGCCGCGGTGGCCGAGCATGGGGTTGAACTCATGCAGGGACTCGATCTTGGCGGCCAACTTTTCAAAAGTCATGCCCATTTCCTTGGCCAGGGCGCGGATGTCCTCTTCCTTGGTGGGCACGAACTCGTGCAGGGGCGGGTCGAGGAAGCGGATGGTGACAGGCAGGCCGGCCATCTCGGTGAACAAGCCCGTGAAGTCGGCGCGCTGCATGGGCAGCAGCTTGTCCAGGGCGCGGCGGCGTTGCTCGATGGTATCGGCGACGATCATCTCGCGCATGGCGGGGATGCGATCGGGCTCGAAGAACATGTGCTCGGTGCGGCACAGGCCGATGCCTTCCGCGCCGAAGATGACGGCTTGCTTGGCGTCGCCGGGGGTGTCGGCGTTGGCGCGAACCTTGAGCTTGCGCTCTTGGTCGGCCCACTTCATCAGGGTGTCAAAGTCGCCGCCCAAGTCGGCCGCGACGGTGGGGATGGCCGCGCCATACACCGCGCCGGTCGAACCGTCGAGCGAAATGACAGCGCCCTCGGGGAATTCGCTGCCGTTGATGGTCAGCACGCGCTTGCCCATGTCGATGTGCACTTCGCCGCAACCGGCGACGCAGCAGGTGCCCATGCCGCGGGCGACGACCGCCGCGTGGCTGGTCATGCCGCCGCGCTTGGTCAGGATGCCCTGAGCGGCAACCATACCCTCGATGTCCTCAGGGCTGGTCTCTTCACGAACCAGGATGACGGGGCCCTTCTTGGCGCCTTCGACAGCGTCGGCGGCCGAGAAGTAGACACCGCCGCTGGCGGCACCGGGGCTGGCGGGCAGGCCCGAGGCCACGGGGGTGGCTTTCTTAAGGGCAGCGGCGTCGAACTGCGGGTGCAGCAGGGCGTCGAGTTGCTTGGGATCGACCTTGAGCAGGGCTTCCTGTTGGGTCGCCATGCCTTCGGCCACCAGGTCGACGGCGATTTTCAGAGCGGCAGCCGCAGTGCGCTTGCCATTGCGGGTTTGCAGCATGTACAGTTTGCCGTTCTCGATGGTGAACTCCATGTCCTGCATGTCGCGGTAGTGCTTCTCCAGCGTGTCCGCGATGTTTTGGAACTGGTCGTACACGGCCTTGTTGACGTCGGCCAGGGTCGAGATGGGTTGGGGTGTGCGGATGCCGGCGACGACGTCCTCGCCCTGGGCGTTCATCAGGTACTCGCCATAGAGCTTGCGCTCGCCGGTCGAGGGGTTGCGGGTGAAAGCAACGCCGGTGCCCGACTCGTCACCCATGTTGCCAAAGACCATGGCTTGGATGTTGACGGCTGTGCCCCACGACGAGGGGATGTCGTTCATGCGGCGGTAGGTGATGGCGCGGGGGTTGTCCCAAGAGCGGAAAACGGCCTTGACCGACTCGAGCAGTTGGTCGCGGGGCTCCTGCGGGAAGGCAAAGCCCTTGACCTTCTGGAAGTGGGCCTTGTACAGGGCAATGACTTCCTTGAGGTTGTCAGCCGACAGATCCTTGTCGAACTCGACACCGGCCTTGGCTTTGACGCCGGCCAGGATGTGCTCAAAATCGTGCTTGGCAACTTCCATCACGACGTCCGAGAACATCTGGATAAAGCGGCGGTAGCTGTCGTAAGCAAAGCGGGGGTTGCCCGTCAGCTCGGCCAAACCCTCGACGGTGTCGTCGTTGAGGCCGAGGTTGAGGATGGTGTCCATCATGCCGGGCATGGAAGCGCGGGCGCCCGAGCGAACCGAGACCAGGAAAGGGTTGGCACGCGACCCCAGGGTCTTGCCGTTGATCTTCTCACTCTTTTCCAGGGCGTCAAAGATCTGGTCGCGGATGTCGTCGGCGATGGTCTCGCCGTCTTGATAGTAACGGGTGCAGGCTTCGGTCGAGACCGTGAATCCCTGGGGAACGGGCAGGCCAAGGCCTGTCATCTCGGCGAGGTTGGCGCCCTTGCCGCCCAGCAGCTCGCGCATTTTTCCACTAGCCTCGCTGAAAAGGTAAACGTACTTATGAGACATACTTTCCTCCTTCGTTCATGGCGCAACCCTGCGCCCGCGCGCATTCTGTGCGCAACCGTTAAATTATATCACAAAAACCGGCATGGGGCAAACGTTTTTGGCGGAAAAAGCTGCATTTGATCAAAACATCGGCAGGGTTTTTACGCGCGAGGCATGTTTTTTTGATCATCCGTATAAGCCTGGTACCAGCTCAGGGCCCCTTGAATTTGCCGCCGTATTTGTGCGAGCGTGCATCCGTCCTGGTCGATAAAAACGTTGTCCCCGGGATCGTATTGAGGTAAAGCGGAGAGCATGCGGATCGTGTCGTCGTCATTGACGAGTGCAATCGAGTGCGGGCCGAGGTGAATGTTTCCCTGATAGTGGGGTGAGATTACCAAGTATCGCCCATCGGGCTCGAACAATCCCGTCTCACCATACCATGCACAGGTAAGTTCGTCGCCTGCCTGTATTGCGGGAACCAGTTGCGCTGCAATGATAACCTCGTCGATCGTCAGGACATATTCCCACAGAATGACATCTTCGAAGTCCCCTGCAATTATGCTGTGGTTGGAGGAAACTACCCGCACCACTGTAACATCAGCAGTCACCGAACGCGGTAAGAACCGCCCCAAGCGCGTCATGGCGACGGCAAAGTTTTCGTCCGAGGTTTGCTCGATGATGGCTTGNGTGAGCACGTTGGCCTCTTGTCCGTCGAAGCGGTTGAATCNCTCGTATTCCGAATGCGACCAGATCAGTCCCTGATCGTCGATCTCGAATTGCACATCGCGGTCGGCATGGATGCCCCACTCGTCGTCAAAATAAGATAGGCCAAG
>JGI994J12354_10005962_pt1 | contig 10316 bp, 3 predicted proteins | sample IntmicLarv3ML3BL_FD_12354 | JGI IMG/M metagenome (IMG submission 12354)
GATAAGTCGGCGGGATATCCGAACGCTTACCTGACCGAAGCCTCCAGACGGGGTCTTTTAAGAGGCCTTGCGGAGACAAACGGAGATGCACGCCGTGCCGATGTATATTTATTGATATACAACACTCTTCACACCGATATTGTTGATATAATCTCCTTTGGCAGTCAGTTTGAGTTTGCCATACAAAAAAATGTGACAATTCTGACCAAATATTGGGAGCTTATAAAGGCACAGGGAATTGTAACGGCCGATAATTTCACCGCAATTGAGGGTAAGAAAACCATAAAAAAGGGTGCTGTCACAATAAACGGAGTTGATTATCTGTCGGGCACCGATAAAACTATTGATAAGGTGGGCAGAAGAGTAAGGTTCTACTACAGGCATGACGAGGATACCCTTGAAAACACCATATGGTATATAGAGGATAGCGGTAACGCCATACTGAGCCTGACAGCCGATATAATAGAACGGTTTGATTATCAGGGGGGCAGATACACAATTTTGGAAAATGACAGAGAGCGGCATTTTTCGGTGGGAAACAAATATCTGCTTTCATATAACGGCGACCCTGTTGAAGGCAGTAATCAGGCCTATATGCTGCCTAACTGCGGAACAATAACCCTGATAGATAACGATGACGACGGCATTTATAATGTGGTAATTATTAGCGAATATTATAATCTGGTGGTAGACCGCTACGACAAAACATCGGATATAATATTTGATAAAAACGGCCGCCATGTAAAGCTTTTGGACTACGATATAATAAGTGCCGGATTTGAGTTTTCAAGGCTGACCGAAAACGGAATTATTTCGGTATTTAAGTCTAAGGACAGCCTGAGAATGTTTTTGTCAACTGCCAAGGTTACGGGAACAGTCACAGGCTCGGAGACCGACAAGGAGCTTATTATCACGGTTGACGGGGCTGAATATAGCTTCAGCCGCGACATAAAAAAGGATGCAAAAATTATATCGGTAGGAAATGATTACACCTTTTATATAGACTATTTTGGTCAGATTGCAAGCTTTGAGCTTGGAACAGACATGGATTATGGTTATATCATGAGCTTTTCAAGGAAGGAGGACCTGTCTAAGCAAAAACAGGTTCAAATTCTGGACGCGTCGGGAAATCTTGCCGAAATTGACCTTGCCGATAAGGTTACGGTATCCTCCCCCTCGGGTGATATTACCTATACAAACGACAGGCTTGCCTTCTTACTGGACGGTGACCGATTTGTATTGTACAATCGAAATAAAAACAGGCAGATAAATAAAATTGTCCTGCCCATTACCATATCGACAGAGGATGAATACTACAATCTTCCCGACTATCCGCTGTATAAAATGGATTATTTCATAAGTGAATGGCCGGATTCGGCAGCTGCCTTTAATGTTGAATACAAGCAGGAAATAAAAGGGTTCAGAAACTGGCTTATATATGATGAAAAGGCGATAGTTTTTCAGGTTCCTCTAATGCTTAATCAGGATTACTATAACGAAGATCAGGTAAATGTTATCGGCATAGCAGGATACCCCGACAAGGAAAACGTAAGGGTTAATAAGGATATAGGAAATATCGGTAAAATTGCGGCAAATGATAATGAATTTTTGGTTTACAAGGTGGGTAATGACACCATAGCTCCAAATATTCTGCTTAATTTCAGAAACAGCATTGCAAGGGCTGTTGTTATGGATGCACATCCCTCTGTTGTAACAAGAATTTCAACCGTATATGACGAAAATCTCGGCGAAACAACCTATAGGCTGGGGCTATATAGAGACGGCAGCTTTTCAGAGCTTAATCTTGCGGAGGAAAGCCTGAACACAAGAGCCTATCTAATGACTCAAAACTTTTCGGAGGCTCCGGCAATGTCACCAAACAAGCGGTCGCTGGCGGCAGGCGATATCATAAGATATGCAACCGATAAAAACAACAATATTTCAACCCTGATGCTCATATATGATGCCGAAAACAAGGCTATGTCCTACGCCTCAAAAACAGGATTTGACGGGCTGTTCAGGGTTATCAACGGAACGGTTCACAGAATCAGCGGCAATTTCCTGGAAATGAAGCTTCCAAGCGGGGTAATTGAAAGAACAAATATCGGAACTGCAAAGGTGGTGGTATGCGACCTTAATTCAAAGGAACCCATAAGGGCCGGAACGGTTGCCGATATTTCACCAACCAACACTATAGCAGTATATTCACGTTATGTAGTAAACAGGCTGGTTGTAGTTTACAAGTAGGGTGAGTAATAAGGAGGATTTGACATGAAATTAAAAAATTTGACCGGCTTGATTTTGGTGTTTATTTTGGTGCTTTCTCTGGTTCCTCAGTCTGTTTTTGCGGACAGCAGGAAGGTTATCGCCAATCTTACAAGCCTGTCCTCAATACAAGCAACAGGCTTCCCTGCAAGTAGTCAATACAGGAAAACAGGGAGCTTTTCACTTAAGTGGTCGGGGGCCGATATTTATAATAATATATCAATAAAAACCACATCAAAGGATATTTCCGGCTACGGTTACTTAGAGGTTTGGGTTTGCTCCAAGGTTGCGACAGGCTCGGTAATAACTTTGGGCCTTATCTCAGATTCGGCCGAAACGGCCTGCCTTGACTATTATTATACCGATTTTAAGGTGGATTTCACAGGCTGGAAATTATTCACCTTCAGCTATCTGGAGGATTCTGTGTTTAAGCCCCTTAACACGCCTGCCGGCTTTAATAATATTACCGAAATCAGATTATGGTCTAATTATACGGGCAGTCTGCCTGATGTGAAAACAGAGCTGTATTTCGATAATATCTATGTAACAGACACTAAAAATGAAAATGCGTCCGGCGGAGGAATGGAGGCCGGAATGACTGTTATAGCTGATTTCTCAAAGGCACAGAATATCACCCCCACAGGCTTTCCATCATCAAATGAACAGTTTCTTTCGGGTGATGTAACGCTGAAATGGGCGGCCCCTAATTTGTCAAGCGGGATGACCCTTCCTATGACCATTACCGACTGGACACCTTATAAAACACTTGTAATGGATATTTACAGTGCGGCGGCCACAATGAGCACCTTAAAGGTTGTGGCAATGTCTCAAAATGACGAAACACAGGGTGATGACTATTATATGGCTGACCTTCACATAGACTGGACGGGCTGGAGAAGGGTAGTGCTCAATATAAAAGGTTCTCCCTTTGGACAATCAAGAACACCCATCGGGTGGCACAGCATACAGACCTTGACCTTCTGGGGCGAATACGGCGGATTGTCTTTATCTGCCGACACTGCTCTGTATTTTGATAAAATAGGTCTGTCTATAAACGACAACGCCGTTGCCACCGACAATACAACCGACCTTATTTATGCTGCAAGGCCTCAGGAACACCATGTTGATGTTGTTGCGAAGGTTCGGGAAATGCACCCCGATAAATCACATCCCCGCTTGATTTACAACAAGCAGGATTTTGAAAATATGAAGCAGCTTGTTGTGGATGACCCGTATATGAAAAAAACCTTTGCAAATGTTTTAAGGGCGGCTGATGTTGCCGTTTTACAGCCTGTTTTAACCTATGGAACACCCGACGGAAAGAGGCTTCCGACAACACCAAGCATGTTCCCTCCTCTTGCCTTTGCCTATAAGCTGACGGGTGAGGCTAAATATAAGGAAAGAATCTGGGCGGAAATACAGGCGGTTGCCGCCTTCCCCGACTGGAATCATATAATGCATTTTCTTGACACGGGTGACTATTCACGTTATATGGGTCTTGCTTACGACTGGCTTTATGACGACTGGTCGGAGCTTGAAAAAAGGACAATCAGAAATGCCTTTGTTAAGCATGGCATTGGCGCATCCCTTAATCATTTAAGGAATAAATCAAACTTTGCTTCCCAGGAAAACAACTGGAATCAGGTTATAAATGCAGGGATTGGTATTGCAATGCTTGCCATGTGTGACGAGGATGGCTATGAAGAGATGGCGAACGAGGTAATTAATCTTACCGCTGAAAGTCTTCCAATCGGGCTTAATATGTTCCTTCCCGACGGGGCATGCCCCGAAGGGCCCAGCTATTGGCGTTATGCAAATGAAACCTACTATCAATATCAAAATTCAATGATGACTGCAATGGGATTTGATTTTGGGCTGTCTGAAATTCAGGGATATGACAACACAGGTTATTACCCAATCTCTCTTATGGGGCCCACGAATCTTGTATTTAACTTTGCAGACGGCGGTGACGGCGCCATAAGGCAGGGTATATTCTTCTGGCTTGCAAGGCTCTATAATAAGCCCGAGTTTGGAGGGTATCAGATTCATGTTAATCCAAACGGGGGCGACTGGGTGGATTTAGCAATGTACAGACCCGACCCTGCACAATCTGATTTTGCGGCTAATATGGCCTTAGACAAAATTTTCAGGGGTGAACAGCCTGTTGCAAGCATGAGAAGCTCATGGTATGACAGCAATGCCCTGTTTGTAGGCTTTAAGGGTGGATATAATCAGGCCAGTCACGGTGACCTTGATATAGGCTCCTTCGTTCTTGACGCACAGGGAGAAAGATGGATAAAGGAGCTTGGCTCTGAATATTACGAAGCAGACGGAATGTGGGACCACGGCGCGGGTCAGGGCAGATGGAAATACTACAGAAAGAATGTTGAAGGACAAAACACCCTTATTATAAACCCCAAGGCAACAGAGGCACAGGATGTATACGCACATTCTGAAATTTACAAGTTTGAAACCTCGGACGGGGCGGCATACGGTCTTGTTGACATGACAGATGCATATGCGGCAGAAGCAACCGATGTGAAAAGAGGGTTTGCGCTTATTAATAACAGAAGCTCAATGCTTTTACAGGATGAAATCAAAACAAAGGCACCCTCCGAAATTTATTCCTTCTTCCACACAAATGCAACCCTTAATATAGCTCCCGACGGTAAAAGTGCAATAATGGTGCAGGGTGCTCATCAGATGCGGGTTGATTTATTATCACCCGCAAATGCCTCCCTTATTGAGCTGCCGGCAAGCCCGTTTTCAAACTCGCCAAACCCGCCTACACCTAATTTGGACAATTTCAATACAAGAAAATTAACAGTGCATATGACAAACGCCGTGAATCCGACAATTACGGTTTTGTTTACACCGATTAAAGCAAACCACCCCATGGTGATATTGCCGAGTGTGATTCCCTTAAGCAGTTGGGACAGCTATAAGGAAGGCTCGGCAACCTTGGAAAGCCTGTCTATAGATACCATTCCTGTTGAAGGCTTTGACAAATTTAACCCTTTCTACACTGTAAGTACCGGAATTGTAGGCAAGGTTTCTGCAACTGTTAGCGGTACGGCCGAGATTGAAATATATCAGGCTGAAAAGGTTGGCGATAGTGCGTTTATAAAGGTTTCGGACAGTAAAACAGGCTTAGAGGCTATATATACAGTTTCCTTTGAAGAAAAAATTCCGGCTGAATTTACAACCATGGTATCCACCCATGAAATTAAAAGTGCGATAGCTTCCGACACTCCCGAGCCTGCGAATGTGGCAGAAAACACCTTCGACAAAAACATGGGAACAAGGTGGTCGGCAGAAAACTCCTGCAACATCACCTGGGATATGGGCGAGGTGCACGAGGTTGACACAATTATGCTGTCATTTATGAACGGAGCTGTCCGTGCCGCCATATTTAACTTAGAGGTTTCGGAGGACGGTGTCAGCTACAGAAAAATATTTGACGGTCAGAGCAGCGGTAAAACAGAGGAGATGGAAAGATACATCTTTACGCCGCAAAATGTAAGATATATAAGATACAACGGCAGCGGAACCACTGCAGGCTCATGGAACAGTATAACCGAAATGTCGGTTCTTAAGAGGATACAGGAATTTTCGGATATAGAAAACCACTGGTCGGAAAATGATATCAAGCTTCTTTCCAGCGCAGGACTTATAAACGGAGTAAGCGAGACAGAGTTTAACCCCGATTCGTCCATTACACGAGCTGAATTCATAGCGATTGCGGCAAGAATATTAAAGCTTCAGGAAAAGGGATATGCAGGCGAATTTTCGGATGTATCGGAGGGTGACTGGTATGCCTCTGTGCTCTCGGCGGCAATGTCTGAAAAAATTATACCTGCGGAAATGTATCCGGACGGGAATATATATCCAAATAAGGAAATAACAAGAGAGGAAATGACCTCAATCATAGTGAAATCCTATGAAGGCTATACAGGAATTACGGCACGGTCGCTGGGACTTGCAAGCTTTGCCGACACAGCCGAAATAGCAGATTATGCAAAGAGCTTTGTAGAAAAAGGGCTTGCAATGAGAGTAATACAAGGCATGTCTGAAACACAATTCGGCCCGAAAAACAATGCAACCCGCGCACAAGCCGCAGTTTTGGCAAAAAGACTCTGGATAAAAATTTCTGAATAGAAACAAAAAAACAGATGGGGACGTAACAAAAGCCCCATCTGTTTTTTTATACGATAAAATCCTGTAAGGAAACCGAATCTACATAATCGTCAACTGCCGCATATAGCCCTTCCCAAAAGCTTAGGGTTTTGCATGCCCCGGCACGCTGACATTGATTTACTGCGTCTGCCAGACAGGCAACGGGGACTAAATCACCCTCAATAGCACGTATAATTTCTCCTGCTGTGTAATCCTTCGGTTCCTTCGTAAGCATATATCCGCCCTTTGCCCCTCGTCCGCTGCGGAGCAATTTTGACCTTGTCAGGTGGGTTACAATCTGTTCAAGATATTTTGTTGATATTCCCTGACGCAGGGAAATATCCTTTATGGCAACCCACTCACCCTTACTGTTTTCTGCAATGTCAATCATCATTCTGAGTGCATATCTGCCTTTCGATGATATTTTCATGATAAATGTCCCCTTTCAATCATATATTACTATTATACTATATGATTTATATGAAATGCATTATATCACACTGTTTTTGATTTGTCAATACTTAATTGTAAAAGCGGAAAAGGTCATGAAAATTTATTTGCTTCTTTCGGTCTTATATTGGCCGGGGGTGATTCCTTCAAGCTTCTTAAATGCTCTTATAAATATATTCGTGTTTGAAAAACCAACCAGCTCACTAACTTCATATACGCTCATTTCAGTATCATCAAAAAGTGTTTTTGCCTTCGCTATTCTGTAGCTTAAAATATATTCTGCGAAGCCTTTTCCAATTTGCTCCTTAAAAAAGGTTGAGAGATAGTTAGGTGAAATGCCCGCGTCAAAGGCAACACCCTTCAAATTAAGTGAGCAGTCGGAATATTTTTCGTGTATTAAGCTTAACACCTTTTCCTTCAGCCTGTGACTGCTGCTTTTCTTGTTACAGTTCACAATCTCGCAAATTTCCTTTATCGTGCTGTCTATTCCCGCCCTTATTTCATCAATAGTTTTAAAATGAAAAACGCTGTTCGCAAGCTTATCAGCGCAGACATCTACAGCCTCGTTACTGCTTCCTGTTTCTCGTATAGCCTTGATAATTGTGCTGGCAATTTCAAAAATCAGAAGGCGGGCCATGTTTAAATCCAGCTTGTTTTCCCTGAAATTTAAAATCAACACGCCGTCAACAACCTCCATTGCTTTTAAATAGTCTCCTATAAGGATATTATTGATGATCTGCCGTTCGGTATTTGCGTCATATCTGTAAACGGCCAAATCGTTTTGGACAATATCAGAATACAGCAAAATATTTTTGTCGTTCTCCAATATGCGATACCCAAGCATTTCTGTCGCTTGCTTATATAGAACAGGCAGTTCCTCTGCCTCCTGAGAGGCTTTGCTTACTCCGCATACGAATTCCATATTCATATGGCTCTTAAGAAATTCCGACATATACTCTATCTTTTCGGTAAACCACCATTCTCCTGAATCGCTTCCGCTGTAATTCACAATGCAGGCATACCCGTCGTTTGGCTCACAGAAATAACACTTTGCGACAGTATCTGTCAGCTCTTCAAAAACATTGGAAATCAAAAATCTTGCCATATTCAGGTCTTCCCATTTTGATTTTCTGCTTTCCATCAACCCTAAATCTACTATATCAAACACAATAACAAGGAAGTGGGACAGACTGAATTCTATGCTTGGATTTCCGGCCTCTGCCTTTCCAGATAATATCTTCAATATATAGTCAGATTTGAGCAGTCCGCTCTGCTTTTCTGTTTTTTCCTTGTAGCGATTTTTATTTTTAATAATTTCTGAGAGGGCGTAGTCTATGTAGCTGTATTCCGGCTCGGAGGATTTCGGGCCTACTGCCTCTCCTTTTAAAGCATTTCGCAATTTTGTTATGATTTTTTCAATGGGCTCGTAATTTTTTCTTGAAAAGCGGTATGAAAGATAGATGCCGAAAACGATACATAAAAAATATACCCCCCAGGTTAGCCATTTTATTAAGTTTAAGCGTCTTTGATAAACCTCGCGGGGAACGCTCATAACATAATACCAGCCTGTATCCTTCGATTTTTCACTGAAAATGACATGCTCACTTCCGTTTTTCGGGAATGAAATCAGCCTGCCGTCATCACTTAGGTGCTCAGGAGGAATATTTTCAAGGTCGGTTTTGCCGAAAATAACCTCACCGTCGGTATTTGCAATATATACCTCGCCCCCGTCAAGTTCGTCCATGCTTTGCAGATAATCGGTTATGGCTTTACCATTTACAACAATCATCATGGTAGCCTTGGCGTTAAAATTATTTACAATCGGCAGGGTTTGGAAGCAAACCACCTTTTTCTGGCCGAGACTGCTGTTTAAAACCTTGTAATTTATAAAATAATTGCCGTTAATTTCGTCCTGCCAGTCAAAAACGGTTGGGTAAAACTCCTTAAACCACACGTCATAGGCTATTTTTTCGGAATATTTCGCGGTAGTGTCAATAACAATATCGCGATCCTTAAAAATGATAAATATTTCCTCTATAAAATTGTGGTTTGCCTTATAGGATTTAAAATCCTTTATAGTTCCGATTATCCAGTTATTGATATCGGAATAGGAGTTTTCCTTAGAGTTTATGAGATTATCAACAGAACTGCTTTGCTCCACGTTTACGCATATTGACTCAATGCTTCGCATATGCACTTCAATAAGGTTGGTGAGCTGCTTTAAATATGCAGTATTGTTTCTTCTGATGCTTGAATTCAGCTCTGCTATTGAAATGAAGTTTACCGCAGTGCTCAGCGATATGGAAATTATGGTCAACAACAAATACGTCCCAAGCAAATTATAAAAGGCGGGACGTTTTTTGTATATTTTGATGATATTTGATAAAATTACATTCAAGTTTTAACACATCCTAAAAATTAACTTATCTTCCGTAAAGCTCTAATTCAGATATCTGGAACTGCCATATTGACGATCTTTTTATCAGGTCAATTTTTACATATCTCGCCGAGACCATATCGAAGCTCATTTCTTCTGTGTAGCCCCTGCCATCTTCGGTGTGGTATACCTGCGACCAATTCTCGCCGTCGTTTGATACCAGTATGGCGTATTCCTTTGCTGAGGCACCCCAATATATTTTAGCACGGCAAATGTTTTCGGTTTTTCCCAAATCCACAATCAGCCACTGATTATCCGCCTCAACTGACGACCAGCGGGTATTCATATCCTCGTCTACCGCAGAGTAGGCGAAAAAGCTGCTGTTTTGCACTGTGCTGACAGTAACCGGCTTTCTTGCCGCGTAGTTAATCAGCTTTTGAGAGGCAAGGCTTTCTTCTTCTGCGTCAGGAAACAGCACCTTATGTATAACCTTGCATACCTCCGCACGGGTTGCGTAGGATTTCGGACGGAAAGCGCCTGTGTCATCTCCGTTTATAATGTCTTGAATAAATAAAGCTCTTACAGCCTCATAAGCATAGTCGGATATGTCGTCACTGTCGGGGAACAGGGGATTGTCGTTTACAAATAAAGCCCTGGTATCAGTCGCAATCTGAGTGCGGTTTATCATTACAGCCATATCTTGCCGTGTTATGGGCATTCCCAGGCCGAAAAGTCCGTCTCCGATACCCTGAACAATCCCTTCCTTTACAGCAGTAGAGATAAAGGGATAATACCATGCATCCGAATGGATGTCACTCATAGTTATATTGTCTGATGTAAGCGGAATTTTAAAGCCGCTTACCAAAACCTTGACGAATTCCTCCCTTGTTATATTTCTGTCCGGTTCAAAGGAGTCACTGCTAACCCCGTTGACAACACCTATAAAGGCTAAATCCTCAATATATCTTCTTGCCCACTCTGAGTTGCCTAAATCATTGAAGGACGCAACCACGGTTTCAGGTGTTTTTTGCGCAGGGGTTGAGGATAT
>JGI994J12354_10005963_pt1 | contig 10314 bp, 8 predicted proteins | sample IntmicLarv3ML3BL_FD_12354 | JGI IMG/M metagenome (IMG submission 12354)
GTCGTTATAAGCATACTCAACGGTTCGCGAACCTGAGCGCTCAACATCGACCGACAAGTAACCAAGCGTATTGTAATCGGCTATGCCGCCGCGCCCATGCTTGCGCTCGTCGCCACCGGGAGACACCTCGGCATTCTTTATCATCGACTCCAGACCCGTTTCATAGTCTATACCTCCAACCTTTTTGGCAAAAGCATCGGCAATCAGCACATCGCAGTTGCTGCCTCCCTGAGTGCGGCCGTTATCGTTACCCGAGCGAGCATCGGGCATATAGCCCTCGTTTTTATAAATATTAATGAGCGCGTTCACTATTTCGGCCTGCTTGGTTTCGTTTACGAGCGAAATAAGCGGGTGCGTAGCGCGGTAGGTATCCCAGATGGCAAAAAAGTCATCGTAATAGGGCGCTTCACTCCATTTATGATTCTCGCCGGTGCGGCAGTTTGGTTGAAGGAAAACACGGTACAACGAACTGTAGAATATTGTCCTGTCTTTCTCGGTACCACCCTCAACCTGCACTTTCGACAGCAAACTCTCCCATATTGCTACGGCATTGAGGCGAGTTTGGTCAAAATCCCAATGCGACAGCTCTTGCTCAAGGTTGGCTTTCGCTTTCCCGATGCTAAGGAACGAGATGCCCACCTTCACTTTTATCTGCTGCCCTTCTTTGGTTTTAAATCGAAGGTAAGCACCTGTCTGCGTAGCATTTCCTTCATCGTTTTGAGCAAAAATACCCTCAAATTCGCGGCCGTTTTTCCACGTACCCGCACCTGTTGAAGGGGTATCGAACCGCGCATAAAAGAAAACCGTATAAGCTTCACCAACATTCCAACCGCCACGCACACGGGTATATCCCTGTATTTCGCGGTCGCTGATAATTTCAACTTCCGAGCCAACTAACTGCTGCCCCTCTTCCTTGTGCGAAGACCTCAGGAACGAAGCTGCGTCAATTAAAATATAGGCATCGTTGGTTTCGGGGAAGGTGTAGCGGTGAAATCCGCAACTATGTGTAGAAGTCAGTTCGGCCTTCACCTTATATTTAGTTAAATCGGTTGTGTAATAGCCCACATTGACACGCTCATTTTCACGTAACGAGCTGTAATCGCTGATATTCAGCGAGCCGGTTCCGGGCATCACCAACACGTTGCCGTATTTGGGGCCGCCACCCGATCCGTTCAGGTGCGTATGGCTAAACCCATGTATAGGTCCATCGGCAAAATAGCCCGAGTTCGACGATTTATCGCCCACATCAGGCCCCACTTTTGCCATACTGTACGGTAACGCGGTACCGGGAAATACGTGACCTTCGCCAACTGCCCCAATCATCGGGTCAACATAATCTGTCAACTTTTTGCTTCCGGCCTTTGCATCCGAAACAACGGCACAGCAAAACAACAGCACCCCGAGCGTTAATTTCATTTTCTTCATAATTATATCTTTTTTATTGTATGCGCTTCATTAGCCCGTCCATATAAGCTTCGGCTTCCAAACGATCATCTACTCGCGGACTCCACGCCGCCATATTATCTTCAGTAAGAGGGATGAAAGGGCCAAGCTTTGCTTCGTATATCACGGTATCGGACTCCAACACAACAAGCGAGTGCCACACCCCCGCTTCAATATCCATGCCATAGACACCGGCAGAAGGGTCAATAAGCCGATGCTCAATGATATTCCCCTCGTTGTCGAAAAGAAAAAACACCACCCTGCCTCGCAACACCAAAAACGATTCCTCGCGACCGGGATTCAAATGACGATGCGGACGAAAGTAAGTTCCGGGCTCTACGGCATTAATAAGGCGATGCAACGAGGCATTGAGCGATTGATGAAAATTGTAATTCATGCGCAAGCGCGCCGCCGCCTTTGCCTCGTGTGAAACCTTATCCAATAAATCGCGGTCAATCAGCTTCATCAAGTATCGCCTAATCTCTTTTTTTAAGCAAAAGTACTGTTTAATGCCCTTATGAGCAAATTTATTTGTAACTTTGCTTGCTTTGAAAACTATTTACAAAATGATTAGGCCGGATATTCAACAGGTTAAACAACGTTTCGGGATCATAGGTAACGACCCTTCACTAAACAGAAGCATCGATATAGCCTTGCAGATTGCCCCTACCGACCTTTCGGTGCTTATTACGGGCGAAAGTGGCGTAGGTAAAGAGAGTTTCCCACAAATTATCCACCAAAACAGCCAACGCAAGCACGGGCAATACATAGCTGTAAACTGCGGAGCTATTCCCGAAGGGACAATCGACTCCGAACTTTTCGGGCACGAAAAGGGCTCGTTTACAGGCGCATTGTCTGACCGGAAAGGCTATTTTGAAGTGGTCGACGGCGGCACTATCTTTCTCGACGAGGTGGGCGAACTGCCCCTACCCACACAAGCACGATTGTTGAGGGTGCTCGAAAGCGGCGAATTTATCCGCGTTGGCTCATCGAAGGTGCAAAAAACTAACGCGCGCGTTATCGCGGCTACCAACATAAACCTAACAAAAGCTATTCAAGAAGGCAAATTCCGTGAAGACCTCTACTACCGCCTCAACACGGTACCCATACAGCTATCGCCGCTTCGCGAAAGGGACGATGATATATACCTGCTGTTCCGCAAATTTGCCAACGATTTTGCCGAGAAATACCGCATGCCCATTATCCGGCTCAACGACGAGGCTAAAGAAGCGTTGCTGCACTATCGTTGGCCGGGCAACATTCGCGAACTGAAAAACGTGACCGAGCGCGTATCGGTAATAGAGACCAAGCGCGAAATCGATGCCGAAACCATCCGCACCTACATCCCCGAAACAAGCGCAGGCCTGCTTCCCGCTCTATTGAGTAAAGAAGACGCAGGAAAATCATTCAACAGCGAACGCGAAATTCTTTACCAACTGCTGTTTGATATGCGCAACGATGTAAACGATCTGAAAAAGCTGGTGCGCGAAATTATGAACGAAAAAGACGAAATACAGCCTTCGGCGGCTTACAATGAGCAGACATCGATTGTGTTGCAACCCGTAATAAAGACTGCGCAACCACGTCCGAGCCAACCAATACAAGAGGCCGCTGAAGACGTGGAAGAGACCCTATCGTTAGAAGAGGTTGAGCGTGAAATGATACGCAAAGCGTTGGAACGGCACAACGGAAAGCGGAAAAACGCCGCGCGGGATCTGAAAATATCGGAGCGCACACTATACCGGAAAATAAAAGACTACAATCTGGAATGAATACCCCAAGAATACAAAAATATACGGCCATCTCCCTGCTGTTCCTGCTGATGCTGGGATGCACCATATCGTACCGTTTTAACGGAGCCACTATTGACTATACAAAAACAAGAAGCATATCGATCGACTACTTCCCCAACCGGGCAAGAATGGTAAACCCCTCGCTGTCGCAAGACCTTACGCAGGGTTTGCAAGATATTTTTACGCGGCAAACACGCCTCGATATGCTTCCGAATGGCGGTGACCTTGAGATAGAGGGCGAAATAACCGGCTTCGATATTCAAAACATGGGGGTAAGAGCCAGCGACTCATACACCTCCGAAACGCGCCTCTCGGTAACCATACAGGTGCGCTTTACCAACCACCCGGATCCCTCGCAAGACCTGAAACAATCGTTCTCGGCATTCAGGGTGTACGACAACGCAAGCATGACCTTAGACGAAGCGCAAAACGCACTGCTGCCCGAAATAATTGAGGAGTTAGCCGACCTTGTCTTTAACGCAACCGTGGGACGCTGGTAGTATGAATTGCCCGGAAATGATAAAACTGCTCCACGAGCCCGAGCAATTAAACGCCACCACAAAAAACGAGCTCAGCAGAATAATCAAAGAATACCCTTTTTTGCTGCTCGCGCGCGTGTTATATGTGCTTAATCTACACGTGCTGCGCGACATCAACTTTCGATCCGAGCTGCACACCTTGTCGTTACTCGCGCCTAACCGGGCGCTTTTGTCCGAATATTTTGAACAAGCTTTGTCCATATACCCCGACACCGGCACTGCTATCGACAGCGAAACCAACCCGTTTGCCCTTATCGAAAGCTTTATCGCGACAACCGAAACCGAAGAGGATGTCTCGCTCGAATTTGTTGTCGGACACGACTATTTTTCGCTCACTCAAGACGAGGGTGCTTTGTCGGATCTCTTAAACGCCACGGTGTCAACAACGGCCGAAGAGGAGCTGATAGACAGCTTCCTGTCACAAAAAGAGCGGCTGGTTATCCCAACCCACTCGCAAGAGGCAACCACACCGCTTCCGAAAGCCGAATCAATAGAAGAAGCCATCAGCGACGACTCATTTTTTACCGAAACACTGGCCAAAATCTACATCCGTCAAAAAAAATATGACAAAGCACTTAAAATAATTAAACGAATAAGCTTGAAATATCCGAAAAAAAGTGCTTACTTTGCAGACCAAATTCGTTTTTTGGAGACTTTAATTATTAACGTAAAAAAAGACATATAAAAATGTACGTATTTATTTCTATTCTGATTGTCATTGCATCGCTGCTGCTGATATTGTTAGTACTGGTACAAGAGTCGAAAGGCGGAGGCCTTGCGTCAGGGTTTTCATCATCTAACCAAGTTATGGGTGTTCGCAAAACAACCGACTTTCTCGAAAAAGCCACTTGGACATTAATGAGTTCGGTAGCTGTTTTGTGTGTGGTTGCTACATTCTTTATTTCAGGTCTGCAATCAAAAAGCGACCCGGCTATGCAACAAAGCATTCAAAAGGTTGAAGGCGCTATGCCCATCAACCCCATCGCACCCGAAGTTGGAGGAACAACGCTTCCGATAGAAGATGCCCCCATAGTTGAATAAAGCGGCTTACGCGAAAAAATAACAAAAAAGGACAACTTCCGGAATTCCGGAAGTTGTCCTTTTTTTACTTTCATCATTCTACACACTTTTTTGGCAATGCCAAGCATATGTGGTTTGCCAACAGAAGCAATACATTTTAAGATTGGCGTGGCTTCTGCTGTTACTAATACACAGAGCATTGAATAATGACAATCTGAAGCAAGAAAATTGCCCCTTTCTCCTTGATAGTTATCGTAAAATTGTATCGTAAGTAAGAAACCGCCTTGGTGCCAAACGGTATGCCGGATCGTATGGGAGGTTGGTAACTAAAGTAGGAGGAAAGCTATTTTAGTTTCCTTCTACTCGATTTCTGCTTATCTCGTAATTGACTCATAATCCCTTCAAAGTTGGGTACACCATACCCATAGCAGTGGTTGGGTGTAGCTGAGTGGGTGGCGTTTTCGCGCAGCAGCCGCTTTATCTCGTTGTTGGTCAACTCAGGATTTAGCTGCAAAAGGCAAGCCGCTAATCCTGCCACCAAGGGGGTGGCATACGAGGTGCCATCTTGCAACACATACCCACTTGTGCCGTCGGTAAGCAGTACCCCTTTTCCGGGAGCGACAATATCGGGCTTTATTAGTTTGCGGTTCGGATAACCTTTCGAACTAAATTTGGCTACCTGTCCTTTGGCATCAACAGCCCCTACTGTAATAACTTCGGGCGTTTCGCCCGGAAACAGATGGTATTGCCAAGCTGTATTGCCATCGTTTCCGGCAGATACCAGTACAATAATACCCTTTTGCCACGCGCAAGCGGCGGCTTGCGATGTTGGGGAGCGGTATTTATAGAAATCGCGATGGTAGTAGTTGTGCGAAGGGTCGTCAAATTTAGCATACCCTAACGACGAGGTTATAATATCTACCCCAACACTGTCGGCAAACTCGGCTGCAAAAGCCCAAAAATACTCTTCAATGGGCGATTCCTTCCGCCCATGCTCTGACGACAGCAGCCAATACGATGCCTCGGGGGCCGTGCCGATATGACTGCCCGGCATGTTCGCTGCCATGCACGACAGCACCTTCGTACCGTGATTAGAACGCTCGTAGTCGAAAAAAGACTCCTCGCGCATCGAAAAATCACGATACCCGAGCAGTCGCCCTGAAGCGCGCAACGAATCGAAGGCCGGATGACGGTCAGCACCATAAAAACCCTCGTCGAGCACAGCAATGGCAATTCCCTTTCCGCGAAAGCTGTTGTGGTGCAACGCCTCTCCGCCCATAAAGGCAATCTGCCACCCGGCATCGCCATACGCGCTATCTGCCTCCATTCGGACGGGATCAACAACCGTGCGGAGGCAATCGGTTGCCTTTTTCAAGGACTTATTCTTTTTTTTCCGCCTGTCGCAAGCGTCCACGACAAAGGGCAGGAGGTTAATCCGCGCGATAATTGACTCATCGCCGACCGACACTAATGCCCCATTCAGCCAGCGGCTAACACCAAGCACTTCGCCTCCCAATTGCGCGAGTTGCTCTATATACGCTTGGTTTACCGGAAAATCATTCTCCGTCAGTCCGATACCGTATTTTAATCGGCGGGCAAGGGCTTTTTCCGATAGGGAAACGTTGGATAAGCTGTTTTTTTCGCCCCTGTCAGAAAAGCCGATCCAATAAATATTTCCCTCCACTGGCTCACGCGCGGAAAGAGGTGACAGGTTCGCACAAAAGGAAAGAGCAACAAGAAGAGTAATTCTTAACGACTTATATTTCATAATGTAACCGTTGTTTTACTGACAACAAAGATAGCGCAAGCCGGAAGGAGAACAAAAAGAGTTTGCTCTTTTTTTCTTTTCTATACAACCGCAAAGTTCAAATGTACAGCTTTTAAAATTCAGTTGTACATTTTTTTTATTTTTCTCCTCCTCTCACCTCTAAGCAAAAGCGTTTAACTACTCTTTAACATAACAAAATGCTTCTTCATTCGCATAAACAAAAAACGGGGGCTGCCCGGTTTGAGCGCCCCCGTTGTAACTTCTTTGCCGGAAGTTTTATTTCTTGCTGTTTTTCAATGCTTCAAAAATGAGAGCTTCGAGCTCGTCGGCCAACTCGGGGTTGTCGCGCATACACTCTTTTGCTGCTTCGCGACCCTGCCCCAGTTTGGTATCGTTGTAGCTGAACCATGAGCCGCTTTTCTTTACAATTTCGAGGTTGACACCAAGGTCAATGATTTCGCCCTCGCGCGAGATGCCTGCCCCGAACATAATGTCGAATTCAGCCTTCCGGAAGGGTGGGGCAACCTTGTTTTTTACCACTTTTACGCGAGTTTGGTTGCCGGTAACTTCATCGCCATCTTTCAGTTGCGAAGCGCGCCGGATGTCTAAACGCACCGAAGCGTAAAATTTAAGCGCGTTGCCGCCTGTGGTTGTTTCGGGGTTGCCGAACATGACGCCGATTTTGTCGCGCAGTTGGTTGATAAATATGCAAGTTGTGTTGGTTTTGCTGATGGCTGCCGTAAGTTTACGCAGCGCTTGCGACATCAGGCGTGCCTGAAGCCCCATTTTTGAGTCGCCCATATCGCCTTCAAGTTCGGCTTTTGGGGTTAGCGCGGCTACAGAGTCAACTACCACAATGTCGACAGCCGACGAGCGAATCAGCTGCTCGGTAATCTCTAACGCTTGCTCGCCCGAGTCGGGTTGCGAAATTAGCAGATTTTCGATGTCTACACCGAGCTTTTCGGCATAAAAGCGGTCGAAAGCGTGTTCGGCATCAATAAAGGCCGCTATGCCGCCTGCTTTTTGCGCTTCGGCAATGGCGTGTATGGCAAGGGTTGTTTTACCCGACGACTCGGGGCCGTATATCTCAACTACCCGTCCGCGCGGATAGCCGCCTACACCCAACGCGGCATTGAGCCCGATGGATCCGGAGGGGATAACCGATATTTCATCTATTTTATCGTCGCCCATTTTCATGATCGAGCCTTTGCCGTAGCTTTTCTCTATCTTGTCCATGGCTGCGCGTAGTGCTTTCAGTTTTTCGCTGCTATTTTCTGACATAGTTGTATCTTGTATGGTTATAATTCGAGATCGATGTTAAATTGCTCGTGCCACGGAAGCCCCTGCAGGTTAAGCGCGGCCATAAACGGGTCGGGATCGAACTGCTCAACGTTAAACACTCCTGGCTTTTTCCACAGCCCTTTCAAAACCATCATGGCTCCAATGGCAGCGGGTACGCCTGTGGTATAGCTTACGGCTTGCATGCCTGTCTCTTTGTAGGCATCTTCATGGCTACAGTTGTTGTATATGTAATAAGTCCGTTCTTTTCCGTCTTTTATTCCGCTGATGCGGCAACCGATCGATGTTTCGCCCGTGTAGTTTTCTCCCAGATCGCCGGGGTTGGGCAGTACGGCTTTCAGAAATTGTATGGGCACAATTTCCACTCCGTTGTACATAACAGGGTCAATGCGTGCCATGCCGATGTTTTGTATTACCCGCAGGTGGGTCAGGTACTCCTGCCCAAAGGTCATCCAGAAACGGGCGCGCTTAATAGTGGGGAAGTTTTTAACCAGCGACTCTAACTCTTCGTGATAAATCAGGTACGATTCCTTAGGGCCAATGCCGGGGTAGGTGATGGGCTGATGTATTTCGTGGGGTTCGGTCATTACCCATTGGCCGTTTTCCCAATATTTTCCTTTTTGGGTAACCTCACGGATGTTGATTTCCGGGTTAAAATTGGTGGCGAAAGCTTTTCCGTGGTCGCCGGCGTTGCAGTCAACAATGTCGAGGTAATGTATTTCGTCGAAATGGTGTTTAGCCGCATAGGCGGTATATACACCCGTAACACCCGGGTCAAACCCACAACCGAGCAACGCGGTAAGTCCCTCGGCTTTAAAGCGTTCTTGGTAAGCCCATTGCCATTTATATTCAAATTTGGCTTCGTCTAACGGCTCGTAGTTGGCCGTATCCATATAGTCAACGCCGCATTCAAGGCAAGCATCCATAATGGTCAAATCTTGATAGGGCAGGGCAACGTTGATAACAATGTCGGGTTTGAAACTGTTAAACAGTGCCACCAGCTCCTCTTTATTATCGGCATCGACCTGAGCCGTGCTTATTCGGTTAACGCCAATCGTTTTCGCGATAGCGTCGCATTTCGATTTGGTGCGGCTTGCCAACATAATATCGGTAAAAACGTCCGGATTTTGTGCTACTTTAAATGCTACAACGGTTCCTACGCCACCTGCCCCGATAATCAAAACTCTTCCCATGTTTCTGTTTCTTCGTAAAATTTTTGTAGTGCAAAGATAGTGCAAGTTGAGAGGAGAACAAAAGAGTTTACTCTTTTTTATCCCGAAACGCAGCCTGTCTTCGCGCTTACGCAAAGATAGTGCAAGTTGAGAGAAGCTCAAAACAAGCAAGCTTATTTTTCCGGCAAACTGCATAAAATAAAGCCGCGTAGCAGTGGGATGTGGATAACTGTTCTGGCTCTGCCCAACCGCCTGCGCTCAATATATCCTAAGCAAGTTTACCTCAAAGTATACATGAAATTTCTGATGCCCAAACCATCCGGATTGCCGTTCGAGAGAAAATATTTATCTTTACGCGCAAACAATTAGCAGAAAGTATGGAGCCTTTTTTGATGCAGATAGCGAAAGCTTTTTATTGTCGCGAGGGTGCGGCGTTGAAAGATTATGCTTTTATTTTTCCGAACCGCAGAGCTGGGCTCTTCTTTCGAAAATATCTTTCCGAGTGTGCGGAAACGCCGATTTTCTCACCCTCAATAATGACCATTAACGACCTTTTCGGTCGCCTTTCGGATTTGAAGCCGCTTGACCGGGTGCAACTCCTGTTCCGGTTGTATGCCGTTTATAAAGAGGTAACGGCTACCGAGGAGACCTTTGATCGTTTTCTGTTTTGGGGCGAAATTATACTGAGCGATTTTAATGATATCGACAAGTTTGGTGCCGACGCGCAAAAGCTTTTCTCGAACCTTTCGGACTTGCGGCAGTTGGAGGCCGATCCTTTAGACTATCTCTCCGATTTGCAGCTAGAGGCCATCCGCTCGTTCTGGGGCGGTTTTGGCGAGAGGGGCGACGATGTTTCCCGTTACCGTGCCGATTTTTTGACCTTCTGGCAACACCTCTATCCTGTTTATGCCCGCTTTCGTGAGGTGTTGTTAGCCGGGAGAATGGGTTACGAGGGCATGATAGTGCGGCAAGTGGCCGAGCAGCTGAAAGCTGACGATTATGTATGGCCTCTGCCCTTTAAAAAAGTGGTGTTTGTGGGTTTTAACGCGCTGAACCGTATGGAAGAGCGTCTGTTTACCTATCTGAAAAAGCAGGAAATTGGCGACTTTTACTGGGACTATTGCTCGGACTGGATTAAAGACCCGCTCAACCGCGCGGCGTTTTTTATGGAGCGCAATCTTGCTAACTACCCTTCAGCGATTGAGATGGACAGCGAGGTTTTGCCCGTTCCCGAAATTGAGGTTTACGGTGTTGCTTCGGCCGTAGCGCAGGCAAAGGCA
>JGI994J12354_10005964_pt1 | contig 10314 bp, 11 predicted proteins | sample IntmicLarv3ML3BL_FD_12354 | JGI IMG/M metagenome (IMG submission 12354)
AACTAACGCCTTGAAAATTTAAAGCGGCAAGAATTCGCTTCACATTGCAACACAAAAATGAAAAAAATGAATTCACCAAATGAAAAAAATAAAAATGAAAATAAAAAAATGAAAATAAAAAAATGAAAATAAAAAACGAAAGAAAAAAGTGAAAGAAAAAAGTGAAAAAACAAAAATAAAAAATGAAAGAAAAAAGAGTTTATCGACTCATTATTTAGATTTGTTTTTCAACGGCGGCAGATAGTCCCGTCTGAAACCGTATCCTTTAAACTCGTTTTGACGTTTCAGTTTGCCGTCTTCCCAAAGCTTTCCGAGAAGCTCGGTCACGGAATAAGCGGCACGAGTGACACCCATGCTTCTTTTATCGGTATCCGTTCCGGCGACATACAGATTTCTAATCGGCGTTCGAATATCGGCGAATTCACCGTGAATGGTAATGGCTGCTTTTTCGGGAACCGTGATTTGTTCATGACGCATTGAAACGTGTTTTTCGATGTTCGGCAGAATTCCAAAAATTTCATTGTAAGCGTCGTCAATCTTTGATTTGACATTTTTATGCTGCGGAATGAAAGCGAATCCGACCGTCTGACATCCTTTCGGCGCCAGTGACGGATCGTAATTGCTGATCGGGCCGCCCCAGTAGGGAAGATTTTCAAACTGAACTTCAGATCCCGTGTAATCAAATTCGGGAAGCAGTTCATCCAATCCGAGCCAAAGGCTTAAGCTGACGGTGTGATCAATGCCGCCGAGCTGATTGATATAAGAAGCGGGGAGTTCCATCAGTTGCGGCAAAGCGCTTGCAAATCCGGTATGAATAATTAAATCGGCGTAATATTCGCCGTCCTTTGTTTCAACACCGATTGCTTCATCGGCGCCGTTTGTCAGGATGGTTTGAACCCGCGATTCCGTTAAAATATCAACATTTCGAGGCATGGATTTAAGCGCACAGTCTGTAATCGCTGAACACCGCCGACAGGATAACCTTGCGTTGAAAAGCCGCCTTTATGCGTCAGCGCTTTTTTAAGAGCGGCACCGAAAGAATCATCTGAAGAGATGGGACCGGCGGAAGCGCCCGACATAATTCCGGAAACAGAAGGCGTGTCGGATTTTTTGACGCTTTTTACCTCTTTTTTGCCGCCGTTTTCCTTTTTCTTAGCCTTTTTTTTCTTGGATTTCTTTTTAAAATCAACTTCGCCTTGAACAACCGCCAAATACTCTCCGGATGTCAGTTTGTCTTTTTCTTTGACAACGCCGGCGCCGGCTGCCATTCTTTGAACGGAGGTTTCATTCATGCCGCGGCCGGACATGAACATCGAAAACGTATTGGCAAAGGCCAATGTTTCCGGGCTCAACCCGTTCGGGAGACATTCATAAACGGAACGGTCGGAATAATCATTGCCGCGGCCGACTTTAAGCATAATCGAACCAATCGTCGCCGCCAGCTTCATTCTGTCCGTACGGGGCAGATAATCAAATGTCAGAAAATCGCGGACATTTGTCGGGCAGCGCACTAAATTCGCATCTCGCGTACGGATAAAATAGTCGCCGTACGGTCGAAAAGACGGCGTGACGTCAAAATACTGATCCATTAAAAGCGGGAGCGGGCCGCCGCGAAGCGCTGTAATGGCGTGCGGGCCGGTATCCACCGTAAATCCATCAACCGAATAGCTGCGGCAGTTTCCGCCGATAAACTCATCTTTTTCAAGAACAAGAACACGATTGCCGTGCTTGGAAAGAGCGAGAGACGACAGCAAACCGCTGATACCGCCGCCGATAACAATAACATCATATTCCTCGTTTTGCATATTCAACACCAGAATAAAAATAACAAGAGATTACAAAATAATAATAGAGATAACAGAGGGGAAGAAAACGTCAAAGAATAAAAAGGTAACATGAAAATCACAAAAAACAGCACAAAATGAAAAAAAGAAAATAAAAAAAATGAAAATGAAAAAAAATAAAATGGAAAAACAAAAAGATTATTCAAAAATATCGGGAACAAGTTTCCGAGCTACGATTTCGTAGGCTTTTGTTAAATCGCCTTTGTCGTATCGGAAGATGTCTTTATCGAATGATTCTTTTGTAACTTTATCCCAAATGCGGCAGGTGTCGCAGGATATTTCGTCCGCCAGCAAAATTTCGCCGTTGCAGCGACCGAATTCAAGTTTAAAGTCCGGCAAAAGGTAGCCGTTTTTATCGAAGTAGGCGACTAAGATTTCATTGATTTTAAGAGCGGTCGCTTTGATTTGCGCCATTTCTTCATAGGTCGCAACGCCCAAAGCGTAAGCGATGTCCTCGTTAATCATCGGGTCCTGATATTCGTCGCTCTTGTAATCGAAAACAAGAATCGGCTTTTCAAAGACTTTTCCGGCAGGCATCGGATATCTTTTAGTAATTGAGCCTGCGGCGATGTTTCTGACAATCACTTCAAGTTTGATGATGTCAACAATATCAACAATCATATCGACATCGGAATACATTCCTTTATAATGCGTTTTAATACCGTTTTCTTCAAGCATTTCAAAGATTTTACGCGTAATTTGAGCATTATAATACCCTTTTTTCGGCGCTTCACTTTTCTTGCCGCCGTTAAAAGCGGTCAAACTGTCGCGGAATTCGGAAATGTATTTGGACGAGTCGTTCGTTGTGTAAATTGTTTTTGCTTTTCCGGAGTAAATCGGTTCCAATTTTTGAATTTGAGACAAAGGTATCACCCGTAATTACAGATTTGAATAAAAAATTGCAGATTTGAATAAAAAATAGACTGAAATAAAAACGAGATTAAATAAGCCATAGTATTTAAATAATTCTTTTGGAAAAAAGACTTGCGGCAAAGGACAGAAAACTAAAAACATTACCTGTCGGAAGAATGCAAAATTTTATTATAAATGAGGATGTAATAAGTTACTTCAATTCTCAAGCCCGACCGAATTTTAAAGATTTAAAAATCCAAAAAAACAAATGCGGGCTTTAATTCAATTAAAAGGAAAATATCATGAATACTGAAACTTTAGACGTAATCGAATTGCTGCTGACCGCGGAAATTTACAATTCTCAAAACAAATTAATTGTGAATGACATTCCGTCTAAAATCCGCCGCACGCTGTGGGATGCAAAAACGAGAAATGTTTCAAAACCGATTAAGATCAACGGAACGATTATAAAAAATATGTTTGGCATTGAAGATGCTGAAAGCGCTTTAAAAATTAACGGCAAAAACTTTGCGTATGCTGTCGTTGATTCATACACAGGAAATGTCCGTCTGACAGAAGGCGCGCTGGAATCCGCTGCGGACTGGTTTAAAAAACAAGATGAGGCGAAAGACAGAATTGCAGAAAATCCGGTGCTGTCTTATTATTATGGCGTTGTTATGGAACAGAAGGACATTTCGTACGATGACAGCATTTCCAAAAATCCGCCGAAAGAAGCCTCGAGAGAATGGATTGAATCCATTATTGAAGAGCTGTCGGAAGGAAAAGGAAACGGCAGAGAATGGCTGAAATTGGCATATATCAAAGCGCCCGAAGAAGTGCGCGAATCCATGGACGAGCTGATTTTAACGGAACGCCAGAAAAATGAACTTCAGAAAATCGAATTGGCGATCAGCAATAAGGACCATTTCAAAAATATCGGACTTTACGACATCGGCAAAGTTCTTTTCGTCGGTCCGCCCGGCACGGGAAAAACATCGTTTGCCCGCGCGCTTTCCAAAAAACTGTCGATTCCGATTGTGGAAGTTCACCTTTCTATGATTACCGATCAGTATTTAGGAGAAACATCGAAAAATATTGACCGCGTTTTTGCGCTTGCAAAGAAATTCGATCCATGTATTATGTTTATTGATGAATTTGATTTCATCGCCACGTCAAGAACCGCTTCGGACGAACATTCCGCAATTAAACAGGCGGTTAACACGCTTTTGAAAGCGATTGACAACACCAGCTTGGTGGAAGACGGCGTATTATTAATCGCCGCGACCAACCACACCAGAAAATTGGACGAAGCCGTTTGGCGCCGTTTTCGACGAAATTGTGGATTTCGAACGCCCGACACTTGAAATGAGAAAAGACATATTGGACACGATTCTCAGAAGAATTGAAGGCAATATCGATACCGAGGCAATTGCCAAAAAAACCGAAGACTATACCGGCTCGGATTTAAGAATGGTGATTCGTGAAGCCGTTTTGTCGGCGCTTTTGGAAAAGCGATTCAATTTGGTCCAATCCGATTTGGAAAAAGCCGTCAAATCGTTTGACAGAAGAGCCGGATTAAAAATGACGGCGTTCATTGAAGATTAAAATCAAATCGAACATCGATATGAAAAGTCGATGGATGCAGCAAAACATTAATTAGAACCGTAAGATAAAGTTTTGAACAATGACCATGAAAATTACGCTTTTAGGAACGGGCGACGCGCCGGGAACGCCGGAAATCGGCTGCGACTGTCCCGCGTGTGCGGATGCCAAAGCCGGAACGAAAAGCCAAAGAACGCGCTTTTCGATTCTGATTCAAACGGAACAGGGGAACGTTTTGATTGACACCAGCCCCGACATGCGTATACAGCTCTTAAAAACCGGAATTAAACATATTGATGCGGTCATTTGGACGCACGGCCATTACGATCATTACGGCGGTTTCCCCGAATTTTACCGCGTGCAGAAAGAAGTTCATGTTTACGGCATTCGGGAAACCGTGGATTACATCACCGGAATGGTTCATTTCATTAATCCTGTCAAGCATTATGTAGGTCTTCATGAGCCGATGAAGCTGATCGGACTTGAATTTTCATTGTTTGAAGTCGTTCATTTCCCGGAAAAACTTCCCTGCGGCGTCATGATTTCTGACGGAAAGCACAAAATAGTCATCAGCGGGGATTCCGAAAGAGAGATTCCCGAAAAAAGCATTGAATATATTCAAAATCCCGATTTGTTCATTGTGGACGCCATTGTTCCTGATTTCATGGATGTCAAAAAACATATGAATTCAACGCAGGCGCTTGACATGGCGGAACAGATTCATGCCAAGCGAACCGTAATGACACATTTGAGCCACTTTTACGGACCGCACGATGTTGAAGCAAAAAAGCTGCCGCTCGGATATGACGGAATGGTTTTTGAATTTTGATGAAACGTAAATATAAATCAAAACTTTGCAAACGGAATATATTTAAATAAAGAAAATTATTTGGGCAACCTTCACGATGAATCAAAAAGTATAAATCAAAACGAACCATTCAGTCGTAAACTTCACAAGCGATTATTATAAGAAAATATTATGAGCTGACATAAATTTAAGTTATTATTATCAAATTAAAGAGGAATAAGCATGGGAAACATAAGACCGTCCAACATCAAAACCATTTCATTTAAACTTTTAAACACATACGGTGACGCATTTACCGGAGACTTTGACCAAAACAAGGCTCTTGTGACAAAATACACAACCATCGAAAGTAAAACCATCCGCAACAGAGTTGCCGGATACGTCACAAGAAAAGTCAGACGCGCACCGAAATACTAATTTTTCGGTCCTTTTCTTTTCATTTTATCATTTATCTTTTTTAGTTCTACTTTTTTTGGTTTTACCGATATTTATTCTTTTAATCCTCCCTCAACGAAAGTTGCCGGAATACTTTCACCCCTCGAGCCAAAGCCCTTTTAACCGCTTTTAAAGTATTAGAAATCAGGTTACAAAAATGAGTTTTTCTAAAAATGAAATGAGTTCCGTTCTTGAAAAAAACTTTGGCTATACTTCTTTTCGCCCGAATCAAGAAGAGGCGATTCAAACACTTTTGGACGGAAGAGATGTTTTCGTTCTGATGCCGACCGGCGGCGGCAAATCTCTTTGCTACCAGATTCCGGCGCTTATGAAAGACGGAACGGCCGTTGTGATCTCTCCGCTTATTTCACTTATGAAAGACCAAGTAGACAGCCTTACCGCAAACGGAATTTCAGCCGCTTATTTGAACAGCACGCTCAGTGAATCGGAGAGCGCGGATATCAAAGGCCGTCTTTTAAGCGGGGATTTAAAAATATTATATGTTGCACCCGAACGGCTGATGATGGGAAGCATGTTATCGCTTTTGAAAAAAATAAAAATAAGTCTTTTCGCGATTGACGAAGCGCACTGCGTTTCGGAATGGGGGCATGATTTCCGGCCGGAATACCGCAAGCTGTCGGAATTAAAAGATAAGTTTCCGAATGTATGTATTGCCGCGCTGACGGCAACCGCAACCGAGCGCGTTCGAAAAGACATCATTCACGTTCTTCGGCTGGAAAATCCGATCGTCAAAATTTCCAGCTTTAACCGCCCGAATCTCTCCTACCAGATTGTTGAAAAGAAAGACGTGATGGAGCAGCTGGATGCATACATCAGAAAAAACAGAAACAAATCAGGCATTATCTATTGCCAGAGCCGGGACGCTGTTGAGCGGCTGGCGCTTCGGCTGACGAAATCCGGCTTTTCGGCATTGCCGTATCATGCCGGTCTGTCGGATGATAAGCGATCGCGGAATCAGGATCGATTTATCCGCGACGATGTGGATATTATTGTGGCGACCGTTGCGTTCGGAATGGGAATTGACAAGCCGGACGTTCGTTTTGTTATTCATTATGATTTGCCGAAAAATTTGGAAAGCTATTACCAAGAAACAGGGCGCGGCGGCAGAGACGGTTTGGAATGCGAATGCATTTTATTTTTCAGCCGCGGCGATTGGCATAAGATTCGTTTTTTGATTGAGAAAAAGCCGAGCAAAAAGGAGCGGGATTTGGCATTTCAGCAGCTGGCACAGATTATCAGCTACTGCGAGAGTACGGATTGCCGCCGAAACGTGCTTTTGCGATACTTCGGAGAAGACATCACCGAGCCGTGCGGCAATTGTGATTCATGTTTCCACCCGCGGACGAAGGTGGACAACACGAAAGAAGCGTGTCTGCTTTTGGAATGCATCGATCAGACGGGGCAGCGATTCGGCTTATCCCATGTCGTTGACGTTCTTTACGGCGCACGGACGCAAAAGGTTAAAGACATGCGGCATGACAGATTGAATATTCACGGCGCAGGCAAAGCCGTTTCAAAAACAGAATGGAAACGAATCGGCAATGAACTGATTCAGGCGGGATACATGAGCGTCAGCGGAGAAAAATATCCGATTGTGAAACTGAATGTAAACAGCCGAAAAATAATGGCGAATGAATTGGAAGTGAAATTAACCGAGCCTCCGATTTCAAAAATATCAAAAGGAAAAACTGTTCTGCCGTCTTCTTCCGGTCAGCCGGCCGAATTGATAACAGCAGAAGAAGACGATTATTTTGATGAAAATGAAACATATGATGAAATCGAACAAATCAGCGATGAATCGGAAAGCGGCGCAGTCATTTACAACGGCAGAAAATTAACGCTGTCGGATGAAATTGACGATTATATCGAGCCGCCGAAAAAGGCAGCAGCGCTGAAAAAAGAAATCGTCTCCGCCGAAAGCAAACCGGAAAAGAAGAAGCCGGCCAAGCTGCCGACGGCTAAAAAAGCGGACAAAGGAAAGTTTGATTCCGTTTTGTTCAGCCGCCTGCGAGAGCTTCGAAAGAGAATCGCGCTTGATAAAAATCTGCCGCCATATATCATTTTTGCAGACACGAGTCTGCGTCAGATGGCAACGGATTTCCCGACGGATGACGCCTCATTTTTAAAAATAATCGGAGTTGCCGAATACAAACTTCAAAAATACGGCGGTCTCTTCATTAACGAAATTGCGGATTATTTGGGAGAAGCGGAAATGCCGCAAACACCCGATTCAGAGAAAAAGCCGGCAAAAGAAAACAAAACAGAAACGGAACCGGAACTTTTGGAAATTGAGCCGGACGAACGATTTTCGGAAGACGATTTGAAGAAAACGCATGGTCTGTTTTCGCAGGGGCTTTCCGTCAGCGAAATATCGGAAATACGCGGAATTCCGATTCAAAAAGTATCGGAACATTTAGAAGAGCTGATTGCGCTTGAAAAAATAGATAATTTGGATTTTTTAATTTCTGAAAAAAAACAAAAAGAAATAACGGAAACTATAACAAAACTTCAGATCGAATTTACGGAAAAAATGATGAATTCAATCGTTATTGAAAAAACGGAATCGAAATGCTCGGAAGAAGAAATCCGGCTTATGAAATCGCTTTTGATCGCGGAAATGAAGCGAAAAAAGAAGAACTGATTTTAAAAAACGGGAAGCAAAATGTTTCCGAAAAGCATCGCCGCTAAAAACCCGAAAAAAAGCGGAATAAAAAACGGAATTTTTAAAAAAAGCAGATGCTTCAAAGAAAAACGGCCGGAATCTGAAACGGAAAAGAAAAAAACGGATAAGGAAAAAATGGCAGCGAAGAACATCGCGTTGATGAAAACGGAATATGCGAAAGATGAGAAAACGGAATAGAAAAACGAAAAAAAGAAGGAATCGACTTCAAATGAGAAACGGAACGGAAAGAAAAAGGCAATGAGCAAAAATGCTTTGCAGTCGGCGCCGCCGAAGATTCCGGAATAAAAATGAAGAGCCGAAAAAAGAAAAACGATGAGAACGGATGCAAAAATATCAAGTAAATAATGACAGCCGCTCTGAAATATTTCAAAAATCGCCATCGGCAATAAGAAAAGGAATGAAATTTTCCAAACGGAATCGGAAACCGTTTTTGTAAGAAAATCTTGCCGGCCGGCTTCTGCTAAAAGCAGAAGAAAAATGAATATTTTTAAAAAATGAATGGCGGGCAGCAATTCCGAAAGGGCCATAATTTTAAAAAACAAAACCGACAGATAAGCATTATTAAATAATCCGGAAATGAATCAGATTCATAAAATAAAATCGAAAATGATATCTTTGAATCTATCTTTAACGATAATACATTTACAAAAATGTTCATATAATATCTGCATGATACGAATATAACTGTAAAACATTACCGCTTATAGCAGGGGCTTTTCATATGGAAAACGTACAAGAATTTATTACTACAGAAATTGCAAAAATTAAAGACAAAGTGAACGGAACCGCTTTGATTGCGCTCTCGGGCGGCGTTGACAGCTCCGTTTGCGCCGAACTTGCGCACCGCGCGATTGGCGACCGATTATATCCGCTTTTCATTAATACCGGCTTTATGAGAAAGGGCGAGCCGGACCAAGTCAAAGCCGCTTTTGCACATATGAATGTTCAAATGATTGATGCCAGCGACCGTTTTTTTGAAGCCGTCAAAGGAATCGAAGACCCGGAATTGAAAAGAAAAGCCATCGGCGAGACGTTCATTCGCGTTTTTGAAGAAGAAGCGAAAAAAATCAATGCCGACTACTTGATTCAGGGAACGATTTATCCCGACGTTTTGGAATCTGAAAAAGGCATCAAAGCCCACCACAATGTCGGCGGCATGCCTGAAAAAATGGAATTTAAAGGCGTTATCGAGCCGCTTTACTACCTTTACAAAGACGATGTCCGCGAAGTCGGCCGCGCACTCGGCTTGGCCGTTGCGCTCTCCGAGAGAATGCCGTTCCCCGGCCCCGGACTTTCCGTTCGCGCCTGCGGTGAAGCGACAAGAGAAAAAGTTGCCGCCGCTCGTGAAGCTAACGCGATTGTCGAAGAAGAAGTCATGGAACTTTTAAAACCCTGGCAAGCATTGGCAGCGGTTATCGGTAAAGGAACCGGACAAAAAGATGAAAAGCGTGTTTACGGCTGGATTATTGCAATCCGCATCGTCAATTCCGACAACGCAATCACGGCGGAACCCTTGGAAGTGCCGTATCCTGTTTTAAGAAAGATTCAGGAAAGAATTACAAACGAAGTCCCCAACGCCGCTCGTGTCGTTTACGATGTGACGCCCAAGCCGCCGGGAACAATTGAATTCGAGTAAGTAAAAAAGAGAAAAGAAAGAAATTTCTTTTCATTCATTTTTAATCTTTTTTTTATTTATTTTTTAAAGAGTTTGCCCATGGTTTTTCCGGCTTTGTTGGCATTTTTGCCAAGTTTTTCCGTGTCGTCAAGCGTTTTGTTTACTTTATTAATATCCTTGTTTGCTTTATCTAATGCATTGTCTGCCATTTGAGATTACTTCCTTTTTCAATTCGAAAATTAAATTGAAAAGTACCTTTTAAATTTATTATATTTAGAAGTTTGGAGTTAAAAGCTGTTTTTCGTTTTCTTTCCGACTATTTAAATATTCAATGATTCGACATCCCTCTCCTGCGATATAAATATATAAAATACATGTAGAGTAGATATAAAAAACGATTTGAAGAATGAACACGATGATTGAAAAGGTGATGTAATGACCGACAAAATATCCA